>OLPF01000248.1_pt1 | contig 62889 bp, 74 predicted proteins | sample 1673121 | NCBI WGS metagenome assembly OLPF01 (sample SAMEA3136756, study PRJEB25190) | human gut metagenome
CCTCGGCAATTTTATTGTTCCATTTTTCTACTGCATTATTGGCTTTTCCAAATAAGTCTCCTTGGTTAAAAACTACATTAATACTTACCCCTGCTAATATTAGTAATACTATTATTGTTATTACCAACGCTATTAACGTTATTCCTCTTTTTCCTATAGGATGACTACTTATTTTTCTTTCTTTTTTCATTTTTTCTCTTTTCTCCTCCTTTGTTTTGTATACGTTTTTGTACTTGCTTATATTTATTATATCCTTTGTTTATTACTTTGTAAATATTTATTTTTTATTCTTTTGTTTAAATAAATAATTCAAAAAAATTTTTACTAGAATTCGTACGGAAATTAGCTTGAACCGACATATTTGATATATTGATTGAAATACAATTGTTACTCTTTAGCTCTTACTAAAACCATATCTTATTATTTACAACATCTATCCAAAAACACAGACAAAAACATCTACCATTTTTGCATACTACAAAAACGATAGATGTTTTCTTCTATCTTTATTCTCTTTTATTATACTTTACTTGTGTGTGTGTGTGTGTGTGTGTGTGTTACTCTCCCAACGGTTTTCAGTTTTCATATTTTCTCCTTTTTATTTTTATATATACCTTTTTTTCTTTTATGTCAAGTGTACAATAATAAAAATTTTCTAAAATATTTCTTTTTTTACTGTAGATTTGTCAAACATATATCACGCTTTATTAAAAAATATAGTGTTTTTGATATTCCTACAAGTAGAATAAATTATAATTTACATAACTACTTGAATTTTATATAATCCCTACTTAATTTTTTTAACGTTCCTTTATTTATTTTAAATTCCCATAATATTATATCCACTATCTGCATAAACAATTTGCCCTGTTATTGCATCTGACATTGAACTTAATAAAAATGTTACTACATTACCTACTTGCATTTGTGTTACATTTCTATGTAATGGTGCCTTTTCTTCCACTGCACTTAAAACAGAATTAAAATCTTTAATTCCTTTTGCCGATAATGTTTTTATTGGTCCTGCCGATACAGAATTTACTCTTATTCCCTCTTTTCCTAAATTTTCTGCTAAATACCTTACACTCGATTCTAAAGCTGCTTTTGCTACTCCCATAATGTTATATCCTTGTAAAACTTTAGTTGAACCATAATAAGTTAATGTTACTAAACTTGCATTTTTATTTAACATGTCTAGTTCTTTTGCTGTCCTCGCTGCAAGAACAAATGAATAGCTACTTACATCACAAGCATGACTAAAACCCTCTTTAGTTGTTTGTATAAAATCATTATGTAGGTCTTCTGTATTTGCATGTGCAATAGCATGAACAATTCCATCTATTTGTCCATTTTCTTGTTTTATTTTATTAAAAACATCTTTTACCAATTTATCTTCTGAAGCATTATCTAAAACATATGCTTTTGCTCCTGAAAATTCGCGGATTAGCTCTTCTATTTTATCTTTATTTTCTTTTCCCATATAAGTAAAAATTAATTTGGCTCCATTTTCATATGCTGATTTAGCAATTCCATACGCAATGCTCCATTTATTTCTAATTCCCATAATTAAAATTATTTTATCTTTTAATATCATTTTTCTTTTCTCCTTCTCTTAAAACTTCAAACTTTCCCATATTTCTAAATTTACTATATCTATGTTCTAAAATATCTGCTTTTGACATTGTCTGCATTTTTATTATTGCTGATTTTATTTCATTTCTTAAACAATCTGCTACTTTTTGAAAACTCTCTTTTGTTTCGTCTTTTGGTTCTTTTATTACTTTGTCAATAATTTCTAATTCTAATAAATCTTTTGCTGTTAGCTTCATTTTTTCTGCCGCTTCTTTTGTCCTTGAAGCATCTTTCCATAAAATACTAGCAAATCCTTCTGGGGAAAGAATAGAATAAATTGCATTTTCTAACATAAAAACTTGGTTAGCAACACCTAATGCTAAAGCTCCTCCACTTGAACCTTCTCCAATAACAATAGCAATAATTGGTACTTTTAATCTTGCCATTTCAAAAATTGATTTTGCAATTGCTTCTCCGTTGTCCTCTTTGCTCTGCTTCAATTCCTGGGTAAGCTCCTTTTGTATCAATAAATGTAATAACTGGCCTATTAAACTTTTCTGCTTGTTTCATTAATCTTACTGCTTTTCGATAACTTTCTGGATTAGGCATACCAAAATTTCTTTCTATATTTTCTTTTGTTGTTCTTCCTTTTTGTTGAGCAATAACTGTAAAGTTGTAATTTTCTATTTTAGCAAGCCCACCAACAATTGCCTTATCATCTTTAAAATTTCTATCTCCATGTAATTCTATAAAGTTATCAAATATTGCTTCTATGTATTCTAAAGAAGTTTTTCGTTTTGGGTTTCTAGCAATTTCTACAATATCCCATGCTGTTAATTTCTTACCTTTCACTGTTTATTTTCCCCCTTATGATAAAGAATAAGCTGATATAACATGTTTTTTAGGTCTTTTCTTTCTACAATTTTGTCAATAAACCCATGTTCTAATAAAAATTCTGATGTTTGAAATCCCTCTGGCAATTTTTCTCCAATGGTTTGCTCTATTACTCTTTGTCCTGCAAATCCTATCATTGCTCTTGGTTCTGCTAGAATAATATCTCCTAAACTTGCAAAAGAAGCTGTAACTCCTCCATAAGTAGGGTCTGTTAACACAGAAATATATAGTAGACCTGCTTCATCTAGTTTAGTTAGTGCTTCTACTGTTTTTGCCATTTGCATTAAAGAAATAATTCCTTCTTGCATTCTAGCTCCTCCTGAAACACAAAAAATAATAAGTGGTAATCTATTTTCTATTGCTTTTTCTATTGCATTAGTAATTTTTTCTCCCACAACAGAGCCCATACTTCCCATAAAAAAACCGCTATCCATAATGCAAATTACTACACTTTCTCCATTAATTTTTCCTTTTCCACAGGCTACTGCTTCTTTTAAATTGGTTTTTTCTCTTAATGTTTTTAGTTTTTTAGCATAATCTTCTAATTCTAGTGGATTATTAGTTTCTATGTTTAAATCAAAATTTTCATAACTATCTTTGTCTAAAATTAGTTCTATTCTTCTATTTATATGCATTCTAAAATAGTATCCACAATTTGGGCATATGCTTAAATTATTTTTTAATGTTTCCTTATAAATAATTTCTTTACATTTTTCACATTTAATCCACTTTCCAACAGGAATATCTACATGACTATGTTTATTTTTTTCTATAAAATCTCTTTTTTTTATTTTATCTACAATCATTTTTTACCTCTTACTATTCATCTTTTCATTAATAAAGGAAGTATCAAAATCTCCTCTAATAAAATCTGTATTTTTTATTATTTCAAATAAAAAATCTCGATTTGTTTCTATTCCTTCTATTACTAGTTCTTCTAAAGCTCTTTTCATTTTTGCTATTGCTTCATTTCGGTTTGAACCCAAGGTTATCATTTTTATTAACATTGAGTCATATTCCTTTGGTACAGTATAACCTTCATAAATGGCAGTATCTATTCTAATTCCATTTCCTCCTGGAATTAGTAAACCTGTAATTTTTCCAGGACATGGCATAAAGTTTTTGCTTGGATTTTCAGCATTAATTCTACATTCTATAGCATGCCCTACAAATTTTATTTCTTTTTGCTTTAATTTTAGTTTTTCTCCTGCTGCCAATTTAATTTGCATTTTTATTAAATCTAAACCTGTTCTCATTTCTGTAATAGGATGTTCTACTTGAATTCTTGTGTTCATCTCCATAAAATAAAAATTTTTATTTTTGTCTACTAAAAATTCTACTGTTCCGCAAGCTAGTATATTTGGCTATTTTGGCTACTTTTATAGCCATTTCTCCCATCTTATTTCTTAGTTTTTCATCTAAAATAGTAGATGGTGTTTCTTCTATTATTTTTTGGTGGTTTCTTTGTATAGAACAATCTCTTTCTCCTAAATGAATTACATTTCCATATTCATCTGCTAAAATTTGAACTTCAACATGTCTTGGATTTTCTATTAATTTTTCTATATATATTTCATCATCATTAAAAGAATTCTTTGCCTCTTGTTTTACAATGTTATAGTTAGCTTCTAGTTCTGTGTTATTATATACAACTCTAATTCCTTTTCCTCCACCACCGTGCTGCTGCTTTAAGCATAACAGGATACCCTATCTTTTCTGCACTTTCTATTGCTGATTTTAGTCCTTTTACTGAACCGTCTGATCCAGGAATAACAGGTACTCCAGCTTCTTTCATTATTTTTTTTGCATTTGATTTATTTCCCAATAAATCAATTACTTTAGATTGAGGACCAATAAATTTAATATTTGATTCTTCACAAATTTTTGCAAATTGTGCATTTTCTGACAGAAAGCCAAATCCAGGATGAATACTATCTGCTCTTGTAATATTAGCAGCTTCTATTATGTTTTTTATATTTAAATAACTTTTTTTGGATTCTGCTGGTCCTATACATACAGCTTCATCTGCAAGTTTTGTATGTAGAGCATTTCTATCTTCTTCAGAATAAACTGCTACTGTTTTTATATTCATTTCTTTGCAAGCTCTAATAATACGTACTGCAATTTCCGAACGATTTGCAATTAATATTTTATTCATTGCTTTCCTCCTTTTTAATTTAAACAAGGGCAAAAGTTAATTCACCTTTTGCCACAATACAATTTTCAACAGTTGCAATGGCTTCTCCAATACCAATTGGTCCTTTTTGCTTTATAATTTTTACTTCTAATTTTAGTCTGTCTCCTGGAACTACTACTTTTTTAAATTTCATTTTTTCTATACCAGCAAATAAAGCATTTTTTCCTTTATTTTCTGGTATAGACAAAATAGCTACTGCTCCTGTTTGTGCTAAACTTTCTGTAATTAAAACACCTGGCATAATTGGATTTCCTGGAAAATGTCCAGCAAAATACCATTCCTGTTCATTTACATTTTTATATGCAATTGCCATTTGTCCCGGAATATAGCATTCTACTTCATCAATTAATAAAAATGGCTCTCTTTGAGGAATAATATTTTTTATTTCTTCTTTTCCTAGCATTTTTTGTTTCCTCCCTTATTTAATTCCAAACAATTCTGTGCCATATTCTACACTTTGGCCATCTTTAGCATATATTTCTACAACTTTTCCACTAAATTCTGTTTCAATTTCGTTCATTAACTTCATGGCTTCTATAATACAAACTGTGTCTCCTTTTTGTATTTGCTTTCCTATTTCTACATAAGGTTCTTCTGTAGGAGATGGTTTTAAATAAAAAGTTCCTACCATAGGAGAAGTTATTATTTTAAGATCTTCTTGTATTTTTTTGTTTTCATCTATTGTTTCATTTTGAGAATTTTCTAGTTTCTTTTCTTTACTTTCGTTTTCTTTAGTAATAAATTCCTTTTCTTGTTTTTTCATTTTAATTTTTGTTCCATCAGGAAAAGCTATTTCCATTTCGGTTAGTTTAGATTTTCCCATGTCTTCCATAAATTGTTTTATTTTTTCGTATTCCAATTTCATTTCCTCCTATCCTTCATATTTTTTGAATATAATACTTGCATTGTGTCCCCCAAAACCTAGTGAATTTGACATAGCAATTTTTATATGTGTTTTTCTAATTTCATTTGGAACAATATCCAAATCACATTCCTCATCTTTTTCTTTATAATTAATGGTTGGAGGAACAATTCCTTCTTGAATTGCTTTAATACAAAATATAGCTTCTACTGCTCCTGCTGCTCCCAGCAAATGCCCTGTATTTGATTTGGTAGAACTTACCATTACCTTTTTACTTGCTTCTCCTAACGCTTTTTTAATAGCTTTTGTTTCTGTAGAATCATTTAAATGTGTAGACGTTCCATGTGCATTAATATAGTCAATTTCTTCTGGCACTAATTTTGCATCTTTTATTGCTCTTATCATTGCCATTGCTCCTCCTTCTCCTTCTGGATTAGGAGAGGTTATATGGTATGCATCTGTTGTTGAACCAAATCCAATTATTTCTGCATAAATTTTTGCTTTTCTTTTTTTTGCATGTTCTAATTCTTCTAATACAAGAATTCCTGCTCCTTCTCCCATAACAAATCCACTTCTTTCTTTGTCAAAAGGAATGCTCGCTCTATTTTTATCTTCAGCATTAGATAGAGCTTTCATATTTTCAAATCCTGCTATTCCCATTTCACAAATAGCAGCTTCTGTTCCCCCACAAACAATTACATTTTCATATCCATGTTTAATTGTTCTATATGCTTCTCCAATTGCATGTGTTGAAGAGCTACAGGCAGTAACTAATGCCATAGATTCTCCTTTTAGTCCTAAGTCAATTGCAATATTTCCTGCTGGCATATTAGAAATTGCCATAGGTATAAACATAGGTGAAACTCTTTTATTTCCTTTTTCAAAATTAACTTGACATTGATTTTGAATAGTAATTAGTCCTCCTATTCCAGAACCTATATAAACTCCTACTTCATCCATATTTGTATTTTCTTTGGTAATTCCACTATCTTGTAATGCTTCCCTTGCCGATATTATGGCAAATTGTGAAACTCGATCAAACCTTTTTGCCTCTTTTGCTTCAAAAAATACCAATGGGTCATAGTCTTTTATTTCTGCGCCAAATTTCGTTTTAAAATTAGTTGTATCAAATAATTTTATTTCTTCTACTCCACATTTTTTTTCTTGGATTGATTGCCAAGTTTGTTCAACTGTTTTTCCAATAGGTGTAATTGCTCCCATTCCTGTAATAACAACTCTTTTTTCCATTTTTATTCTCCTTTTACATTAACATTCCGCCATCTACATGAATGACTTGCCCTGTAATATATGAACTTTGCTCTGATACTAAAAATTGAACTAAATTTGCTACATCTTTAGGTGTTCCCATTCTTTTTAGAGGAATATTTTGGGTAATTCCTTCTTTTATTTCTTTTTTTAATACTTCTGTCATTTTTGTTTCTATTAAACCTGGTGCAATAGCATTTACTAAAATATTTCTTGCTCCTACTTCTTTTGCTAAACTTTTAGTAAAGCCGATAATTCCTGCTTTAGATGCTGCATAGTTAGTTTGTCCTGCATTTCCTGAAATTCCTACTACAGAGGATATATTAATAATTCTACCTTGTTTTTGTTTTATCATATATCCAATAACATTTTTGGTTATATTAAAAGTTCCTATTAAATTAATATCTATTACATTTTCGAAATCTTGTTGGGTCATTCTTACTAATAATCCATCTTTTGTAATTCCTGCATTATTAATAAGTACATCAATCTTTCCAAATTCTTCTATTATTTCTTTTATCATATTTTGTGCATCTTCAAAACTAGAAATATCCCCTTTTACGCAAAAGCATTTTACCTGCTGTTCCTCTATTTTATTTTTTGTTTCCACTACATCTTCATTTTCATTTCTATAATTTAGGGCAATATTATATTTTTCTTTTGCAAGAGTTATGGCAATTTCTCTTCCAATTCCTCTTGTTCCTCCTGTTATTAATGCAACTTTATCCATTACTCATTCTCTCCTTTACTAAATTTATACATTCTTCTAAAGTTTGTATATTATTTATATTTAAAATTGTTATCTCTTTGTTTGTTTTTGTTCTTTTTACAAAACCAGACAAAGTTTTTCCGTGGTCCTATTTCTATAAAAATGTCTATTCCTTGTTCTAACATTGTTTGTATTATTTTTGTAAATTGAACTGGACAAATAATATGTTTTTCTAAAATTTCTTTTATATTATCTTTTGAATTGTAGGGAGTACCATCTAGGTTTTTAATTACTTCAGATGTGAAAGAATTGATTCTTATTTTTTCAAGTTCTTTTGCATAAGCAATAGCACTTTCTTTTAGCTTTTCTGTGTGAAATGGCCCTGCTGTTTTTAGTACTCTTACTTTTTTTGCTCCCATTGCCTTTGCTATTTCTTCTGCTTCTAGAATCGCACCTTTTTCTCCTGAAAGAACTATCTGTTCTTCACAATTATAGTTTGCTACTGCAATAAAACCTTTTGTTATTTGTTGACAAATTTTTTCAACTTGTTGTTGTGTTAATCCTATTATTGCTGCCATTTGCCATTCTCCTTTTGGCAACAATTTTTCCATATATTCTCCTCTTTTTTGAACAAGCTTTATCCCTTCTTCAAAGCTAATTGCTTCACTATAAATTAATGCTGCATATTCCCCTAAACTTAACCCCGCTGAAATTTCAGCTTGTATTTTTTTCTTTTTTAGTATTGCCAATATCGCTAATGAATTTGTTAAAACTGCTAACTGTGTATAACTTGTTTTATTTAATAATTCTTCTGGCCCTTCAAATGAAATTTTAGCAATATCAATATTAGTAAGTTCTTTTACTTTGTCATAGATTTCTCTTGCTTCTTCATATTTTTCATAAAAGTCCTTTCCCATACCTATATTTTGTGTACCTTGCCCTGGAAATAAAAATCCTATTTTCATTTAGTTTTCTATCCTTTCTATTATTTTTTCTTCAAACTTTTTACAAAATGCTGTTATAAATTCTTCACTATTAATTGTAATGGAAAATTCTTTTTTAATAGATGTGGCTATATCTTGTATTTCACTATGAAATACTTCTTGAGATGTATTTAGTCCAATTCCAACAACCAAAGCTTTTACTCTTCCTGAAAAAACTTTGCTTTGTGTTAAGATTCCTCCTATTTTTTTATGATGATAAAAAATATCATTTGGTGGTTTTATTTCTAAAAGAATTTGGTAGTCTTTTTCCAAAATTTCTAAAATTGTTTCTGCTATTTGAATTGTTATTCCTTGTATTTTTTCTACTTTACAGTCCATTTTTATAAAAAAAGAAAATGCAATATTATTTTTCTCGTCAGTATGCCAAACTCTCCCTTTTGTTCCCTTTCCTGCTGTTTGTATTCCAGCACTTACTAAAGTTCCATTTTTTATATTGTTCTTATTATATAGTCTCCATATTTCCTTTTGTGTAGAATCAATTTCATCATAATAGTAATAATTTTTCCCTAAAAATTTAGTTTGAATATGATTGAATTGCATTGATATTTTCCTGCCTTTTAATTTTATTTGTACTTGTTTTAATTAAAGGTTCCTCTGTTATGATTATTCCCCTAATCATTTTATATTTAGGAAGAAATTGGTTTACTCGTTTTACTTGTTTTGCTAAAATGGCATGAATTTCTTCCTCGTTTTCTACTTGATAAATTTGTTGCATTGTTTTTTTATTATATACAATTTTGACAAATACTTTTATATCTTCCTTATCTTCATTTTTTTGTTTTCCAAAAATCAAAGATTCTTCAACACCTTCAATTTTATTAATTAGTTGCTCTATTTCTTCCGGATAAATATTTTTTCCATTTTTTAAAACAATAACGTTTTTCTTTCTTCCACAAATAAATATGTATCCTTCCTCGTCAATTCTAGCTAAATCTCCAGTGTGAAACCAACCATTTACTATTGCTTTTTTGTTTTCCTCTTCATTTTCAAAATACCCTAGCATAATGCTTTTTCCCTTAACTAGCAATTCCCCTATTCCTTCCTGATTTTCATTTTCTATTTTTGCTTCAACACTAGGTAATACTTTACCAACTGAACCCAGTTTATAGCATTCATTTGTCCCTACAGCAACGACAGGTGATGTTTCTGTCAATCCATAGCCTTGCACCATATTAAATCCCAATTTTCTATACTTTGCTTCAATTTCTTTGTCTAATGCTGCTGCACCACTTAATAACAGTTTTATGTTCCCTCCTAACATATTATGTATTGATTGAAATACAGTCTTTTTTTCTTTCCAAGAACAATTTTTATATTTTTCTTCATTTTCTAATATTTGCATTAGCTTGCCTTGTTTTTCCATTGTATTTTTGATTATTTTAAAAACTCTTTCATAAATAGCTGGTACACATGCTAATACAGAAACTTGATATTCTTTTAAATTCTCCACAAGATGTCTTATTCCATCACAAAATACAGTTTGTGATCCCTGATATAAAGCAAATAAAAAACCTACTGTACATTCAAATACATGATGAATTGGTAGAACAGATAAAAAAACATCTTGAGAATTTACATCTAGCACAGAGGCGAGGTCCATTAAATTTGTACAAATATTTTCATGTGATAATACAACAATTTTAGGCTGTGATGTTGTTCCAGAAGTAAACAGCATAATGCTCATTTCTTTTGGATTGATTTGAATGTTTTGATATTCTTGTTCTCCTTTTTCTATCCATTTTTTGCCTATTTGTATTAATTCTTTTTGAGAATAAATTTCTCCTTCTTTTGTGTCTAAATCCATCGAAATAATATATTTTAGATTTCCTGTTTTACTGTTTTTTATTGTTTCTAATATTTTGGTATATTTTCCTGAACAAAAAATTGCCTCTACCTCCGATTTTTGAATTAAATTTCTTAACTCATTTTCAGGTAAAGCTTTATCCAAAGGAACAACAATACCTACTCCACATACAATTGATAAATATGCAATTTCCCATTCATACCTATTTTCTCCTATAACAGCAATTCTTTTATTTTTTAATCCTAGTTTTATTAATGCTGTTCCGAAGAGCATCTATTTTTTGCCTTACTTGTTTATGAGTATATGTTATATATGAATTGTCTTTTAGTTTTATTTTATATGCTATTTTTTCTCCATACTGTTCATTGGTCTTTTGTAGCATATCTTTTAAATCTGTTATTTCTAATTTATTTTTAACTTTTGTTTGCATATTTAATTCCTTCCCTTCTTCTAAAATAATTTATATTATCATACCATATCTTTTTCCCATTTTTACTAAAATGAACGGTCAGTTAAATCTAGTTAATAAAAAACAAAACTTTATTTTAATTTATTCTTTTAGTCAATTAAAAAGAGAGTGTCATAAAAATATGAACCCTCTTTATTCGTAAATTCTGTAAACAGGATAATATAGATAGTCTTGCTTTTAATTTTTTTCCATGTTATAATTAAATTAGTATTAATCGCTAAAAAGCGAATTACAAGGAGGAGTTTACATGGTTTCTTCGGTATATCGGGTTTCTGACTATACTCCCGGGAATTTTCTCGGGCAATTCTTTCATGAATTGCCAATTCAAAGCCTTAGGCTTGAAATAATTGAAGATTCCGAAGACTCTCAAAATCTTCCAGACCTGCGTTTGGAAATCTTTTTCCCAGAGGATTTGTACCAACAACTCTTCGAAAAAGCTCTTGAGGACAATGGAGTTAAATATCAAAAGATATTTTGACCTAAAAAAACTCCAAAAAAAATTGCCAGCTATGCTGGCAATTTTTATCTATGTTTATTATTCTGCTGATTCTGTTTCTGGAGCTTCATAAGCTTCTAATATTGCTTTTTGAATTTTCTCTCTAGTTTCAGCATTAATTGGATGAGCTATATCCTTAAATTCTCCATTTGGAGTTTTTCTACTTGGCATAGCAATGAATAATCCATTTTGGCTTTCAATAACTTTAATATCATGAATAACAAATTCATTATCGAATGTTACTGAAGCAACAGCTTTCATTCTGTTTTCTGAGTTTACTTTTCTTAGACGTACGTCTGTAATTTGCATTGTGAGCACCCCTTCCAAAGTTCAATAATTTTATACATATCTTTCGTATTCATATGTACAATAATATTATTCGTCAAAAATTTATTTTTTCCTTCTTATTTTTACAATTTTGTGTTAGAAGTAAATATTTAAGCTTAATGCCATATATATTCACAAATTCTTATTTGTTTTATATAATATAGTAATTTGTAATTTTCCTATTTATCTATTATTAAAATAAATATTGTATTTTATTTTGTTTTTGTGTATAATTTATTTGTTAGAGTGTTACTCTAAATTTAAGGGGGAAATTTTAATGCAAGAAAGTCTTTTTAAATTAAATAGTTTAGATAATTGTAAACATATACACATGGTAGGCATTGGTGGTATTAGTATGAGTGGTATTGCCGAAATTCTACATAACTGGGGTTTTATTGTTACAGGTTATGATATGACTTCTTCTGAAATTACAGATAAATTAATGGAAAATGGAATTAAAATTACCACTGACCATTCTTTGAGTGATGTGAATACTGCTGACCTTGTAGTTTATACTGCTGCTGCCAAACAAGACGATCCAGAATTAGTTGAAGCTAGAAATTTAGGTATTCCCACTATAGAAAGATGTGATTTTGTTGGTTATTTAACTAGAGTTTATCAAAATACCATCGGTATCTCTGGTACACATGGAAAAACAACAACTACTTCTATGATTTCTTTATGTTTTTTAGAAGCTGGTCTTGACCCAACTATTCAAGTTGGAGCTATTTTAAAAGATATTGGTGGAAATTATAGAGTTGGCAAAAGCCCTTATTTTATTTTAGAGGCTTGCGAATATGTAGAAAGTTTTTTAAAGTTTAGCCCTAAAGCAGAGGTTATTTTAAATATTGATAATGATCATTTAGATTATTTTAAAAACTTTGAAAATATTAAAAATGCTTTTATAAAATATGTAAAAATTTTACCAGATAATGGTCTGTTGGTTGTTAATGGTGATGATATAAATTGTTTAGATTTAATATCTCATACGAAAGCAAAAGCTTTGACTTATGGAATTACTAATAAAAATACAGATTTTTTTGCTACTAATATTGTTTTTGATGAAAATGGTTTTGCTTCTTTTGATGTTTATTCAAAAGACAAATTTTATGGAAGAATTGCTTTACATATTCCTGGTATGCATAATGTATTAAATGCATTGGCTACTATTGCTTTATGTAGTGAATATGGTATAAAATATGAATTTGTTCAATCTGCTTTAAATAAATTTACAGGTGCTCATAGAAGATTTGAATTTGTTGGAAAGTATCATGATTCTAGTATTTACGATGATTATGGTCATCATCCTACCGAAATCGTTGCAACAGCTAAAGCTTTAATGAATAAAACTTATCATCAATCTTGGGTTATTTTCCAACCACATACTTATAGTAGGACAAAAAATTTGTTAGAAGATTTTGCTAAAGCATTGTTAAATTTTGACCATATTATTGTAACTGATATTTATGCAGCTAGAGAAACCAATACTTTTAACATTTCTTCTTTAGATTTGGTTAATCATATTAATACATTTAATGATAAAGCAATTTATATGAAGGATTTTCAAGATATTGCCAACTATATTCGAGAAAATGTAAAAGAACATGATATTGTTTTAACTTTAGGCGCTGGTACTATTGAAAAGGTAGGAAAAATGATTGTAGAATAAATATTTAAGAAGTGGAGTTATTATTTACTCCACTTTTCCTATACAACAATGTTAAGTTTCCTTTGCAAAGTAAACGTGTATATTTTTTCTTATACTTCACGAGATTGTTTTATCATAATGTCTGCAAATACTCCATATCCTACTGTTGGTTCATTTACTAATACATGTGTTACTGCCCCAATAAATTTTCCATTTTGAATAATAGGGCTTCCACTCATTCCGTTGAACAATTCCACCAGTTAATTCTATTAGTTTTGGATCTGTTACTTTAATTTGCATACTTTTATTATTTTCGTTATTACTGGTAAATATTTTTTCTATTTCTATTTCAAATTCTTCTTTTTTACCATTTTCTAAACTACAAATAATTTTTGCTTTTCCTATTTTTATTTCTTCACGGGTAGCAACTTCTATAGCTTCTTCTTTGTTAATATCTAATAAACTAATATTATTTAGTTTTCCATAAATCCCAAAATTGGTATTTTTAGAAATTTGTCCAACTTCTTTCCCTAAACTAATATTTCCTTTTATTTCTCCTGGTTTCCCTCTTTCTCCTTTTTGAATACTTACTATAGTAGCAGTAACAATTTCTCCATTAGAAATATTAATTAGTTTTCCTGTGTCAATATCTTGAATCCCATGGCCTAAGGCTGCAAAATTTTGTGTAGATGGCTCATAATAAGTAATGGTTCCTACTCCTGCTGCAGCATCTCTTACCCATAAACCTAATTTATATTCATTTTGGTTATCTTTGCTTGGTTGTATTTTAGTTGTTTTTGTTTCACCATCACTAATATATTCAATTGTTACATCTCCACCATTACTTGTGTTAATTACTTCAATTAATTCTGTAGTAGAATTAATTTTTTTTTGGTTAACAGAAATAATAGTGTCTCCCTCTTTTATCCCAGAATTTTGATATGGTTGTTCTCCTGCAATTTCACTCATACCTACTACCAAAATTCCTTTAGTGTATAACTTTAGTCCAATTGTTCCGCCAATAGGTACTACTTTTGTTTTAGGAATTACATTCACTGTTAGCTCTTTTAAAGGAATTGTTTGAAATAAATTTAGTTCCAAATCAATTTTTCCTATTTTTTTTTCTAAAGTTTGTTCTAAATTAGTTGAAGTTGGCATAATAGTATCTGTACCCTTTGCTTGAATAGAAAGTCCCAAAATTGTTTTAACATTTATTTTTTCACCTTCAAAAAGAATTATTTGGGATGGTAAACATGCAATATTACAAACATACATATAAATAATCAAAAAAATGATTATGATAATTATTTTTTTTAATCTGTTCATACAAATCTCCCATATTTATCATAACCATTTTCTTAATTTTTAATCTTTTAAAATTCTTTGTGCTATTTTTTGACATTTTTCAAAAATTTGTTTTTCATTTATATCTATTAGTTTTCTATTTTCCATTCGTATTTTTCCTTCAATAATTGTTGTACATACATTTTGTCCTTTTCCATTGTATACAATATTAGAAATAATATCATTGATTGGCTGGTTTACTTCACTTTCTAAATCTACAATAATTATATCTGCTGTTTTCCCTACTTCTATACTTCCTATTTTTTCTTCTAGCCCCATTGTTTTTGCACCATTAATTGTTGCCATTTTTAATACTTCGTATGCATTTATTATTTGTGGATTTTCTTGATATCCTTGTTGTAGCAAGCATGCATATTTCATTGTTTCGAACATATCTAAATTACAACCACTTCCCTGTCCATCTGTTCCGAGTGCAATATTAATTCCTTGTTTTAACATTTGACTAATTGGTGCAATTCCACATCCTAGTTTTAAATTACTAACTGGACAGTGTATTACACTAGATTTAGTTTTTTGAATAGTTTCTATTTCTTTTTTTCCTACTTTTACACAATGTGCTAAACTATTTTTTGTTTCAGAAAAATACTTTTCTAACATTTCTGCTGGTGTCAATTTATGTATTTTTTTTATATCTTCTATTTCTGAGGTGTTTTCACAAAAATGCATATGAACTGTAACGTTATTTTGTTTTGCAATTTTAATTGCTTGTTCTATTGCTAATTGTGATGCTGTATATAATCCATGAATTCCTACATTAATAGTTATATTTTTATATTGATTTTGATACTGAAATAATTGTTCTAATTCTTTTTTTCTTTGTTTTAGTTCATTGTCTATATCCATTATTACTCTGGTTACCTGCATTCTTAGTCCTGTATTTATTCCTGCTTTAATAATACTCTCTGTTTTAAAATAATGGTCTTGTACTGTGGTTGTTCCTGTTTTAATTGCTTCACAACAAGATAACATAGTAGCATCATAAATGTCTTGATTTGTTAGTTTTTCTTCTGCAGGCCAAATTTTTTGATTTAGCCATTCTTGCAAAGTATATCCTTCTAAAGTGTCTCTAAAAATACTCATTGGTAAATGTGTATGTGCATTAATTAAACCTGGTAATACCACTTTTCCGTGTAGCATCAATTTGTTTATCTACTATTTCTTGTATATTTTTTTTAATTTTTATAATTTTATCATCTTGTATTAAAATATCTATATTGAATGTTACTTTTTCCATATTTTCAGTCATAGAAATTAAATTTGCATTTTTAATTAAAATTTTCATACTTTTATTCCTTATTTTAAATTATCATTTTAATTGATTAAATGTAAAAATTTTTCTTTATATTTCTCTTTTATATTAGTAATGTAGCATATTCCTTTCCCTTGCTAAAGCATTGTTTAAGGCTTTTTTCTTTTCTGCTGTTAATGTTAATTCTCTGTCATAATTACGGTTTACAATACAATAATAACATGGTAAATTAATATGTTTATAATAGTATTGTATTTCTTGACTATTTATTTCTACAGAGCTAGGTGCAAAATCTACTTTTCTATATCCAACTATGTTTGTTCCTGTTAGTTTTGGGCAATCTATCATATGATATTGTGCGTTTTCTTCATCTAGATTAATAAAACACAAATTTTCTTTTGTTGAATAATCTGTATTTTCTGTATTAATTACAGTTGCATAATTATTATAAGTTTTGAATCCAATTGGTAATCCTTGCATAAATGCTGTAATAGATATATTTGTTGTAATTTTATCCCATTGTTCATTTGTTAAAATTGGTACTTTAAAATTATAATTAACACCTAAAGCACCTGAATGTCTATTATAATTTGCAATGGCAGTTCGCAATTCTTCTTGTATAATAACCTTTATAACATCTTTTTTATGCATGCCAAAAATAGAATCTTCATCCTCAAATCGATTGTCTTGTGCATTAAATACAAAAATTGGCTTTGTTGTTCCTGTATACATTCCATATTCCTTGCCAAGTTCTGTATAATCTTTTCCTGCAATAATAATATCTTGTATAGTTATATTAGAAAGTTTTTGTCTTACCCAATTGGTAAAGTCTTTGGCATTAGCTGTATACTGATTGGCATTAGTATCTAATAAATTAGGACTTTCACCTGTATAAACTTTTTGCCCTTTTCTATAGACAAACCATTTATCTAATATTGGTTCATAATATCTTTTTTCTCCTCCTGTATAAACATATGTATATTCTTCTAATCTGCCATTAATTAGTAAGTTTTCTTTTAAATTTTCTTCTGTTGTTGTTACTTCTTCTTCTATTAAATAGCCTGCTTTGTTAACATATTCTCCTTCCACAGTTCCTATAATTGTTAAATAATTGTCTAATGTATAACAAACTATTATATCTGTTGTCCCTTTTTTATATCTTGCAGAATATGTTATATAAGGTTTTAACATATGGTTATATTCCTGTGTCTTTTCATTAAAAGCTGGTGTATACATATAAAATCCATCATATAGAGTATAAATAATAGCTGGTATGTATGGTTTTACATAATTTTCTCCATATCCACCTACTCCTAAAGCAGTTGTTAAGCTTGTAAAAAATGCTTGATTAGAAGCCTCTACATCTCTTTTTCTAGAAGCTTCATGAATAGAATATGGATTATTTCTTATATTAATTTTATAAGCTTTAATTGCATCATACACTGCTTCTGTTAATTTTGCATCATAATATGTTTGCATTTTAATAGTATTAATTTGCATTTTATTGTAAGCAGACAAAACTAGAATAATTGGCATTATGATAATAATAAATATAATGGTTAAATTTTGTAACTTCATTCTTGCCTCCATTTCTATTAGTATCGATTGTTTATTGAATAAAAAAGAGCGTTCTTATTACGCCCCTTTGTTTCCTTTATTTCTTATTTGCCATTGGCAGTAATCATAGCTGAATCTTGTCCAGCAATTTGTTGAGAAGTATTTCCTGTTACAGCATAAAAGAAATTTCTTAACATTTGTGAAATTGTTGTATTAGTATTTTTAGCTGTTACAGAAATAATATCTCCTTCTTTTAAAAGATATTTTCCCTTTGAATTTAATATATCCTCCATTTGAGAAGTATATACCGAATAATATACATTTTCTCCAATTTTACTAGAAGATGCTTGCCCTACTTTGCTACTTAAGTTCTCATCTAGTATTTTTAATTCTACTTCTACATCAAATGTATTTCCTGTAGCATTAATTGTTTGTAAATACTTATTATAGGCACTTTCAGTTACCAATCCTGTTGCTCTTACATTATCTACAAACTCACTTGTTGCTGCCTGCACACTTAAACTTGCTACATCATCTGTTCTTTCTGATAAAGCCATCATTGGAAATACAAACATTAATGTTGCAGCTAAAAATATTGCAATTACAGTTACTAATGTTTCGCTCATCTTCTATTCCCCCTTTTTTTAGGTTTCTTTTTAATTTATTAGTTGATAGGTTACTCTTATTCTAGTATAAGTATTAACTGCTTCAAATGTTTCACCATTTTCAGTTGTATAAATTTCTCCTTTGTATACTTCTTCACTATAAGTTTCTATAAATTTTCTATTTTGGTAATTTTTTACTAACTTTTCCATTTCTTCTTCTAGTCTTTTTTTGGCTTGTATGTATGTCCTATTAGCATCTGCATCTTCTCTTATATCAAAAGTTACAATATTTTCTCCGTTTTCTTTTTTTATTTCAATACTATAGTTTTCATTATAGTCAATGTACCTAGCAACTAGTGGCAATATTGTTTCTAATCCTACTATTTTTGCTTGTGTTTTGCTTTCTTCTAAATGCTCTTCAAAATTTGTTTTATCTGTTAAATAAAAAATAAATTCAGAAGTTGCTTTTGCTTGTGAAAACACAGTAAATGCTATTGTAAGAGCCATTACAAATACAATTACTGCAAAAGCTATTTTTAAAGCATCTACCATATTTTCCATAATAACCTCCTAAAAGAAGATAAATTATTCAACTTTAATAGCAGTAATAATACCATTAGCATTGTATGTAGGTGTTACTGTATAAGTTTTTCCATTTACAATACTTGCACGTAATGTTGATAAGTCTGCTGAAGAACTTTTGTCGTTTACTGTCACTATAATACCATCTTCATTTTCTGCATTACTAGTAATAACTGCTGAAATTAATGATTTGACATTTGATCCTTTTTGTGATCCTGTATAGTTTTCAAATTTTCCATTAAACATATTTTTTTGAATTTGCTCCATTTGACTTCCTGCTTCATCTAATGGCTTTAATGCAGAGTTATAAATCATCATTCCAACTCCTATTAACAAAATTGAAATTAATATAGCTCCTGCTATAATTAATGCTTTTGAAGCGTTTTCCATAATAAAATATCCTCCTCTTAGTATAGTTTTTTTATCTTATTGATTCTTTGTAGAATCTAAATTAAATATCTATTCTTTAGTTTGTACAAAATGAATTTGACTAATTTTTCCCGTTGTTTCATGATATTGTACATTACTTGCTTTAAATTTGCTAGAATTAAATAATTCTATAAATTGCTCTACTTTATGTTCAAAAATTTTTTCCATTTCATAAGTTGTTCCATTAGATAACATTTGAATTGTAATTTTTAGACTATACTTATTGTCTGGAATATAACTACCATTTTCATCTTTTGCTATTTTATATTTCTCATTGTTATCAATTGCTTTATTAATTAATGTCCCTAAATCTGTTCCATAAATTTCGTTTCCGAATGTAATATTCATATTGTACATTTGCTTGTTGTAGTTGTCTATTTTGTGCTTGAACGTTTATTAACCAAATGCCTAGTACAGCTATTAAAATAATTAATATAGCAAACCCAATTATTAACATTTTTTTCATTATTGTAGCCCTTTCTTTTATTATAATTGTTTTTTTTACAATATGCAACTATTTTCTATAACTTTTTTATTGTATGGTAATAATTGGATTTTTAAGGTTGCATTTCTGATAACTTTCTTTTTACTTCTCCATCTAACCCAACACAACCTTTTGGATAAATAACTTCTAATGTGCTATAGTTTACAATATAAACTTCATCTTGTGCTAGCTTTATTCCTTCTAGTCCTATGTTATTTAGTGTTTCTTGATTATAAATGTAATAATTTTCATCTTCTAGTTCTTGTAGTGTTAATGCCTCTCCTGCTATTTCGTTTTTATTAGGTACATCTTTTAATTTTTCTCCTATATATCTTGTTTTATCTCCATCGAAGTTTGTTTTCTCACTAATTACATTTACTTTCATTTGAATTAATGTCATATTAGCAAAAATTAATTGAAATTTTGCCTTGTCTACTATATTATTATCATAAACTGCTACTGTTGCTAATATTAACATAATTATAATAGTTACAGTTAAAATAATTAATGTAATTCCTTCTTCTTTTTTCATTATTTTACTCTTCCATCCTTTTTGATATTACACTACTTGTGTAAGTTACTCTAGTATACCAAATTTCTGAAGCATGTGAATTCGTGCTATACTAAAACATTTTTGCCAATTTCTAGAATGTGTTCTATTTCAATCGTCTGTATAGTTTTTCATCTATAAGTTTAATATGCATTCATGCTTTTCCATACCATTTGTTTAATTCTGCCATTTTGTTTATGATAACTTACTGAAACGAACTTATATTTTGGTTCATTATTAACCCCTGCTTGCTCCATAATTACCATTTTCCAGTCTTGGCTTATCGTGTTAGTATCAATTATTTTGTTGTCAATAATTACTTCTATTTGATTTTCTTCAATATCTACATTTTTTACATTATTTTCTTTTACTAAATTTATTACACTTACCATTTCTTGAGGTGTTAAATCTTTGGCGTAAATTAAAAATTTATTGTTTAACTGGTTTAATTCATCTTGTGACAATTTATCAGAATAACTACTAGATAATATAGAAGAATTATTAAATAAGTATACACCTAATGAAATAATTAATACTCCTATTAAAATTCCTCCTGCTATCATTAATGCCTTTGATGCATTCTCCACTTTTAAATTGTCACCTCCTTAAAAAATTTATAACTAATGTTAATTAAATATTTCACTAGATAAATATTCTTCAAAAATAATGCTATTTACTTTTCCTGTTTTTTCATTATAAAGCAAGTTTGAACATCTAAAATATAATGTTTTAAAATTTTTAACAGTTTCTTTGTCTGCTAACATAGCTGTAATTTTACTGCCAGATGTTTCTTCGGTATGTTTCCCTTTTTTTAAAATAATTTGATTATTAGCATCTGTTAGGTCTTGTTTTAAATTTACTTCCCAAGTTATTTGAAGTTCATCTATCTCTGCATTTTTAATATTGTTATTTCTTACTTTATTAATAATAGAAATTACATCTGTTCCTCGTAGTGCTTGTCTTTGATAAGATTCATATTCTTGATTAAATTCTCTTATTTGCTCTTCTTCTTTTTGTTTTTCTCCTTGGTTGATAAAGTTTCCTCCTAATTGCCATATATAAATACCAAGTGAAATAATTAGAATTGCTAATAAAATCCCGCCTGCTATTATTAATGCTTTTGCTGCATTGTCCATTTCTTTTTTTCCTCCTAATTTTTTCCTACATCATACCAGACATAGTCGAGAACGCATTTGTCATATTTAATAATCCAATTACTACAAGAGGAACAATTAAATACCCTACAAACATACATATCATTGGAGCAAAGCCAATTGCCTTTCCTATCAATCCTTTTTTAGATATTAATCTTTCATTTGATTCTTTTCTTTTTTCTTGATAATATGCTCTTTCTGAATCTAGTTCATCAAATGCATCTTGAATTGGAATTTTTTCTACTGCTGCTTGCATACTTTCAATAATACGTATAAATGGCAAATAAGATACATCTTCTTTTAATTCTTCTAGTGCTTCCCATCCTCCACTTTCAAAATTATTTACACATTTTGTAATAGGTTCACGGAATATATTAGAATATCTTTCTAACCATTCTAATATGATTTCCACATTAACTCTCTCTATTTTCATTAACATTAAAATAATTGTTTGAAATTGCATTACTTCGTTTTCCATTTCTAATGCTCTCATTTTTCTTTGGAATATTAATATCCATACTGGTGCTTCATATGCAATAGCCGAAAATGCTATTGATAAGAGCAATTCAAACCATTGCATATTTTCTGTTTGGATTACTTGTAATTTTCCATATATTCTTTTAGTAGCTGTTTGAATTTCTTCTTCTGTTGCTTCTTTATAATAATTAGAATTTGCTATGGCTTTTGATAATTGTTGTTCTGTAACATTTATGTTGCTTTTGAATCTATCCAAGAAATAATTATCTTGTTTGGTTAATTCCATTGCTTTTTTTTGATCAGATCCACTCATTTGTCCTAGAATGTTATTATCTGTTGTTGGCGTTGTATAAATATAATCTACTGCTATTTTGTGTAACTGATTAAAAAACCATAGTGATACAAAAAAAGTTATTACACATAAGCAAATTCTATTAATATATAGCCACTGTATTTTTTGTTTTGATGCAGAATCTTTTAGCAATTTTTTTATTTTAATATCTTCTTTCGTTCCTTGTTTTGGTAAAAATACATCAATTATCTTTTTGCCAATATATGTATTATATATTTTCTGTTGCCATGGATTTTGCTTATTTCCGCATTGATTTGCCGAGAACCATTATCTTTTAGTTTTCGAATTAAAACATAACAAATAAAGGTAATTAAAATAATAGCTACTTGAACAATAAGTCCCCCTTTTCCATTATAAAAACTATCTGTAAAAGAAAATTGAGATACTGCCCAAGACTTAATCATTCCTAATGCTAAAACAGGCACTGCTGCAATAACAGATAAACTTTGAAACACATAATCTAATTTGTCTCTTTTTAAAATCTCTAGTTGCATTTCTTGTGTAATGTTATTTACATTTTTTAAGTATAAAGAACCTTTGTCAATTGTTCTATCACCAAATTCTTTTGTTAAATAAGAAATCCCTGCAAATTCTTTTAAATAACTGTTAGGAGCAATATCATAATATTTTTCTAATTCTGACTCTGGATCATCTGCAATTAAAATTTCATAAATTTTTTCTGCTTGTCTTGAAATTTCTAACTCATCATTTTGCGCTACTTCATAAATTGCCTCTTCTACCATGTTGTATTCATGATAAGCATGTCTCATTGCTGAAAAAAAGTTTAATTGTTGTTTTAGAAGTCTATTTTCTACTTTATCTACTAAACCTTCTATAACTGTTTCTATTAACAATACTTCAAATATTAGTAGTATACTTAATAACAATATATCATTCTTTGTAATTGATATAATTAAAATTGTAAATGGTATAATAATTAATAATGCTCTAAAAATAATTCTAGCTGTTTGTTTCCTTGTCAAGTACTCGTCGTCTACATTAATAATTTCTAGTCTTCTTCTTAATTTTAATGTATATCTTTTAATAACAGGTATTTTTAAAAAAATAACATAAAATTTTTGATATAAAATATCTGCTGAAAACTTTTTTTGAGAAGTACCTTCTCTTAATTGTCTAATATATCTATTTTCTTTTTTATTTGCATTTTTGTTAATAATGAGATATGCAACTACTACTGCCAAAAACAGTCCACCTGCTATCATCATTAAATATATAATTCCTTGTTCTGACACGTAAGTTACACCTCCATTTTTTATTCTTTCTTTTTTCTGCCTCTTTTATTTGTTGTTTGCATTTCTTCTATAATTCGATTTGACTTAATTTTTTGTTTTCCCCAATTTTCTTCTACAAATTTATCAAATTCTTCTACGTCTGTATCATCCATGTTATTTCTCATTTCATTTATGTTATAATCTGTAATTTTATTGGTAATTACATATTGTCCATCGATAAACTCTAAAATATTTCTATATTGATACAATTCTTTATTAGTAGTTTTTGTAAAATAATATGTAGCATTGTCCATGAATTTTTCAATTTTGCCTTCAAGTGTTTTTTCTTTTCTATGGTCAAAAGTATATTCATTTTTTTCTTCTACTGGAATACATTCTGTAATTCTTTCAATATATCTTCTTCCTTTAAAGTCTTTTACTAAATGCACATTAAAGTTTAATACTTGTACAACTTGCTCTTCTGCTGTTTTTTCATTAGTAAATACGCCAGTTCTTAACATAGAGTTTCTTAAAGCAGTCACTAAATTTGGAAATGTTTTAGCATGGTGTGTAAATAATGTAAACTTTGATGCTACTTGAGCAGCTTGTATCATCCAAGATGCTACAGGGTCTGTTGCAACCTCTCCGATAATATTAACAGAACCATCTGTTTTCTTTTGAACATCTAGTCCTTCTTGCCCTGAAATTGTATCTGTTTCACGGAAAGTTAAAATATTTCTTGTTGGGTATATTTTCCTTAAATGAAGCTCAAATGCTGTTTCTTGAACTCTAATGTTCATTGTTTCATAAATATTTTCAATCATTGCCATTAACATGGTAGTTTTACCACAACCTTGTTCACCAGTAACTGCAACAATTCTTGCTCCTTTTACTAAAAACTTAATTAAACTAATTGCTTTTTCATATCCTGGTAAATCAATTAATTGCTCTAAAGTTGCTCTTTTAACGTCAAACTTTCTTACAAAAAATGCCCAAGTTTCAGAAAAGCTTGGTCTTACTACAACAACACGTGAACCATCTTTCATTTCATTAATTTTATATCCATTTGTATCTGATAATTGTCCTGGATTATTGTATTTATATATATTTTGACATACCCTTTTTAATTCACTTTCTGTTCCAAAAGATAAGAATTCTAGTCGAATAGATTTACCTTGAAAGAAAATCCAAATGCTGTCGCACGCTCTTGGTACTTTATGGTCTAATACTTGTCCTAAATAGTCACTATCAGTTTGTGCAACTTGACTTAAAAAACTTTCTGGTAATCCAGATACTCCTCCAGATACTCCATCAATATTCATATCTCTTATTTCATCAATGCTACTATAACCTTTGTAATGTTGATATATTCTTTGTACAACAATATTTAATTTATCGGAAAAACCTAATAAAATCTTTTCCTCTTCATAAATATGGTTTATTTCTTCTTTTGTAATAACATAACAAGGTTTTGTTTCTCCAGAAATATATTTTAAAACTGCTAAATTATATTTCTTAATTAATTCTGTTAATGCTTCATATCCAAAATCTTGTTGATATCGGTAAATCAATATATCAAATTTATCTGCTGGTGTTAACAATGATGGTATGTCAAAAGGAATTGCTCTTGACACATTCGTTTCATCAACACCATATTCTTTTTCTAATAAATCATAGATTAGTTCTTTTACATATTTCTTGTCATTAACATCTCCATATGTACAGCCTTTTAAGGCTCTTTTTAACTCATATTTCTTATTTTTTCTTCTTTTTAATTCTTCTTCTGAAAGCCCAATATCGTATAAGTTTATTTTGGTAATTTCGTCTAATCTTTTTTTGACATACTCTGTCATTTTTTCTAATGTATATGTTTTGTCATCTATCTCCATAATATCTTCTACTTCTTGGTTTTTCTTTTTGTTTAAGAAATATAAAACTAATCCCGCTGATATAATCAATATTAACATCATAAGTATTATGTTCATAATATCCATATCTTAGGGCTCCTCTCTTGTCACTACATTCTCATTTTCAATTCCTGTAATTTATATATAATTTTATTAGAAACTTTTTTAATTTCACTGATAAAAATAGCATTTCTGTCATTCTCATCAATTTTTCTAAATCTTAAGAAAAAGTCTGCCACTTTTCCTTCATTTGCCGCTTCAAAAAACAAAGTGCTATATGGAACTGTAAAAACTTCTCTTTCTCCAATATACCTTGCCATATTTTTACTACTATATTTTGAATACCTGTCATACCTACCTACTAATAATAATGTGTTCTTTTTTTGAGCTAGAAATCCTTCTTTTTTTAGTTCTATATAATCATTAATTAATCTTAATCTTTGTGTTATATTTACAACAATTAAATCAGATAAATTTAAAATTTGTTTTGTTGTTTCGTCATCTAGACCTTTATTTGCATCTACAAATATTAAGTCATAATATCGATTGGCAGTTCTAATAATATCTGCATAGACTGGTTTTATCCTTTTGTATTCTTCATAGTCTTCACTTTTAATTCCTGGTAATACTTCTAATCTATTTTTAAATATAATTTTTGTATAATTGGTAATAATCTCTGGTGAAGCTTTATTGCTAATAATTGCTTTAGCCAAGCCTTCTATTCCATTTGTTAAACCTGTCATTGCTTCGTTTCCGAATTTTTCCGGTTTCCCAAAAACAAGCTTCTAATGTAGTATCTCTAAAATTTGTAGACAAAACTAAAACTTTTGCATTATGCTCCATTGCCATATAAGTAGCAACTGCAGCTAATGATAAAGTTTTAGCTGTTTCTTCCTTTCCATTACTCCAAAAAGTGATAACCGACATTTTTATGCTCCTTTTTCTATATTTTTCATAATTTTCTTTAGTTCGTTTAGGCTAACCTTGTCAACAATCTGCTCTACCATAAATAAAAGACTTTCTTTATACTGACTACTTAAATTTCTAAATTTTATTTTCGCAACTCTTTGATTTTCTATAATAGCACTTTGATCTCCAATTTCAAATGGATAGTATATTTTAATATCATCCCACACAATTTTATATTCCCTTGATAAGTAATTTAGATATTCATCTTCTTCATTTGTCATGTATTTAGAAAATAATACTTTTGTCATTTTTATTTCTTCTCTTAGTCCACTTAATATTTCTAATCCTTTTTTTAAAGAAAATAAATCAAAAGAAGTAATAAAATAATTAATATAAGCATCTTGCATTCCAAAAGTACTAAATACATTACTAGAATCTGTGTCAATTAATGCAACATCATATTCTAATCCTTCTGTTTCTTCTAGGCCTAAATATTGTTCCATTTCATCGAAATTTTTAAATCCTACTGCCACATCAAATCCCTCAAACTCTGTTATGTAAGTAGTAGTGGGATTAATAACAGGCACAACATATTTTGCTTTTTGATTAATTGTAGAATCAATTACAATTGTTTTTATACCCATTACAGTCAGTATTTTTGCAATCTGTAATAATAAATCTGTTTTATCAAATGCTCCTACAAATCCAATTTTTCTCATTTATTCCTCCCATTATTGCTTATGTTTTGTTAATTAACTCCTCCTGATAGTGTTTCTAAATAGTTTAGCCTTTCTTGTGCTCTTTTTTCGTTTTCTTCTTGTATTTTTGCTTCAATATTTGCATCTGCATCTGCTTGATAATTATTTAGTTCATTTTGAATTACGTCATTTCTTTGTCCTGTATATCTATTTAATTTTTCTTCTAATGCTTTTTTAGCTGTTGACAAAACATTTGGATTACTATTAATTAAATTAGTTACAGCTTGATTTGGTAAATAGGTTGGAGTTGCAGTATCTTGAATTCCTGGTTCCACATACAAGTTTACATATAGTTTAGAAGTTGGCATTGTATATGCTTCATAAATAGCATTGCTCATTGTTAATATTTCGTCTTCTGTTAATTGTAACCATATTGTATCTTCACTAATATTTATTACTTTCTTTTTAGAAATTACAATATAGTCTGTACCAGAAGGCATGGTAAATCTAATATCAATATAATCTCCTATTTCTATTGATACTGGCAAAGCTAACATATTGTATTCTTGTAATCTTAAATCTGCTGTTACTTTTTCTGTTGTTTCTGTGAGCATAGAACTTCCTAAAATAGTTCCTGCTTTTAAATTAATTTTTGCAATTGTTGCTTCACTAATTACTATTTTATAATCTTCTGGCACTACTGTTTTTTCTGCTTTCACTGTTATTAAATCTGCTTCTGTTATTGTTTCGCCAGATTTAACATCTCTATTTAATACTTTTACTGACACTGAAATTTCTTGTTTTTCTTTTTCTGCCTGTTTAAAATTTACAATTTGCATTACTAAAAAAGCTATAATAATAGCTGCTATAATAAGCATCACCATAAACCCTAATAAAAATGAGTTTCTTGCCTTTCTTTGCATTGGATTTGTAGCCATTTTAATTCCTCCCTTTATCTATTAAAAATAACATTTACAAAATATCAATATTTATTTTATTGTACAACATTTTAAAAGCTAAAACAACAAATTTTTCTTGCTGTAATATAAAAATAATATAGCTGTAATATTTTTGTAATATTGCAGCTATAGCTTTATATTTTATTAAAATTCTATATCCTTTTTTGTTATTTGTACTAATTTAAAAAGACTTTTAATGCTTTTGATACTCCACTAGAGTTATTATCTTTTGTTATAAAATCAGCTTGTTCTTTTACCAATGGTGCACTATTTTCCATAGCAATTCCTTTGCCTGCATTTTGAAGCATACTAATGTCATTTATATTATCTCCAATTGCAATTACTTCTTCTGGTAAAATAGACAACTCATGAATTAAATGTTCAATTGCTCTCCACTTATTTACATTTTTATTTGATATTTCTGTATAATAATATTGTATTTCTTTTTCTTCTCTTCCATATTTAATAAGTTTTCTTGCCATATGTGAAACTTCTAAAACATCTACTCCTTTAATTTGTTTTAACTTTTTCATAATTCGATTAAAAATCATTGATTCTTCATCACAAACCGTTACTTTTAAAAAATTTTGAACATTTAAATCTTTAATATATTGAGAAATATTTTCTACAATTTCAATATTAGTTTTTTTGTTTTCTGGTTTTTTATTATTTTCGCTATAATAAAATAAAGTATTATAATTTAATGATTTAGTAATAATAGAGTTTTCTGTATAAACATTATAATAAATGCTATTTTGTTCTGTAATGTTGGCTATTTGCAAAATTTTTTCTTTTGATAAATATTGATTGTATATATTTCTTTTATTTTGTATATCATAAATATTTGCACCATTTCCGCATATCATATACTCGTTTGCGCCCAACTCTTCAGCAAAATTTTCCATTGCACTGTTTGTTCTTCCTGACGTTAAAACTACTTTTATTCCTCGTTTTATCAATTCTTGAATATATTCTTTATCTTCTTTTGAAATTTCTCCATAAGAATTTAATAATGTACCGTCTAAATCAATAGCAATTAATTTATACATATTCTTTCCTCCGTCTTATTCTTGTTCAACAATATCATTTATCTTTTTCTTTGTCAATTTTTTTACAAAAATTTCTAGTTTATTTTTTTTAGTTTTGCACATTCTATTACTAGAAAAAACAATTCATGTTTTTTCATACAATATTAATATTACGACTTTCTAGGAGGTGAAAATATAATGGCAAACTCAAGCAACAGCAACAGAAAATTAGTTCCAGAAGCTATGGACTCTTTAGATAAATTTAAATATGAAGTAGCTAGTGAAGTTGGTGTAAATTTAAAAAATGGTTACAATGGAGATATATCAGCTAAAGATGCTGGTAAAATCGGTGGTAACATGGTAAGAAAATTAATCCAACAAGCTGAAAACCAAATGATTGGTAGATAGTTATTGTAGTGAATAACAAAAAGCCACTTAGTATTTATACTAGGTGACTTTTTTATTGTATAGAAAAATTCTTATACAACTAAAAATTTTACATTAACAAATCTTTATGTTATGCTTCTGGTTCTACTAAACCATAATTTTTTCCATCTTTTAATTTATAAATTACATTTACTTTATTTGTTTCTATATTAATAAATACTAGAAATTGATTTGCTGGTTTTTCTTGTAATTTTAGTTTTGCATCATCTGGATGCATTGGTTTAATTTCATAATAAATTGTTTTAATAATTTCATTTTCTATTGTTAATTCTTTTTCTGCTAAATTTGCATTTTGTTGTTTAATAGAATCTTCTTTTGTTTGTTTTTCTTTTTTAGTTTTTCTTTTTCTAATTTGACCTTCTAGTATGTCAATGTCTTTATCCATTGATGCATATAAATCTTTATCTGCTGTTACCGCTCTATACATATCGCCATTTACTGTAACACTAATTTCTGCAATTTGTTCTGAACCTTCCATTTTAATAGTAAGATTTACATTTAGTTCTTCCTCAAAGTATTTTTGTATTCTGTCCATTTTTTTTTCTAGGTAATCCTTAATTGCTTCTGTTGCTTTAACCTCTTTTCCTGTAATTTTTATGTTCATAAAAATCTCTCCTCTCTAGTTTTGTATTTTGGTATAGTTTTATTATATAGCATATTAAAAAATATTTCAAATATTTTTTCAATTTTGTTTTACCATTGTATTTTAATTCTTCTACATATATTCTTTTTCTAATTTTTCATTCAAATATAATTTTGTTATTAGCTCTAACTCTTTAATTGCATCTATATTTGTTTGAAAAGAATATAACTTTTTAGCTGGACTCATTAAAATGTATTTCATAGAATCCATTGTTTCTGGCAAAATACTCAATGCACTTTTATCTGTTTTCCCACAAACATTACATTTAAACCCATTGTCCTTTATACTAAAGTAAGCTATATTTTCTTTATTCTTACATAATACACATTCTTTTGCATTGGGAGAAAATCCCAATAAAGATAGTAATCTCAATTTAAAAGTAGCTGTTAACAGATTTTTATCAAAATTCATTTCTGACAAAACATATAATGTATTTAAGTATAATTGTAATATTTTATAAGAATTTTGATTTTCTGTTGTTACATCTAATATTATTTTATTAAGATTAGATGCAGTTATTAGTTTGTCAATATCTATTCGTATATTATAAAAAAGTTCTATTGTTTCACACGAATTCATTGTATATGTATTTCCACCTTTAAATAACATATAATCACCAAAACACAAAAATTGGCTACCAGCCATAAGCAAGCTCTTTGGTCGTCGAGCTCCTTTGGCTAAGCATCCAATTTTTCCGCATTCCCGGTGTTAAAATAGTAAGCATTTTATCAAAATCACCTGCGTTATTTTCAGCAATGATAATTCCTTTCGTTTTTACTGTTCCCATTGTCCATTCCTTTTAAATTTTTTTCTATATTTTCTACTTCTACTAACTCTAAAAATGTATTAATATTTCCTGTATTTTTAAAGGTATTCCATGCCATTTTCTTTATCATCAGTCCCACCTCTTCATTAAAATTAAAAGTAAAAACTTTTAATTTTATCTTTTGTAAAAAATTATTTTTTATTCATTTTTTATCTGTCATTTTAAATTTTTGAATTGTTTTTTCATTGTCTTGCCAGTCTTGACTTACTTTTACCCAAAGTTGTAAGTTTACTTTTGTTTGTAAAATATTTTCCAAGTCTTGCCTTGCATAAGTTCCTATTTTTTTTAGCATGCTTCCATTTTTTCCAATAATAATTCCTTTATGAGAATTTTTAATACAGTAAATAGTTGCATCTATATGATAAATTGTTTCTTTTTGCATTGTTTTCTTTAAAATCATTTTTTCTATTTCTATATAAATACCATGTGGTACTTCATCATTTAATAGTTTTAATGCTTTTTCCCTTATGGTTTCTGCTACCATTTGTCTTGCTGTTTGGTCTGTATATTCTTCCTCTGCATAGTATTTAGGGCCTTTTGGTAATTGCTTTTCTATTTCTAGTAATAGTTCTTCAATTCCTTTTTGCTTACTAGCAGAAACTGGAACAACTGCTTCAAAATGATAAAGCTTAGTATAATTTTCAATAATTTGTAGCAAATTTTGTTTTGGAATCATATCTATTTTATTAATGACTAAGATTGTTTTTAATTTTTTTTCTTTTATTTTTTCTAATATTAGCTTATCTCCTCTTCCAGGTTGTAAGCTATTTGCTTCTATTACAAATAGTACTACATCTACTTCTGAAATTGTTCCAAATGCAGTTTCTACCAAAACGTTTCCAAATTTGTTTTTAGGTTTATGAATCCCTGGTGTATCAATAAAAATAATTTGAGAATTAGGTTTATTTACAATTGCTTTTATGGCTGTTCTTGTTGTTTGTGGTTTGCTAGTCATAATTGCTACTTTTTCTTTAACTAGTGTATTTAGTAAAGTAGATTTTCCCACATTCGTTCTTCCTATTATTGATACAAAGCCTGATTTAAACTCTTCCATTTTCACTCCATTCTTATTCTAACATCTTTATTTTAATTTTTTTGTAATAATTAGTCATTAAAGTCCTAAATTTTTCTACATTTTTCTACTTAAATTCTTCGTATTCGCATAGTTGCTTTAACTTAATCCTAGACATTATTTTGTTCTACCATATTGGTTGGTGCTTCTTGTACTACTTCTTCAAAAACTACTTTTGCATCTAATGGACATATTTGAATAAAAGTATTTCCATCATTTACTTCTATTTCGTTTCCTTCTAAATTTTTATAAATTGTTTGAGAAGTTCTATCTGTTTTTTCACATTTAATTGGAATATATTTTCCATTTGTAATATAGTATCCGTCTAGTGTTCCAATATTTTTTAGTCCTTGTCTACCTTTATTTTCTGCATCGTTTAAGCTATAATTTTGTGCAAATGTAATAATAATATTCTTTGTAGTAACTGGTTGTTTGGTATTCCAATCCACTTGTTTTTCTCCTCTAGCATAACGAACAAAAACTTTATTTTCTTCGTTATATTCATAAGATACTTCTTGTAAATAAGAATATGGAATAGTAACCTCTGTTATTGCTGTACCATTTTCTAAATTCACTTCATCTGTTACATAATTTAAAACACTTTCTTGATTAGATGTTGTTCTATAACCTTTTCTTTCTGCAATTTCTAAAATTCTTTCTGTACTTGTTGCCACGTTGTGTGGTGCATATTTATCAGTTGTTCTCCAAAAAGACTCAGAAGTTTCTGTTATTCCATTTATATTATTAACACTATATGTTTTAATATCTGATTCTGCTTGAGGACTCCAACCAAAATGTGTATAAATAGCATCATTTTCTAAAGCATAATCAATAAAATAATGTCTTGCACTTCTAACAGGCCCAATTTTTTCTAAATCTTTGCCTTTAAAAACCGCCATTAATCGTGTTTCTCCACCTTCTACAATAATTTCGTATACCAAATCAGCATCATTTAGTCCACCTTGTGGCCAAGCATCCTCATGATTATCTATCATTAAAGCAATTGCTCTTTCTTCTCCTGAAAAAGTTTTTACAGTTTTTACTGGCTCTTGTTGCTGTATTTGTTCGTTTTCTTTTATCTCTCCAGAACTTGTTTGCTTATCTTGCATAATTTTTAATGCCAATAACACGCCTGCTATTATTGCCACAATAATTAATAATACAATTAAAAATTTTATTCCACTGTTTTTCATTTTTCTATTCCTCCCTATTTTTCATTAGAAACTAAAAAAGGTTAAGCCATAAACAAGAGAAGCAATGATGACACCACATATTGAGCCAAATACAATTTCTCCTGCTGTTCTTCCTTTTTTTTCATATCTGCTAAACGCTACTAACAATGCTAATATTAACGATAATGAAAAACCAACCATGTTTCTAGTTGTCAACCAAATTGCTGTAGCACATGCAAAAGCAATAGTTGATGCTCCACTTGGTATGAATTTTTCTTCTATTTGTTTCTTTTTTCTAATAACATTAGCTGCTTTTAGCGAAACAACAGCTATTGCTGTTAAAATAACAGTTGTAAAAGCTAAATGTTCTGGTGATTTTATTAAGCTTTCTAATACACTCATTCCTGTTGAAGATATTTTATCAAAAAATAAAAAGTATGCTACTATAACTGCATTAATTGCTGCTAATACAACAGCACCTGCTCCTACATCTTTTGCAATTTTAGCTTTAGGGTGATATAGGTCTGTATACAAATCTACCACTGTTTCAATTGCAGTATTTACCATCTCAGTAATAATAATTAAAGCAACTGAAAAAATTAAGCATAAAAATTCAACTCTACTTAACTCAAAAAATAAACTTACAATAATTGTTATCACAATTATTATTAATTGTTTTTTGATATTTCCTTGTGTTGTAGTAGCATAGATAATTCCATTTATTGCATTAACCCATGCATCTAAGAAATTTTTATTTGATGTTCTTTTTTCTTCTTTATTTTTCATTTTTTCACCTATTTATATTATAGTTTGATAGTTAAAAATTATTTTATTGTTAATCCTATTTTTTCTAAAATATTTTCCTCTTTTTCTCTCATTTGTTTTTTATCTTTTTCTTCCATATGATCATATCCCATTAAATGGTAAAATCCATGAACTACCATATATGCCAATTCTCTTTCAAAACTATGTCCATATTCTTTTGCTTGTTCTTTTACTTTTTCAACAGAAACGACAATATCTCCTAAAACTTCTTTTATATTACAATGTTTACTTTTTAGAAAATCTTTGATTTCTTCTTTTTCGAACATTGGAAAGGACAGCACATCTGTCGGTTTATCAATATTTCGATAAATATTGTTAATTCTTTGTATTTCTACCGGTGTAGTTAAAATAATATTTACATAGGTCTTATTCCTGTCTAATTTTTCTGTTTGAAAACAAACTTCTACTACATTTTTTAATAAAGAATTATATTGTTGATTTTCTTCTACACCCAAATATTCTATTTCTAGCACTTCCTGCATTTTTTCACCTCACATAAAGAGAGTTCTTTCTTTGCTACTATTTCATTGTAAATTGTCCCAAATAATGCCCTTTATATTTTGTTCTAAAATAGTTTGTTACATTTTTATTATGCTGCTTTTTTTATGAAATTTCCATTTAATGTTTTACATTTATTTTTTATTTTTCTAATTGCTTCATATTCTATTAACTTTTCTTTATAAATCTCAATTATTTTTGAATAATCTTTTTTACTTTTTCTTAATTTTCGTATATCGTATTTTAAGAAAAGAGCTTCTTTTTGTTTTACATATTCCATAAAATTAGTCTCTTTTAATTTTGTTATTTCTTTATATTTATTCCAAAACTCTTTGTATTCTTCTTTTAGAGCAGGCTTGTCCCAATATACTTTTGTAGATAATAATTTTACATTGTATTCTTCTATTAAATTAATTAATAATATATATGCTCTTTCTCTTTTAGTTCCTTTTTCATTTAGCATTAGTGCTCTTACATCTTTTAATAATTTAATATAACATTGTTCTGCCACAATAAGTGGTAAACTGTGTGTAAAAATGCTTCTACTAATTCCAATAAGTGCTATATTTTTTTCTATTTTATCTCTTTGATCTAATTTTCCTACTTCAAATTTTTCATACCTATGATACTCATTGATTACATCTTTATAGGTACTATTTTTATCGTTCTCTAATTTCATTGGAAAAACTTTTGAAACATATTCTTCTAAAGTTTCAAATATTTTATTATATATTTCGTCATTTGACCTAAATTTTGCTGCATTTACATCTGCTAATTGGATAGAATAATTTTTTAATATTCCTTTATATAAATTTTCTATTTTAGAAAGATAAAACTCTTTATACCTTTGTATTAGTTTTTCTTTTCCTAATGATAAAATTGTTTCAAAATCTAATTCTAATAAATACTTTTGTTTTCTATGTTTATATTCTATATATTCATTTTCTTTTAAATGAATAATTGTATAATATTTAGATAAAGCCTCTTGCTCAAAGCTACTTGCAGTTCCTGATTTTACTTTTTTATAAACAGAGTCCATAATATATTTATCAATTGATTCTAAATATAAACTATATGCTTCTTCATATTTTCTTATATCTTGCTCTTTTTTTACAACCTCATTTTCTTCTTCACTATTTACATAATTTTCATATGCTTTTAGTAAATTATTTCTTTTTAGTGAAATCATTAGTCCATTAATACCTACTTTTGTAGGTATTAATATTTTACTAATTGTACTCGTTATTTTTGTAAAAAACGTTTTATCTGCTTCTAAAACCTTTAATCCTCTTTGCTCCAAATTTACCACCCTTTCAAAATACCAATTTTTCTTTTGCGCCTATGTTTTCAATTGCTTCAACAACTACTTCTATTTCAACATAGGTATCATATTCTAATACGTTCACTTGCCTATTTATAATACTTTCTTTGTTTTCTATTTCCTTTTCAATTTCTGTCATTAATCTTTCTGTATGCATTTGTTTTAATTCTTCTAAGGAATATGTTACTGTTTCTTTTTGTGTTTCATAATTTGTTAATTTTATTAACTCAATAGGTAAATAAAAATTAGAAAATAATTTTAATTTTTTTGTTTCTTCTATTGTATCATAGTTTTTAAATTTTGAAAGGGTTTTATATAAATTAATTTTAAAATTATTAAAATTAATTTGATATTTATTTTCTTGTTCTCCTGTTCTAGAATAAATATCTGTTGTTTTATCTAGCTTTATTCTTTTACTGTACCATACTTTTGCAGTTATTTCTCCAGAAGCTGCTACGTATCTTATTCCCGTATATTTTCCTTCCATCCAGCCATTAATAAGAATTGTTCCTTGTTTTACTAAATCCCCAACTTTAACATTGGCAGTTCCATTATATACATCTATTTTTGTAATAATTCCTTCTTTATTAGAGACTATATTGCATAATTCATTTTCATCTAGTATTTCTGGTTTTTCTGTTGCTTTTACGATTTCAACTACTGCATTTGTTCCTTTTAAATTAATTCCCACCCAAGCAATATCTTCTCTTTCGTAACGAATAGCATTTACTATTTTAGTTACTTCTATTTTAGACTTTGGAGTTCCTATTATTAATCCGTTTTTATTTAATAATTGCTTTATCTCCTCTTGATTAATTTCTTCATTACAAGTAATATCTATATTCCATATAAAATTAGAAAGAATTCCTAAACCTATGATTAGTAATAGAAAAAAGCCTAAAAAAAGTTTTCTTTTTTTATACCTATATAATACAAATGGTAGCCCCTTTTTTTGTTTAATATTCACTTTGCATTTTGTTGTTTTTGCTACTTCTCTAATTCGTCTAAAGTCATTAATAGAAACATTTGCATGAATTATTGTTGATTTATCTCTTTTCGTTTTCCATAAAAGAATTTTTTTGCTAATACAAATATTCATAAATCTTTCAACAAAATATCCTTCTACCGTTATTCTTACATAACCACTTAAATATCCGAAATAGTATTTTAAAAAACACAACTATTCCTCCCCATCTGTAATGTTTTGTATCTCTATACTTTCTATTTTTCCTTTTACAATAATGTTTTCGTCATTCATATGTTCTAGCATTAATCCAAATCCATTAATATTAATAATTCCTATATAGGTATTAACTCTAACGAAAAATTCTTCATATTCAAGAATTCCTTTATAGTTTTCTACTACCATCTCTTGAAATCCAGTTATAGTTAATTTAGGAACATTGCTAACAACTTCTTTTGGCATTTCTAACATTTCGTTTAATCGAGTTATTGTTTTTAAATTTTTTCTTTTCATAATATCTCCTTTCAAAGAATCCCTTTTAAAGATGGGAGTAAAATAACGATCTTAAATTTCTTTGGTCTGTACCATTTGCGAAGCAAATGTATACATGTAGTGTTATTATACAAATTGATCTAATGTTTTAAATTCATATCCCATTTTTTTTATCTCTTTAATACATGTATCTAATACATTGGCATTATCTTTTGAGTTTCCATGTAATAAAATAACAGCTCCATTATGAATATTATCTAGTATTTTTTCCTTGGCATATTCCTCTCTTCCTTGTTTTGCCTCTTCCCAGTCATCATAGGCTAATGACCACATAGTTGTTGTATATCCTAATGATTGTATAATGGATAATGTTCTTTGACTATATTCTCCCATTGGGGGTCTTAAATACTTCATTTCATAACCTGTTTTTTCAAAAACAGCTGTATGAAGTTTTGTGATTTCTTCTTTAATTTGTTCTTCTGAAAGGGTTGGCATACTTTTATGATTTACTGTATGATTTCCTACAATATGTCCTTGTTCTAGCATTTGTTTTACCAAATCTGATTGTGTATTTAAATAATGGGCTGTTATAAAAAAACATGCCTTTACTTGATTATTTTTTAATACTTCTAATATTTTTTCTGTATATCCCGCTTCATATCCTTCATCAAAAGTTAGATAAACATATTTATCTTGCTTATTTCCCATAGTAATTCCTGAATATTGTTCTATTAGTTTTCTATTTTCGCTTCCTAAATCTGGTTGTTCATGGTTCTTTGCTCTTTTTATTCCCCAGCTAATTTTTTTATTGCTGTCAATTTCTGTTTTAGTTGATGTTTGTATTGTTCCGTGTTTTCAAATTTGCTTGAATAATACAAGCAAAAAATAAAAAAATAACCATACAAGAAAACAAAATAAATATCCATTGCTTTTTCTTCAATAAAATCCTCTCCTTTTCTTTCTGTTTATTTATATATATTCTATTTATTTTGTAAAATTCTCTATTTTGGTTTAATCTTATGAGTTCTATTTTAAATTATTCCTTGATTATACGTAAAGTGGCTTCACTAAATTATAATGAACCACTTAAAATACATAGCTTTTTAAACTGTTTTCCAGTTATTTATTAAATTTTTACTAATATGCATATTTCCATATCCAATTCCAATTCTTCTATCTACTTTTTTATCACCATGACAGTCTGTACCACCTGACATTAATAAATTGTTGTTTTGGCAATATTCTTTTAAAATGTTACTCTGTTTTTCTGTAAATTCAGAATATTCAACCTCTACGCCATCTATAATGTTCTCTGTTTTTAACATATCTAAAAATTGAATTGGTTTTTCTAAATTATATCTATATAAATGAGCAATAAATAATATTCCTCCAGATTTCCTTACATTATCTGCCACTATTTTGGCATTAGGATAATGTATACTAAAGTCAACTGCTACTGGAAAATTTTTATTGGTTATACATGAATTAAAAAACACAGCTATATTATTCCATTCTTCTTCTTTAAAATAACATTTATTTTCAATATGTTTTTTTACTTCTGGAAAAATAACATCTATTGGCCAACCTTTACGTTTGTCATAAGTAATATTATCTATTTTAATATTATTTTTTTTACAACTGTTCAGCATATATTTAAATTCTCTATTTAAATCAGGTTTTTTAAGTTCATAATTTTTGTATATAAAATTTTCTAATTTATTATAATCAAAGTTATATGCTAACAAATGAAAAGCAATCCCATTATATACTGTACTAAATTCAACTCCTGGTATTATTTTCCCATTATATATCTCTTTTATGTTAATTTTTTCTAATTCCTTATATGTTTTAATAGTATCATGATCTGTAATTGATAATATTTCTATTTTATTTTTCTCTGCTTCTTCTAGTAACTTTCTTAAATTCCATGTTCCATCTGAATATTGTGTATGTGTGTGTAAATCTATCATTTTCCCCTCCACCAATATGTTTCTCTACTATCAATCAAGCCAATATCTTTTAACATACTATTAAATCTTCCTTTAATATTAAAGACGCACATTCCAAATATTATTAAAAAATAGAAATATTTTATTTAATTATACACACTTCTACCTTTCTTACAATATTTTAATTATTCTATCATAAAATTCATAATTTATTTACATTCTTTTAATTTAATACAATTAAAATTTTTCTATAATTTTTAATTATTCAATCAATAAAGTTTCAATTTTACAAATTTTATCTAATACCTTTTCAACACTAGAATGAATTCTTAATAATTCGTCAGTACACAGACTACATTAATTTTTTCTAGTATTTTCTAACTTTTCTAACAATTTGTGTTTTTTCTACATACTTAGGTTTTTTCATAATTTTCGTTTTTTTACATTTATTCTTGACAACATCTGTTTTTTAGATTATATTTATTTTATTACTGGAAAATTAAGGTAATTATTTGTCGTATTTTGTAGGGGGTATTTTTCATGTTGAATTTTGCACTATGTGACGACAACATTAACATTTTAGATAGGCTTGATAAAATGTTGGAGTCTATTTTTATCAATCATAATATTGATGCTAACATTACATTAAAAACAACAAACGCTAATGAATTATTAGAATTTATGAATCATTCTGTTATTAATGTATTAATTTTAGATATTGAACTTAATTCCTCACTTTCTGGAATTGAATTAGCAAAAGAAATTCGAAAAAAGAATAAATCAATTTATATTATTTTTTCTACGGGGCATTTGGAATATGCCCTACTAGCTTATAAAGTAAAAACATTTGACTATCTTCCTAAACCTTTAACAGTAGAAAGATTAACAGATACTATTTTAAGATTGGTAAATGATGCACAAAATAGTCCTAAAAAATACATTCAATTAGGAAATAAAAATACAATGATTAATCAAGATAGCATTTACTATATTCAAAAAAATGGAATGAAATTAGTTTTTCATACAGATTGCAAAAATTATGAAATTTATAGTTCTTTTAATAAAATTCAAGACTGCTTACCTAGTAATTTTGTTCGTTGCCATAAATCTTATATTGCAAATGTAAATAAAATAAAAGATGTTAAATCTAGCAATACAATCTTATTTGACAAGGAAATTTATTGTTGCATAGGACCAAAATATAAAAATAATTTTTTGGAGGTATTAAAACATGGAAATTCTTAACACAATCTGGACAACTCTAACAACTGAAAATTAAATATTGATATTCTTATTAAGTATCCCTTTCTGTTTTGTGGAAGCATTATTAACAATGATAATATTTACTACTTTTTTTAATATATCTTCTAGTGAAAAACAGAAACTTATATATGTTATTATTTTTTCTTTATTAGGTGTTTTAATTGGTAATTTTGTTCCTTCTCCTTATAATACATTTGTAAATGTACTTGCCTGTCCTGTTTTAATCTTTTTTATTTTTAAAACTACTGTTTTTAAATCAATTATGGCAGAAATTTTGTCTTATATTATATTTATGATTGTTGGTACATTAACCTTAAACTTTTATACTTCCTTATTAAATATAACTACTAATATGGTTGTTGTTATTCCTATTTATAAAATATTAACATCTGTTACCATTTATTTAATATCTTTTATTATTTATTTTTTGTTAAAAAAATTTCGTGTTAATATTACTTTATTAGATAACATGAATAAAAAACATGTTTCAATATTAATTACTGATATATTAATAGGAATTATTACTATTATAGTTCAGTCTTATATTGCTTCTACTTATATGGAAATACTTCCAAGTTTTATTGTATTTCTTAGTGTTGCAACTTTATTAACCTATTTTATATTTAATATTCATGTTTTGTTAAGAACAAATAAATTAGAAATTACCACTAGAGAACTAGAACAGTCTAGACAATATAATAAAACTTTAGAAATCTTGCATGATAATATTCGTGGTTTTAAACATGATTTTAGTAATATTATGACTACTATTGGTGGGTATGTTCAAACAGGTGATTTAGAAAAATTACGTAATTATTATAATGGTCTACAAGCAGATTGTAATACAATTAATAATTTAAATATTTTAAGTCCTTCTGTTATTAATGAACCTGCTATTTATAGTTTATTAACTAACAAATACCATTTAGCAGAAAGTAAAGGAATTACTGTAAATTTAGAAATTTTTATAGACTTAAGAGAATTGCGTATAAAGGTTTATGAATTTACTAGAATTTTGGGTATTTTAATGGATAATGCTATTGAAGCTGCTAAAGAATGTAATAAAAAAATAATTAATGTAGCTATTCGTAAAGATTTCCATTCTGAAAGACAGTTGTTAATTATTGAAAATACTTATATGAACAAAGATGTCGATACAGAAAAAATTTATGAAAAAGGCTATTCTAGTAAGGAACATAATACTGGTATTGGATTGTGGGAAGTAAGAGAAATTTTAAAGAAAAACGAAAACCTAAATTTATTTACTAGCAAAAACGAAGAATTCTTTTCACAACAATTAGAAATATATTAATAAAATAACTTTAGATAGGTATTTTCTAATATTTGAATTTTACAATATAAATAAAAAGAAGCTACATGTCGAAATAGCTTCTTTTTTTGGAAATATTATATTGAATAAATCAACAGGCACATTTTTTAATCTTTTTTTATTAAAGATGCTGGCATTTTTGGTTGATGTGCTATAAACCATATAAAGCATGCAGTATTAGTATTTTTTGCATATTTTTCTGCAATTTTTGCTACAAATTTTAACATAATAATTACCCCCTATATTAGTGTATATAATACAAGTATTTTGCCGGCAAATACTTTGTATTTTTCTTAATTTATTACTACATTTTGCTTTTCATATATTTCATGTCCATATTGATTATTGGTTAATTTATATACTAATCTTGTAATACTTAAAGTTTGTAAAAATACTCCAATTATAATGATATTAGCTACTACTGGTATTGGAATAAATACTGCTACCAATAAAGTGATTGTCATTGTTACATAAGATAAAATTTGTTTGTTTCTTCTGTCTTTTTTTCTTAAAATAGGAACATTTTCTGTATCTGCTGGAGCATATAGTTTTATCATTGCCATACTAAATACCCATACAACTGCTATAATAATATATTTTAACCAACTAGGTTGTATAATAATATATTTTCCTAACAACGCTGTACCTATATATAATCCATTTGTTAATACAATACATAACCAATGTGTTTTAGCATGTACTCCTCCTGAAAAAGTTCTATAAGTAAAAATTGATAGAAATGCAATAAGAGTCAAATCCAAAATGTTTAAAATAGCAGCTAATAAAAAAACTAAAAAGATTTTTGGTATTTCTCCAATAATATTTTGCAATCCATAATTAATTATTTCTGCTCTTTCATCATCCATTTCTGGCATTTCTTTTCGTATTCGATTTGTAAGGTAATTACAGATTTTATCTATCATTTCAATCACCTCTTTTTTTGTTTGACGTTATTTTATTACTATTTTCGACAAATTATATTTTGTCTATATAAAAAAGACATTTTCCTTTACGAAAACGTCTTTTTTTATATTTCCTATTATATTTTTCCAGTTTTATAAATTTATTCCATTTATTATACTCCACGTTCCTTTGTTTTTAGGTAATGTTTTAAATGTAAGCATTTGTCCTGTAATTGGATCTGGAAAAGACAACTGATAAGCAAACAATGCAATTGGCTTTTGTTTTCCTCTTATTCCATATTTTTGATCTCCATATAGGCTGTGTCCTCTGGAAGAAAATTGCACTCTAATTTGATGATGTCTGCCAGTTTCTAACTTTATTTTAACAAGAGAAATGTTATTATCTTCCCTATAATTTAATACCTCATAACTTAATTTAGCTAATTTTGCATTTTGAGTCCCTTCTTTTACTACTTGGCTTACATTGTTTTTTTCATTTTTTAATAAATAATCCTCCATAACTCCTTTTTCTGTTTCTAACTTACCATCTACTACTGCTAAATAAATTTTTTCTACCTGTTTTTGGCGAATTGCTTCACTTAATCTAGCTGCTGCTTTAGAAGTTTTTGCAAAAAACATAATTCCTCCTACAGGTCTATCTAGTCTATGTACTAAGCCTATATATACATTGCCTGGCTTATGATATTTTTCTTTTAAATAATCCTTTACCAATTGTAACATATCTATATCACCAGTTTTATCTGCTTGACTTGGAATATTGGCTGGTTTTTCTACAACAATTACATGATTTGATTCATAAATTACATTTAAATTTTGCATTTTCTTCTCCATTTTATTTTTCTTCCCATTTTCCATAAATTCCACAAGGTAATATCATATTACTATTTTTCATTGGCAAGCCAATCTCTCCATTACTAATATTTCCCTTATATTCCATTTGCATTCTTAAAATATTCGCTAAAACTATACTAGATATTCCAGTTGTATACGAATTAATTAATAAAAATAATGGTTGTTTAGATAGTACTTGTTGGCATAACTTTACCAAACCTTCTATGTTCTCCTCAAATTGCCATACTTCTCCGTGATGCTCCTCTTCCATAAGAAGGCGGATCCATAATAATTGCATCATAATAGTTTTGTCTTCTAATTTCTCTACCGAATAAATTTCACCACATCATCCACAATATAACGAACTGGTTTATCTTGTAATCCAGAAGAAAGTATATTTTCTTTTGCCCAGGCACACATTCCTTTAGAAGAATCTACATGGCAAACAGATGCACCAGCACTTGCACATGCTACAGTTGCTCCTCCTGTATAAGCAAACAAGTTTAATACTTTAATTGGTCTGCCCGCTTTTTTTATTTTTTCTATCATCCAATCCCAATTAACAGCTTGTTCTGGGAAAAGCCCTGTATGCTTAAATCCCATTGGTTTAATATTGAATATTAAATTTTTATATTCTATTTGCCACTTTTCTGGTAAACGTGTACGATACTCCCAACTTCCTCCACCTGTTTTACTTCTATTATATTTTGCATTCGCCCTTTTCCATTCTTCTGGACTTGTCTTTTCTTTCCAAATAATTTGTGGATCTGGTCGAATTAAAATATAATTTCCCCATCTTTCTAACTTTTCTCCATTTGCCATGTCTAGTATTACGTAATCACTCCAATTATTTGCTATTTTCATTTTTTCATTTTTTCCTTTCATAATTATATGTGGTAGTTCATAATTCTTTTATTAAACAATTTATCCTATATGTTCTCAATATTTTTTAATTATTATAATTTGCATAAAATCTGGAAAAATTGATACAGTAAAACAATATCAATTCCCATTGTTAATATTGTTATGCTAATAATTGCTGCCATTATTTTATGGTTAGCACACCATTTTTTTAATTGATTTTCTTTTTCCATTTCTAGCTTGTCTAATTTTGCATTATACCTTATGTTAAAAATTTTATCTTTTGCAATTTCCATAAATTTCTCCTATATTAGAATTTAAATTTTGAAATTTAGAAATTATTTATTCTTTCTATAAATTCCATTATTACAAATATATTCTAATATATTAAAACTTATGTTAAAAATCGTATACAAAAATCCTATATTATTCTAAACCATTTTTTATTTTTTGGGCTAATTCTTGATTAATTCCCTTAATACTACTTATTTCTTCTATTGTAGCTTCTTTTATTTTTTCAATGCTACCAAATTTTTTTAATAATGCTTGCTTCTTTTTTTCTCCAATTCCTGTAATTTCATCTAACTGCGATTTTTTCATTTCTGCTTCTCTTAATTTTCGATGATACTCAATTGCTACTTTATGTACCTCATCTTGAAAATTTGTTAAAAATTTCATTATATTTTCTGATATTTCTATTTCTTCTTTATTTTCATTGATAATTGCTTTTGTTCTATGCTTATCATTTTTTACAATTCCAAAAATAGAAATTGAAACCGGAAATTGGTTTACAGCCTCTCTAATAGCTCTTATTTGGGTTATTCCTCCATCAGCAAAAATAACATCTGGCAATTTTCCAAATCCACTGCTTTCTTCTCCTATCGAATGTTTTATTCTTCTTGTAACAACCTCTTTCATACATCTTGGGTCGTCTTGGCTAAATACTGTTTTTATTTTAAATCTTCTAGACAAATTCTTTTTAAGTATTCCATCTTGTGCAACCACCATGCCTGCTACCATAAATTGCCCTGAAATATTCGAAATATCATACATTTCAATTTTTCTTGGACTTTTTTCTAATTGTAATGTTTCTTTTAATTCATTTAATATGCTCGTTTTTTCTAGTAATTTATTTTCTAAAGTAATTTTACTATTATTGACTGCCATTTCTACAAATCTTAATTTTTCTCCCTTCTGTGGAAATTTTAATTCTACTTTTCTTCCTGCTTTTTTAGTTAAGATTTGTTCTAGCAGTTCTTTTTCTTCTATTTCTTCTTGTAACATAATTTTATTAGGAAATTCTATTTTTTCCATATAATATTGCTTTATAAATTCTAGTAATATTTCTTTTGTATTTAAATCAATAACATCATCTAGGAAATAATGCTCTCTTCCAATCATTTTGCTTCCTCGAACGAAAAATATTTCAATACAACACAATAGTTCATTTCTGCTTAACCCAATGACATCAATATTATTTTCTGATATATTAGAAACTTTTTGTTTTTCTGAAATTCTTTCAATTGCTAACTTTTTATCCCTTAATTCTGCTGCTTTTTCATATTCCAAATGCTTCGCAGCTATTTGTATTTCTTCTTCTATTTGTTTTACTACTTTGTCTGTTTTCCCTTCTAAAAGAAACAAAATTTGGTTGATTTGCTCTCGATAATCCTCTTTTGAAACATATCCCATACAAGGAGCTAAACATCTTTTAATATGATAGTTTAAACATGCTCTATCTTTATTCTTAAAATTTTTACATTGCCTAATTTTAAATCTCTGTTTAATAAAATTTACCATTTCTTTGGCTGCTCCTGCATTTGCATATGGTCCAAAATATTTTGCCCCATCATTTAAAATTTTTCTTGTTGTATATACATTAGGATAGTCAGACTGAACATCCACTTTAATATATGGATATGTTTTATCATCTTTTAAAAGCACATTAAACTTAGGACTATTTTTTTTAATTAAATTACACTCTAAAATTAATGCTTCTGCTTCATTGTCTGTTACAATATATTCAAAATGGTCAATAAGAGATACCATTTTTTCTATTCTTGGAGTTTTATTGGTTTTCCTAAAATAGCTTGTTACTCTGTTTTTTAGGGAAACTGCCTTTCCTACATAAATAACGGTATCTTCTTTATCATGCATAATATAAACTCCCGGTTTTTTAGGAAGTTTTTTTAGTTCCTCTTCAATGATAAACATTTACTCTCCTATTCTATATATCCTATATATGGCAGGTTTCTATAATATTCTTCATAATCCATTCCATATCCTAATACAAATTTATTTGGTATGGTAAAACCCACATAGTCTGCCGTTAATTCTACTACTCTTCTTTCTGGTTTGTCCAATAAAGTAGCAACCTTTACACTTTCTATATTTTCTTTTTTTATTCTTTCTAGCAAAAACTGCATAGTTCTTCCTGTATCAATAATATCTTCTACAATTAAAACATTTTTTCCTTTTAACGAATGTTCCATATCTCTTTTTATTGTAATTGTTCCACTACTTGTTGTGTTATTTCCATAACTAGATAATTCTATAAATTGAAATTCCATTTTATTTTTTATTTTCTGTGTTAATTGTATTGTAAAAAAACTTGCTCCTTTTAACACACATAGAACTGTAATTTCTTTTCCTTCATAATCTTTTTCGATTTGTTTTGCTAATTCAGCTATCCTTTGTTCCATTTCCTTTTGGTTAAATAAAACATGAATTTCTCTCATATAAATACCTTCTTTATATTGATATATTTAAATTTATTGTATTACTTTCTATATTATTTTATCAAACTTATGTCTCAATTGCAATATCTATATGTTTTGACTTATCTTTATTTGTTGTCATTTTTTCTTGGTAAACACAAAACAAAAAGTGATTTTTGATTTTGCTACAAAAGAATCACTTTTTTAGTTTACACAAAAATAGCATTACTTTTAAACTGTAATGCTATTCTTTACTACTTTATTCAATGATAAAATCATATACATTTGTTATGTCTGTTGTTGTTTCTGTTCTAAATGTTTTTGTTTCTCCTGGTTTGATTTGTCCTATATATGCTCCTATTTTTACTAATTCATTTCCCTCTTTGTCTATAAATTTTATTGTTACTTCTTTTCCTTCTTGTTTTTCTGTAGCAGTTGTTGTTAAATCTGCTAGTAATACTGAACCATTTGCATCTGTTTGTAATCTTATATTAGTAAATTTATATTGTCCATATGTTTTGTCTTCCTTTAATTTGCTACTTGTGTTTGTTTTTAAACCATTACTTTCACTAACATACTCATTTCCTTCTATTGTTGGTCTTGTTGTCTGTGGTGTTTGTTCAGTATTTGTGGTTGAATTTTGTAATAAATTTTCTCCTTCTGGTTGTTTTTTGTTTCCGCTTATAATTGCAATAACAATTGCAGTTACTAATACAATAGCAATTACAATTACAATTACTGCAAATGTATTAATTTCTCCCTTTTTCATTTTTTCCTCCTTCATTTGTTTTTTTTAATTATATTTTTTTTTTATAAAATTGTCAATACCTTTTAATATATTTCTTTTACAATATCATGTTACCCTTCACAACTTATTTATTATTAGAGTACACTAGTAATTTCAAGCAATATAAAATCTTTTTATGCTTATTGAAACTGCGACCTATAACTTCTTCCATATTTTATTTCATTGATTTTCTTTTGTATTTCTATAATTATGACTGGTGAAATTGAAATTAAACTTACATATATCCATTGTTGTTGGTTTAATGGAACAACATCAAAAATTTTTGCCAACATAGGAATACTTATTACTCCAACCTGTAAAATAGCACCTATTAAAAATGCTCCTATTAAATATTTATTTTTAAAAAGATCTTTGTTAAAAATACTCCCTTCACTTTTTATATTAAAACTGTGTATTAATTCTAACATACTTAAACTAACAAATGCCATTGCTCTTCCTACTTGTAATCCATATAAATTATTTCCAATTGAAAATGCTAATAGGGTTAATGCACCTATCATAACTCCTTCTGTAAAAATTTTTTCCCATAATCCATCTGCAAATAACCCTTTTTTAGAATTAATTGGTTTTTTATCCATAATATCTTTCTGAATCGGCTCCAATCCTAAAGCAATTGCAGGTAATGAGTCTGTTACTAAATTAATCCATAATAATTGGATTGCAATTAGTGGTGCATCATATCCCAATAAAAGTCCAACAAATATAGTTACAATTTCTCCAATATTAGTTGCTAGCAAAAAGTGAATTGCTTTTTTTATATTTTCAAAAATATGTCTTCCTTCTTTTACCGCTTCTACAATTGTTACAAAATTATCATCTGCTAGGATCATGTCTGATGCATTTTTAGCAACATCTGTACCTCCTTCTCCCATGGATACACCAATATCTGCATTTTTTAAGGCAGGAGCATCATTTACTCCGTCTCCTGTCATTGCAACTACTTTTCCATTTTTTTGAAACGCTTTTACAATCCTTACTTTGTGTTCTGGAGATACTCTTGCAAATACAGAATAATTCATAATTTCCTTTTCTAATTTTTCTTGTGGCATATTATCTAATTGCTCTCCTGTTATTGCCATACTTCCACTTTTTAAGATATTTAGTTCTTTAGCAATAGCAGAAGCTGTTTCTATATGGTCTCCCGTTATCATAACAGTTTTTATTCCTGCTCGATAACAAGTTTGTATTGCTTCTTTTACTCCTTCTCTTGGTGGATCAATCATACCAATTAGTCCTACAAAAGTTAAATTTGTTTCTATGGTATTGCTATCAATTTTACTTGGCAGATAGTCTAAATCTTTATAAGCAACACCAATAACACGCAGTGCCTTGCTTGCCATGTTGTTATTTACTTTATTGATTTGCTGTCTTTTAGTAACATCTAACAAAATATTTTGATTTTTTTCATAATAATTAGTACACCTGTTTAATAAAAAATCAGGAGCACCTTTAGTAATAACACGATACTTATTTCCTAATTTATGAATTGTTGTCATTAGTTTTCTGGTAGATTCAAAAGGAATCTCTTTTAATCTTGGCATTTTTCTGCATAATTCTTCCTGAGTAATATTATTTTCTAGCCCTGCATTTGTAATAGCACTTTCTGTAGGACTACCATAAGCCACGAATTTTCCATTTTCGTATTTTATACTACTGTTATTACACATAGTACCTAATTCTAATATAAATTGATTGTTAACAATGCTATTTGGTATTGCCTCATTACAATTTGTTATTTGTACTACCTTCATTTTATTTTGAGTTAATGTTCCTGTTTTATCTGAACATATAATTTGACTACTTCCTAATGTTTCTACTGCTGGTAATTTTCTAATAATAGCTCTTTTTCTTGCCATTTTAGTAACACCAATAGATAACATAATTGTTACAATAGCCGGTAATCCTTCTGGAATAGCAGCAACAGCCAGTCCAACAGATGTCATAAACATTTGGTTTACCGGAATTTTCTTAATAATACCAATAAAAAATATTAATAGACAAATAAATAATGATACTAGTCCTAATTTTTTTCCTACTTCCCCTAATTTTATTTGTAACGGTGTTTCTGGTGAAGAGTCTGTTAAAATTAATTTTGCAATTTGTCCTACTTTTGTTTTCATTCCTGTATTACATGCAATTCCTTCCCCATGTCCTGCAACAATAATTGTTGTTGCAAATGCCATGTTTACCATGTCTCCTGTTGGAATGTTTTCTTTTAAAACAGAATTTGCATTTTTTAAAATAGGATGATTTTCTCCTGTTAATGTCGCTTCTTCTATTTGTAAATCATATGTCTTTGTTAGTCTTATATCTGCTGGTACAAAATTGCCAGTTTCTAAAATAACAATATCTCCTACTACAACTTGACTACTTGGTATTTCTGTTATTTTTCCTTCTCTTCTTACTTTTGCAACAGGTGCAGTCATTTTTGCCAGTGCTTCTAATGACTTTTCTGCTTTATATTCTTGTATTAAACCCATTAATGCGTTAAACACTACAATTGCTACAATAATAATAGAATCTACGTACTCTCCTGTTTTTTCTATATATGCCATTCCTGCTGATATAATAGCTGCTAATAAAAGAATAATAATCATAAAATCATTAAATTGCTCTAAAAATCGAATAAAAATACTCGTTTTTTTCTTTTCTTCCAATTTATTTTCTCCATTTTCTAGTAATCTTTTTTTCGCTTCTTGATAAGACAATCCGTATTCTTGGTTTGTCCTTAATTTTCTTTTAATTTCTTCTATTGTCATTGTCTGCCACATTTTACTAACCTCCACCTAAAATATACTTTACTATTATATATATGTGGACAATCTATTTTTAGTACAAGTTTTTCAAAACCCATTTCACAAATTCTTTTAGTTTACATATTATATTTTAGAGGTGAGAAATTTGTTTTTTAGCATTTTAATTTTAGCAATATCTTTAAGTATTGATTCCTTGGGTGTAGGCATTACCTACGGTATTCGAAACACCAAAATTCCTCTTTTTCCAAAGCTAATTCTGTTTTTTATTTCATTTTTAGCTGTTTTTTCTTCAGTTTTTGTTGGCAATATTTTATTAAAATTTTTTCCCGTTTCCTTTTCAAAAATTTTTGGAACATTTTTATTAATTATTATGGGAATTTTTATTATTTATCAAGCACAAAATGAGAAGCCTAAACAAGCTTCAAAACCAAAAGTATATAACTTTTTTATTAAATCTTTAGGTATTACCATTAAAATTATTCGCAACCCATTAAATTCTGATTTAGATGGTTCTAAAATTATTGATTGCATAGAAGCAATTTATTTAGGAATTGCTCTATCTATTGATTCTATTTGTACAGGAGTGGGATTAAGTCTTTTGGGGACAAATTCTATTTTGTTTCCCTTTATAGTAGCAACTTGTCAAATTATGTTTCTATCTTTTGGAAACATTTTAGGCAAAAAAATAAAATCAGCCTCTTTGTTACCTGAAAATTGTTGGAGTTTATTATCAGGTACCTTGCTGATTTTAATTGGTTTGTTAAAATTATTTTAATTTTATTGATAGCAATTTACTAATTCCATTTTCCTCCATAGTAATACCATAAACTGTATCTGCTACTTCCATTGTTCCTTTTCTATGAGTAATAATTAAAAATTGAGTTTGTTTTGCAAATTGTTTTAAGTAATCTGCAAAACGATATACATTTACATCATCCAATGCCGCCTCTATTTCATCTAATACACAAAATGGTGCTGGATTTATTTTTAAAATAGCAAACAAGAGTGCAATTGCCGTAAATGCTTTTTCTCCACCAGATAATAACATCATATTTTGCAACTTTTTCCCTGGTGGTTGCACTTCTATATCAATTCCGCATTCTAATACATTATCTTCGTTTGTTAATTTTAGTTCTGCCTGACCTCCTCCAAATAATTGCACAAATGTTTCTTTAAAGTTTTGGTTTATTAGCTTAAATTGACTTGTAAATTGCTCTTTCATGTTGATAGTCATTTCTGTTATCATTTTCTTTAATTTTGCACTTGCATTTTCTAAGTCTAATCTTTGTTCACACATAAAGTCATATCTTTGGCTAGTTTGTTTATATTCCTCAATAGCATCAATATTAATGCTTCCTAATTCTTTTATTTCGTTTCTTAAGCAATTTACTTTTTTAGTTGTTAATGCAATATTTTCTGGTTTTTCATATTGTGTAATTTGATTAGGGGTTAATTCATAGTCTTCCCACATTTTATTGATGGTATTTTCCATTTCTAACTCAATTTTTGACTTTCTAAATTCAATTTTAGTAATTTGCGCTTTCAAATCATCTATGATTTGACTTTGCTGTTTTTGAGTATCTTCTGTTTTATTCTGTTCTTCATTTTTGGCAATTCTTATTTTTTTTAGTTCTTCTACTTTTGTACTACTATTATTTACTTCTTCTTTTACAATTTGAATTTGTGTTATTGTATTTTGGATAGATTGCGTTAATTCTTCGTTTTCTTGCAAGATTTTTAGTCTTAATTGTTTTTTGTTTTCCATGCTAGTTCTATTATTTTGCATTTCCTGTTCTATTCTTTGCACAATTTCATCAATAGAACTTTGGCTTTCGTCAAAAGAAGATACTGATATTTTTAAATTGGTAATATTAAAATTTAAATCATCAATATATTTTTGGTTATCTGAATTTAGTGTTACAAATTCTGCAATTACTTGATTTAATTGTCTATTTTCTTCTTCAATATGGCTAATTTCTTTTTCAATGGTTTGTTTAATTAATGTAATGTTTTGTTTTTCCTCTATATTTTTTTGTTGTTCTTCTTTTAGTTTGTTTCGTCTAATTTCTAATTTTGCAATGCTTTCCTCTAATAATACTACTTTTTGTTTTTCCGTAGCATACATAATTTCCGTGTCTGCAATTTGTTTTTCCAATCCTGCTGCTTCTTCTAATATGTTTTCTATACTTGCAACATATTCTTCTTTTTCTGTTTGTATTGTTTGTAATTTTTCTTTTTGTTTTTGTATTTCTTTTGCTAATTGGTTAATTTCTTCTTTTCTTCCTAAAATGTTTACAGTTCTTGTAGCAACAGATCCCCCTGTTATACTACCAGATGGGTTAACAACATCTCCTTTTAATGTAATAATTTTAAAACTATAGCTGTTTTGTTTAGCTAATGCAATTGCTACATCCATATTTTCTACAACTACCGTTCTACCAAGCAAATTCAAAATAATTTGCTCATATATAGAATCATATTTTACTAAATCAGAGGCAATTCCAATAACTCCTGTTATATTCTTTTGATTAATTTTTTCCAGTTTTTTCCCTTTCATAGAAGAAATCGGTAAAAAAGAAGCCCTTCCTAAATTATTCTCTCTTAAATATTCTACTAATTTTTTTGCTGTTTCTTCTGTGTCTGTTACAATGTTTTGTAAACCTTGTCCCAAACTCATTTCTATAGCTGTTTCATATTCTTTTGATACAACTAACAAATTGGCTAATACACCATGCATTCCTTTGGCAAGGTTAGCATTTTTTTCGCAATCTAATAGTAAAGCTTTAACACTTTTATTATATCCCTCTTTTTCTCTTTCTGTTTCCGTTAAGAATTGATGTCTTGCTTGTTTTATTCTTACATCATTTTCTAATTGGTGAATAGCAGAATCGTATTGTACTATTTTTTGGTTACTTTCTTCCTTCTTTTGTGTTATTTCCTCCATTGCTTTTCTTACTTTTTCCCTTGCATCCTCAATTTCTGTAAAAGTTTTTAAAATCTCTGTTTTATTCATTCTTTGTTCATCTAATTCAGAAATAACATTGCTTAACTCTTCTTTTATTATTTTTTCTCTTTTTTCTAGGTTTTCAAAATTTGCATTTTGTGTATTCATTTGATTTAACTTTTCATATCTTAAATCTGTATTAAATTCTACCTTTTGTTTTTCTTCTTCTATTTGAAGTTCTTTTTCAGATAATTTAGATGTTAATTCATTTAATTCTTTTTGTTTTTGATTTAGTTCTCTTTCAAATTTCTTTTTATTTTCAAATAAGTTTTGTTTTTTGCTTGTCTTTCGTTCTTTTTCTTCTATTAGTTCTTTACTTTTTATTTTTAACTCTTCTATTTCTTTCCAATATCTATCATAGTTTTCTTTATTTACTTCTATTCTTTCTTTTGCAACATTAATTTCTGAATTCAATCTTTCTATTTTGTTTGTGCTTTCAAAACTTATATTTTGCAATTTTTCTATTTGTATATTCAAATTTTCTATTTCTTGTTTTAATTTTTCTTTTAGTTGTTGTAATTCTTCTTTTTTATTTTCTTCTGTTACTAATTGTTCATGTAATATATTAAAATCTTTAGAAATTGCTTCTATTTTTTCTTTTGCTATATCAATATTATATAAAAATAAGCTTATTTCTATATTTTTTAATTCTTCTCTTAAATCTAAAAATTTTTTTGCTTTTTCCGATTGTGCTTTTAATGGTTCAATTTTTCCTTCAATTTCAGATAAAATATCGTTAACCCTTAACAAATTTAACTTTGTTTGCTCTAATTTTTTTTCTGTTTCTTGTTTTCTTACTCTATATTTTACAATTCCAGATGCTTCTTCAAATATATGACGCCTATCCTCTGATTTATTGCTTAATATTTCATCAATTTTTCCTTGTCCAATAACGGAATACCCATCTTTTCCTATACCAGTATCCATAAATAACTCTAAAATGTCTTTTAATCTACAAGGTGTTTTATTAATAAAATAACCCGTTTCTCCACTTCTATAAATCCTTCTTGTCACAGTTACTTCTGCATATTCAATTGGTAATTTTGCATCTTGATTATCAAAAACAATAGAACATTCTGCATACCCTAATGATTTTCTATTTTGGGTTCCAGCAAAAATAATATCTTCCGATTTTGCACCTCTTAAAGATTTCATGCTTTGTTCCCCTAATACCCATTTAATAGCATCTGATATATTGCTCTTTCCAGAACCATTTGGTCCTATAACAGAAGTAATTCCTGGCATAAATTCTAACACAGTTTTATCTGCAAATGATTTAAATCCATATAATTCTAGTCTTTTTAAGTACATTTTTTATCTTCCTTTTTTCTTAATCTTCCATTATCATACACGAAAAAAACTCTTTTTACAATATTTTTATTTCAATATTTTCGGTTGATTTTATTCATTTTTTACTATACAATAAAGTATAAAAATAAATTCGGAGGATTTTTATGAATAAAAATGATATCAATTTTTACGATTCCACCGCTCTAAAATCTTATAATTTAGATGAAGCTATGCAATATCAGTTGAATATATTAGGAACTTTAGATGTATTCACTCGTAAACATTCTGAAAATGTTGCTAACTTAACTTGTCGATTGTGTCAATATTTGCATTTAAATAAATCTTTTACTGTTTATTGCACTATTTGTGCTTATTTGCATGATATTGGTAAGTCTTTTATTCCTCCTAATATTCTGCAAAAGCAAGGAAAATTAACTAAAGAAGAATATGATATTATGAAAACACATACCACAATTGGTTATCAAATATGCTTTGACGATTTAAAATTACGTCCTTATATAGCTGGTCCTTTATATCATCATGAAGCGTTGAACGGAACTGGATATCCTAATGGATTAACTCAAAAAGATATTCCTTTAGAAGGACAAATTATACGCGTAGCAGATGAATATGATGCTATTACTAGCAAAAGGCAATATAAAACACATATTGGTATTACTGATACTTTACAAATTCTGATTGAAAATGCCACACCAGATGCTACTATTAATCCTAAAGTTGGAAAAATTAATAAAAAAGTCCTTCGTTGTCTATTAAAAATTGTTATTGATGATACAGAATACGAAATTAGCCAAATATATAGCTATGTAGAGTTTTTGGAAGAACAACTTCAACGTTTAAATCAAATTGAAACTTACCATCAAAAAATGAATGCTTCTACAAAACAATCCAAAAAAGAATATTTTTTAGAAGCAATAAAATTACTTTTACATGAAGGAGAAACAATAGAAAATTATTCTATTATTGCTAAAGAATATAACGAAGCTTTGCAAAAAAGGAAACAAATTATTGAAGATTTATTTACAGAAGTAAAAAATATTAAAAAACTAAAAGTATAAATTTATGTTAATTAATAATTATTATACCATTTGTCCAAATTTAGGCAACCTTCTAATTAAAACAAGGAAGGTTTCTTTAATTATACTTTGCCTTTAAAAAAAGCTCCATTGGGTCACTACACAGACTCACTTTATCATATCCTTACTTTTATATTTTGTTAGCAACTATTTCATTCTTCAACAACAGTAATTTGAAATGTACCTGATTTCAAATGTTTTTATATTGACTTTTTTCCTATTTCGAAATATACTTATTCTGTAATTTTATAATTAAAGGAGGTTTTACTGTAAATGAATAACTTAATTGAAATCAGATGGCATGGTAGAGGCGGTCAAGGTGCTAAAACAGCTTCTCTTTTACTAGCGGATGCTGCTTTCAACACTGGAAAATACATTCAAGGTTTTCCAGAATATGGTCCAGAAAGAATGGGAGCACCTATTACAGCATACAATCGTATTAGTGATAAACCAATTACTATCCATAGCAACATTTACGAGCCTGATTATGTTGTAGTTGTAGATGATACTCTTTTAGAAGCAGTTCCCGTAACAGCTGGATTAAAAAAAGATGGTGCTATCATTATTAATACTACAAAAGATGCCAATTATTTGCGAAATGTTTTAAAAGATTATCAAGGAGAAATTTATGCAATTGATGCTAGAAAAGTTTCTATGGAAACACTTGGTCAGTATTTTCCAAATACACCAATGCTTGCAGCAGTTGTAAAAGTTAGCCAAATTATGTCTGAAGAAGATTTTTTAAATGATATGATTGGTTCTTTTAAACATAAATTTGCAAAAAAAACAGAAGTAATTGAAGGAAATATGAAGGCTTTAGAAATGGCTTTAAAAGAAGTAAAGAAAATTTAAAAATAAAGAAAGGATGTGCGAAAATGGCAGAAAAAATAAATTCCAAAACACCTTGGCAAGAAGTTACTCCTGGTGGAACAATCTATAATTCTGGAAATGCCATGGAATTTAAAACTGGAGATTGGCGTTCTGTAAAACCTGTTTATTTATCAGAAAAATGTAAACAATGTGGACTATGTTTTCCAGTTTGCCCAGATGATGCTATACCAGTAAATAAAGAACAAAAAAGAGAAGATTTTAATTATGATTACTGCAAAGGGTGCGGTGTATGTGCAAAAGTTTGCCCTTTTGGAGCAATTGAAATGAAATAATAAAATAGAAAGGATGAAAAAAATGGGAATTCGAGAAAGATTAAGTGGAAATGAAGCAGCAGCTATTGCAATGAAACAAATTAATCCTGATGTTGTTGCAGCTTTTCCTATTACTCCTTCTACTGAAATACCTCAATATTTTTCTAGTTTTGTTAGTAACGGAACAGTTGATACTGAGTTTGTTGCAGTAGAAAGTGAACATAGTGCCATGTCTGCTTGTATTGGTGCAGAAGCAGCTGGTGCAAGAGCAATGACTGCTACTTCTTCTAATGGTTTATCTTTAATGTGGGAAATGATTTATATTGCCTCTAGTTGCAGATTACCAATTGTTATGTCTTTAGTTAACCGTGCTGTATCTGGACCTTTAAATATTCATAATGATCATTCAGATGCAATGGGAGTTAGAGATTCTGGATGGATACAATTATTTTCAGAAAACAATCAAGAAGCATATGATAATTTATTAATGGCCCATAGAATTGCAGAACATAAAGATGTATTATTACCTTTAATGGTATGTCAAGATGGTTTTATTACTTCTCATTCTATTGAAAATATAGAGCTTTTAGAAGATGAAAAAGTAAAAGAATTTGTTGGTACTTATTGTCCAGAACACTATTTATTAAATCAGAAAGAACATATTGCAGTAGGTCCTTTAGATTTGCAAAGCTATTTATTTGAACATAAACGTCAACAAGCAGAAGCTATGAAAAACGCTAAAAATGTAATTTTAGAAGTGTCAAAAGATTTTGAAAAATTGACTGGTAGAAGCTACCGCTTTTTTGAAGAATATAAAATGGAGGATAGTGAAATTGTTATTGTTTGTATGAATTCTACTGCTGGTACAGCAAAATATACAGCAAATCTTTTACGAGAACAAGGAATAAAAGCTGGTGTATTAAAAATACGTATGTTTAGACCTTTTCCAGCAGAAGAAATTGCAAAAGCATTAGCTGGACAAAAAGCTATTGCTGTACTAGATAAAGCTGATTCTCTTAATGCTGCTGGTGGAGCACTATTTGAGGATATTACTTCCGCTATGTTTGTCAACGGTGTACAAGTTCCTACTGTTAATTATATTTATGGTATAGGTGGTCGTGATACAACTTCTACTGAAATTGAAACCGTATATCGTGATTTAGAAGAAATTAAAAAGATAGGAAAAGTTACTAATCCATATCGATATTTAGGTGTAAGGGGGGAAAATTAATATGGCATATAATTTTAAGGAAATTATTTCTACAAAGCCTTCAAGATTTACAGCAGGTCATAGAATGTGTGCTGGTTGTGGTGCTCCTCCTGTTGCAAGAATGATTTTACGTGCATTAAAGCCAGAAGATAGTGCTGTTATAACAGCTGCTACTGGTTGTATGGAAGTTTCTACTTTTATTTATCCATACACAGCTTGGACAGATTCTTTTATTCACACAGCTTTTGAATGTGCTGGTGCAACTTGTTCCGGTGTAGAAGCTGCTTATAAAGCTATGAAAAGAACTGGCAAATTACCAGAAAACCAAAATACAAAATTTATTGCTTTTGGTGGAGATGGTGGTACTTATGACATAGGTTTACAAAGTTTGTCTGGTGCTATGGAAAGAGGACATGATATGGTTTATGTATGTTACGACAATGGTGCTTACATGAACACAGGTATTCAGCGTTCTTCTGCAACTCCTAAATTTGCAGATACAACTACAACTCCTGCTGGAACTAAAATTCCTGGAAAAATGCAACCACGCAAAGATTTAGCTAAAATTATGGTTGGACATCATATTCCTTATGTTGCACAAACAATTGGATATCAAAATTTTAAAGATTTATATGAAAAATCTGAAAAAGCAATTTATACCCCTGGTCCTGCGTTTTTAAATGTATTGGCACCATGTCCTAGAGGCTGGGGATACCCAACGGAGGATTTAATGTTAATCAATAAATTAGCTATTGAGACATGTTATTGGCCATTATACGAAGTTATTGATGGTAAATATACAATTAATTACAAGCCAAAAAATAAATTACCAATTGAAGAATTCTTAAAACCACAAAAAAGATTTAAACATATGTTTAAACCTGGTAATGAATGGATGATAAAAGAATTCCAAGAAGAAGTTGATGCAAGATGGCAAGAATTATTAGATTTAGAAGAAATTACTAATCGATAATTATGAAATAAGAAGTCGAATTTTTCGGCTTCTTATTTTTAGTTTAAATGTGTGTTTTTTCTTTTTCTCAAGGTAATGTCATAACATATTTCCCTGACTTTTGGGTCACTCTTATTGACTTTTATTTACTTTTATTGTAAATTATAAACAATAAAAAAGGTTTCGTTATATAGAGGGAGGTTATATGAAACATATAAAAGATCCTGTTAGTGGTTTTACACATTTAGCTTGGGCTGTACTTTCTGTTGTTGGATTAATTTTTTTAGTTCTTACCGCTGTTTTTAATGGAGAAGGTGCTTGGGATATTGTTTCTTTTAGTATTTTTGGGGTTAGCTTAATCTTATTATATACATTTAGTAGTCTTTATCATTTATGTAATGTTTCAGAAAAAGCTAGCGCTATTTTGCGAAAGTTCGATCATATTATGATTTACGTTTTAATCGCTGGTAGCTATACTCCTATTGCTTTAGGTCCTCTTCGTGGTGGTTGGGGCTGGTCAATTTTTGGTGTTGTTTGGGGAATTGCAATTATAGGTGTTTTTCTTACTATATTTTGTTTTAAAGCCCCTCGTTGGATTACCACATCTCTTTACATTGCCATGGGATGGGTTGTAATTGTTGCTGTCTATCCAATGATACTTGCATTTCAAAAAGCAAATGCTTTAGGCTCATTATTATGGCTATTAGCTGGTGGTGTTTTTTATACAGTGGGTGGTATTATATATGGTTTAAAAAAACCCAATTTTAAAAATCCCTATTTTGGATTTCATGAATTATTTCATATTTTTGTTATGTTAGGAAGTCTCTGTCATTTTTGGTTTGTTTTTCAATATGTTGTAAAAATATAATAGACGTTTTTTACGCCTATTATATTTTTTTCTTATATCATTTAAAACTCCGCATCAAAGTTATTTGTTTTTCTAATCCTACATTTTTATTGGACAAAATTATGGTAGTTTTACTACATATTGCCTTTTTTATATATTCTTTAAAATGACTATACTTTCGTCCTAGCTACATGTTTCTATTTACCTAGTAATTGTTTTAATTCTTTCATTTTACTTATTGTAGTTTTATAACCAGACTGATAACAAAAATCTAATTTAGAAGTATCTAATAAGCCTGTTCCATCTGATGGAATTGTTAAAATATAATCACTATTTGCCATATTTTCGTCTGAAATTTTATCTCCCATAATATCTAGTGTTTTCATCATTAAGTCCATAATATTACTCTCTTTGTTTACTGGTTGACTATCAAAATTAACAGCAATTACTTTGTCGGCTCCTTGTTTTTTTATTTCATTAACTGGTATATTATTTAAAATTCCACCATCTAAAAACAGATGATTATTATATTCACATGGCGAAAATACTACTGGAAAACTACTACTTGCCCTTACACTTTTACCAACAGATATATCTGTAATGTATGGAGTTGTTGGTTGCATAGTATCAGTTTTTATATTTTCCATAGTGTTACTTGCTTTTTCATTATTGGGTATTTTTGATGTAAATATATACTCCTTTGAACTGCACATATCTACCGCAGGAATAACTAGTGGCATTTGAATTTCTTTCATTATTTTGATTCCTTTTTTTAAGGCTAACTCATTATACGCTTCTTCTAAAGATTTTCCGCTTTTTAAACCTGTTACTTGAATTTTTTTATTAAACAAAAAACCACCTATTCCAGAAATAATTGGTTTAGTTTCTACTGCAATAATTTCTCCTGCATATCGCTTAAATAAAACATATATATAATATGGTGTATATCCCATGGCATAAAGAGATGCTATTAAACTGCCTGAACTTGTTCCCCCAATCATATCTATTTTAATTCCATTGTCTTCTAGAGCTTTTAATACTCCTGCATGTGCAATTCCTCGTATTCCACCACCTGATAAAGCAATTCCTATTTTCATATCTAACACCCAATATATAGTATTCACAAATTATATTTTGTTTAAACGTAATCTTATAAAATGTTGTAAAAGTCTTATGCTTTTAGGCTTTCTTTATTCTCAATATAAGAAAGGCATTTCGCCAAGTATTCCTATGAAGCAAGTGCGAAATACATGTCACTCGCTTCGCTCGGACAGTCTAAGGATGCCTAACCTTGTTGTATAGTAAAAATCGTTAAAAGTACTGAAATATCCAGAAAAGAATCGATTTTTCCTATACAATCAAAAAGCTGTAACCTTTAATAAGTTACAGCTTTTTTTATTAATTTTGTGAAAATGGTAATACTGCAATATGTCTTGCTCTTTTTACTGCAATTGTAATATCTCTTTGATGTTTTGCACAAGCACCTGTTGCTCTTCTTGGTAAAATTTTACCTTTATCACTAACAAATTTTCTTAATTGTTCCGCATTTTTATAATCCAATACTAGGTTTTTATCTGCACATAATGGACATACTTTTTTTCTTATTTTTTTAAACCTTGGATTGTAATCATCATCAACATTGTTATTTCTATTTTTCTTATTATTCTTTTTGTCTGCCATTGTTTTTCCCCCCTAACTCTTATTGTTATATTTTTTAGAATGGTAAATCATCCGTAGATGTTACAGAAAATTCTGAGCCTGATGCAATATCATTTCCAAATGTATTTTCAAAACCACCTGCATCACTGTCTCTTTTACTATCTGCAAAATATGCTTCTTCTGCAACAACTTCTGTAATATAATGTTTTACCTTATTGTCATCTTCCCAGTTTCTTGTTTGTATTCTTCCAATAATGCCAACTTGTTGACCTTTTTTGAAGTATTTACTACAAAATTCTCCTAATTTGCTCCAAGCAACAACAGGAATAAAGTCTGCTTGTCTTTCTTCTCCTTGTCGTGCAAATCTTCTATTTACTGCTATTGTAAATGAAGCTACTAGTGTATTGTTTGTTTGGGTATATCTTACTTCTGGGTCTCTTGTTAATCTTCCCATTAAAATTACTTTGTTCATATAAACACCTTTTCCTTTCTATGTTTAAATGCCCCCATTATAGTTATTATACTTCTTTTTTTACTACAATAAATTTAATAACTTCATCTGTTATTCTGTAAATTCTTTCTATCTCTGCAATAGCAGTTGGATTTGATTCAAAATTAAATATAACATAATATCCTTCTTTTTGTTTGTTAATTTCGTAAGCCAATTTTTTTGTACCAACTTCTTCTACAGTTTCTACTTTTCCATTACTATTAATTAGGTTAGAGATTTTTTCAATAACAGCTTTTATCTTTGCTTCCTCTAAACTAGAATTAATAATAACAACACTCTCGTATTTGTTCATTAATTCCACCTCCTTTTGGATATATAACCCATGTATAACATGAGTAAGGTTTATTAAAAAATAGCAATGCTATTTTTTAACATTGCTATTTTAACACACTTTTCCAGAATTATCAACTATTTTTATTTAAAAATTAGATTTACTAAAATATTTGTTTTTCTATATACCTATACTTTTTCTATCTTTCTATTCTTTTAGCTAGATAACTCTATGGTTTTTAAAAAATTTTTATTTTTCTTTTTGGTTTTCTTTCAATGTTTAAAAAAATGCCTAAGACAAAAAATTGCTGCTTATCGTAATTATTGCATTATCAAAAGTTTATTAAAATCTTAAGACAAAAGCCCCGTCAGGCTGTCTGAGAATTAAATAAAAACGACCTCAACATATATATTTTATGATTAA
>OLPF01000249.1_pt1 | contig 62863 bp, 56 predicted proteins | sample 1673121 | NCBI WGS metagenome assembly OLPF01 (sample SAMEA3136756, study PRJEB25190) | human gut metagenome
TAACTGCGGACTTCTTGACTTCGGTGAAGGCGAAGTTGAATACTGGTCCGACGCAACATATCCGATCTATTTTCCGAGATACGTCCTCGGGGACTATGCTGACAAGCCGATAGAAGATATTATCTACGGCGACGCAAACGGAGACGGAGGAGTAGACATAGAAGACGCGATGCTCGTATTCTATCACGTTGCGAAAAAGGAATTGCTTCAGGACGATCAGCTTGCCGTATGCGACACCAACGACGACGGCTCGGTAGATATCGCAGACGCAATGAAGATATTCTACTTTGTCGCGAAGAAGGTTTCCTCGGTCAAAGATCCGGAAATAACCGAAAGCGAAGCGGCTGATTTTGTAAGTGCACTGAACACAACTTACAGAATCGCAGATGCAAATATGCCGATTTTTTCAAACAGCAACCCCGGAGACCCTGTCTTTTTCCCGATGAAGGACGACAACGGAGCATATTCGATACCTGATTATCTGTACTATTATTATGTTGTATACAATGAGATACAGACTGCAAAGAGACCTACCGTAAATCTCAACAACTACCCCGACACACCGGCAAGTGAACTGCTCACGACGGCTGAAGCCGATTGGATCAAAAGCAATTCGGATGAATTGTATTTCCACGCCATAGAGATTTCCGAACTTCAAGGCATATTCGACTCCATATACGGAAAAGATGTTTACAAACTCGGCGGCACCATTGAAAGCGGCTATACGGAGAGCGGGTATTATCTTCTTCCCGGATTCCCCGGATGGGATGCCGGACCGACTTGCAAATCCACATCTGTTGAATCGGTCGAGGTTAACGGAAACAAAGCGAAAGTGACCGTTGATGAGACTTGGTCGGTTCCTCTCTGGGTTGACGGAGAACCGATTCCAGGGAATACCGTAATACAGAAAACCGTGTATACTGTTGAAAAAACAGATTCCGGATTGCGTCTCACGGATGCGCTTGCCATTACCAAATAGAAACCGTATAAAAAGACAGGCTTCGCACGAAGCCTGTCTCTTTTTTGTCTATACTGTTTTTCGTGAAAAAATTCTCATCCGAGTTCGGAAGCAAAGCGCGCGGCACCCGCGGCGGCGGCAAATGTCATATCGCACGGCGTCGCATCAACACCGAAAACATGCGCCAAAGAGCGGCGAAAAGCCTCGGAGTCAAATCTTCCGTTTCCCGCAAGCATAAGCCGTGTCGGTGTCTTGGAAACGGTACAAAGACGCTTTGCGGCTTCTTTGACAAATGCCGAGCAGATACGGTCGGGCGTAAACCCGTCCGATTCGGATGAAATTTTCAGTTTTCCCTGATCAAAACGGACTTTCGGCAATGAGGTTTCGTTCAGTGCGGCAAGCGCGAGTTCATTGACGGTGCGTTCGATATCCTCCGTACCGCCGACGCTGACAGATATTCTCGCAAAAAGGCTCAAAAGTGCGTCATAAGCGGTTTTCGCGTCGCGATCTGTCCTTTCGCAAAGTTCAATTCCTCCGAAAAGCGGCATTTTTACGGTCGCGGAAGCCTGTTTTTCGTTTTTTGCAACGGAATACGATATGTTGGCGTCCTTTCGCAGAAGAACAAGAGCGCCGCCTATATCGGCTGTTCCGAGAAAATGAGACTGTGTCCGACCGAGTGCGACCGCGATCGGGGTGTTTCCGAGATATCCGGCGACTGACGGAGAGTCGGTAACCTCGGGATAGCGCAGATCGGCAAGCCTGCATTTGACTATCGAGCGGCTGTCGAAATCTTTTGCGGAAAAGTCGTAAAAACCGAGTTCAAAGGCTTCCGAAGTATGCAGATAAGGTCTGTTTCGATCCGCCAGCGTTTTTACGATATACGATGCAAGAGTTGAAAAAGACTGCGCGGACTCGGGAACCGTCCCGATATCGGTATTTATGTAATGAGTCAGAAGTCCGCTTCCGCGGCGCAGGGTGATCCCGCATTCTTTCTCAATACGGCTGATATAGTCATCTTCTTTTTTTGGAGAAAGCATAAGTTCCGAAACGGCGTTGCCGTTCGAGTCGATATAAACAATTCCCTTCGGATCACCTGTCAGCCCGATTGATTTCGGGCGGTATTCCTGCGCAAGTTCGGAGATCATGGAAACGGCGCGTTCGCAGAAACGCCCGAAGGACGAGCCGTCGAGAGGTTCGGTCACGGTCACGACCGTTTCCGCATTTTCGGTCAGCGCCGCATGCAGACGGTCTTTTTCGATGTCAATACCGAGATACAATTCACTCATTGCCGTTTCCCCTTTCATTATTGTTTAAGTATATCACACGAAAAACAAAAAGTCAATCTCGAAAAACGGTCTGCCCGGAGCAAAGACTTACGCGATAGAGAAGTTTGATACTACCCTATTGCATTTTTGCGTTTTTTGTGGTACAATGCTAACAGAGGATATCCGCAAATTCGGATCACCTCCGGAAGAGAAAGAGGACCGCGCGTATAACGGAAAAAGTTACTCGCGGAATATGAAAAAACAAAGGAAAAGGAGCGTCGGATATGATAAGAGATATCGCTTTCATATTGGCAGGCTACGCGGCGGGAAGCATACTGTTTGCGAAAGTCTTTTGTTCGCTTCTGAAAAAAACAGATGTTGCGAAAAACACAAAAGACAACAACCCCGGAACATCAAACGCTTTCAAAAACGGGGGGATTCTCTGCGGGGCGCTGACGCTTATATGCGACGTCACAAAAGGCTTTTTGCCCGTTTTTTTCTATACGAGAAAAGAAGTGACTTTTCTGCTCGCGCTCGTTATAGCCGCTCCCGTTATAGGACACGTTTTCTCTGTTTTCAACGGCTTCCGCGGCGGAAAAGGGATCGCGACGACATTCGGTTGTCTTTTCGGACTGTTTCCCAATCTCATCCCCTTCGCGATATTCGCGGGGACGTTTGTTTTTTTCTCTTTTATTCTGAAAATAAATCCGCATTTTCACAGGACGCTCGTGACATATTTTTTCACGGAGCTTCAAATCGTTATTTTTGCGGGGAACCTGATTGTTTGCGCGGGCTTTTCCTTCATTCTCGCGGCAGTCTTCATCAGGTTTCTGACAAGTAAAGAAAAGAAACCGCCGTTAGAGGTAAAACCGATATGGATACGCTGATCATGTCATGCAGTACGGGCGGAGGACACAACGCCGCAGCGCGCGCCGTAAAAGAAGAAATGATCAGGCGCGGGCACAGAGCGGTCATGCTTGACCCGTACAGGCTTGCAGGCAAAGGACTCGACAAGAAGGTCGGGGACGGATATATAAAGATCGCGCAGAAAACTCCCCGTCTTTTCGGAGCGATGTACGGCATAGGCAACGGATACCGCCGTCTTCCGATCAAATCGCCCGTTTATGCGCTGAACAAGTTGATGTTCGACAGCATGAAAGAGTTTTTGGACACAAATCATTTTGATATGATCCTGACAACACATCTTTATCCGGGCGAAATTCTGACAAACATGAAAAAGAAAGGCTTGACCGTTCCGAAAACGATATTTATCGCGACGGACTATGTCTGCATCCCGTTCACGGAGGAACTTGACTGCGACTGGTACGTAACGCCGTCGGAAGAGTTAAACGGGGACTTTGTCAGGCGCGGGATCCCGGAGAAGAAACTCATCTCGGCGGGGATACCCGTCCGAAACGTTTTCAATTCGGATATAACAAGAGAACAGGCGGAGAAAGAACTCGGTCTCGATCCGACAAAAAGACATCTGCTTCTTTCGGGAGGAAGTATCGGCGGCGGAAAACTCGAAAAGACATTGACGGTTCTCGATGAATATCTTCGCAACAATCCCGAATACGATCTGACTGTCATCTGCGGCAACAATGAAGATCTGAAAAATCGGCTCAGCGAACAATACGGTCGGAACGAAAGGATATGTCTGATCGGAAGCACGGACAGGATCGAACTTTACATGAAAGCGAGCGACGCCTATCTTTCAAAACCGGGAGGACTTTCTTCAACGGAAGCGGCTGTTTCCCAAACTCCGCTTATCCATATCTCCCCCATTCCCGGCTGTGAAAACAGAAACATGAAGTTTTTTGAAGAACACGGGATGAGCATCGCCGTCGGAGGGAACGAAGAAAAACTCATAAGCGCTCTCGAACGGTTGAAAGATGACGGTTTTGTCCGAGAAATGAAAGAAAACCAGAAAAAATATATAAATTCCGAAGCCGCTTCGGATATTTGCGAGTTTGCGGAATCCTATGCATAAAAAGAACGCAACTCGGGAAAGGAACCTAAGCCGTATGAAGAAAAGTGTTAAAAGTGCGCTTACGGCGACCGGGATATTTCTCGCCGCAGGCGCCGCCTCGGTTGCGGCAACTTATTTAACGACAAAAATACTCGTCAAGATCGCCCTTGACCGTGATGAGCCCGATTTTGCGAAAAAAGCAAGCGACGCGATCGCAGGAAAAGCGGTTGACGCCGATTTTCTCAAAGAACTTAACTCCGCGGCGGAAAAAATCGAAAAAGAGCCGCACGAGACGGTAAATATAATTTCCTTCGACGGGACTCGGCTCGTCGGGCATTGGTTCCCGTCCGAAAACGCCGAGCGCGTGATCATCGCGATGCACGGATGGCGTTCGACATGGGCGCGCGATTTCGGAACGGTTGCGGATTTCTGGGCAAAGAATAACTGCAGTGTCCTTTACGCCGAACAGCGCGCGCAGAACAACAGCGAAGGCGAATACATGGGCTTTGGGCTGACGGAGCGTTACGACTGTCTGGAATGGATCAAATGGGCAACGGACAAATGCGGAAAAGATCTTCCGATATATCTTTGCGGTGTTTCCATGGGAGCGACGACCGTTCTTATGGCGTCAGGGCTGGATCTGCCCGAAAACGTTCACGGGATCATGGCAGACTGCGGTTTCACGTCTCCTCACGCGATATGGAAGCACGTGTCGAACAACAATCTTCATTTGCCGTATTGGCTCCGCGGAATATTTGCAGACGGAATGTTCAGACAGAAGATCAATATGGGAACACGGGATTATTCGACGGTTGAGGCGCTTAAAAACAATTATATTCCCGTCATGCTGATACACGGCACGGACGACCATTTCGTTCCCGTTAATATGACTTATGAGAACTATCTCGCATGCGCCGGCGAGAAACGGCTCTTGATAGTTCCGGGGGCGGATCACGGAATGAGTCATTATACAGAGCCGGAGAAATACGAGGCGGAAGCAAAGCGGTTCTGGAAAGACTTCGATTCGAAAAAACCGAAGAAGAAAAACAGCGATGGCGCTCCGTCACAGGAGCCGTCGGACGGTTGACCGCCGATCGGAAAGCAACATACTGCGGAATAAATCATATTCTGTTTCATGAACATTAAACTTCGGACAGCCGTTTTTCTGCGGCTGTCTGTTTTTCCGTATTGACTTCTCTTGCGACATGAGATATTCCGATACAAAATAAAAAAAATAAAAATGCCGCTTCTTCGCACACAGGCGCGGAGAAGCGGTATTTTTTCTTATTATATTCCCGTTATCTCAAATCAATATTTCAGCATGGATTCGTCCCACACGGAGGGAGTTTCAACGCCGAGAAGCTGAGTTACGGTCGCGGCAACATTTGAAAGTCCGAAATTGCCCTCTTTCAACTCATGCTCGCCGTTCGGATCGTACACGATAAACGGAACGGGGTTCAGCGTATGCGAAGTTTTCGGTTTCGGAGCCTGTCCGGGCTTCGCTTTTTCATACATTTCATCGGCGTTTCCGTGATCTGCCGTCACAAGGAGTACGGAACCCGTATCCTCGACAGCCTTCCTGACTCTCGCGAGACAAAGATCGACAGCCTCGACCGCGATCTTCGCGGCGGCAAAAACGCCCGTATGTCCGACCATGTCTCCGTTCGGATAATTGCAGCGGATGAAGCCGTATTTGCCTGAATAAATCGCTTCTACAAGTTTGTCCGTCACCTCTGCCGCTTTCATCCACGGACGCTGTTCAAAGGGAACGGTATCGGAAGCGATCTCCTCATAGTCTTCAAGTTCCTCCGAAAACTTTTCACTTCTGTTACCGTTCCAGAAATAGGTAACGTGACCGTATTTCTGAGTCTCGGAAACCGCATATTCTTTAATTCCCGCTTTAACAAGAGCCTCGGTAAGCGTATTTTTTATCGCGGGAGGCGCAACGAGGAAATTCTCGGGGATTTTCAGATCGCCGTCGTATTGAAGCATTCCGGCATAAACCGTTTTCGGAACGCGGACACGGTCGAATTTGTCAAAGTCATCGCCTTCGGTAAACGCGCGGCTGATCTCGATCGAACGGTCGCCGCGGAAATTGAAGAATACAACCGAATCACCGTCCTCGACAGTGCCGACGGGTTTCCCGTTTTCGGCAATAACGAACGGGGGCAGATCCTGATCGATCGCGCCCGTCTCATTGCGGAGCGTTTCGTAGGCTTCCGCCGCGGATGCAAACTGTCTTCCTTTTCCGAGAACATGCGTTTCCCAACCGAGTTTTACCATATCCCAGTTGGCTTCGTACCTGTCCATAGTTATCTTCATTCTTCCTCCGCCCGAAGCGATCCTGCCGTCGAAAGAGGCATCGTTCAGTTCGGAGAGTTTGTCTTCAAGTTCTTTTATATACGTCATGCCGCTCGTTGCGGGAACATCCCTACCGTCGAGAAGGATATGAACACGGCATTTGCGGACGCCGTCCTTCTTCGCGCGGGTCAGCATATCGAGAAGATGATTTATATGCGAGTGAACGTTTCCGTCGCTGAGAAGTCCGAGAAAATGCATGGTCGAACCGTTTTCCGCGCAATTTGCGACGAGTTTTTTCCAGATATCGGAAGTGTACATACTTCCGCTCTCAATGGACTCATTGACAAGTTTTGCGCCCTGCGAATAGACCTGACCGCAGCCGAGAGCGTTGTGTCCGACCTCGCTGTTTCCCATATCGTCGTCGGTCGGAAGACCTACCGCCGTTCCGTGCGCTTTGATCGCAGTCCACGGACATGAAGAGGTAAACGCGTCAAGAGTCGGTTTATATGCGGCGGCGACGGCGTTTCCGTTTTCATTTTCGGAAAGCCCCACACCGTCCATAACGACAAGTACAACTTTTTTGTTCATATTATAATACTCCTTACTGTTATTCAAAATATAATATTTTCACAGAAGACGGTGAAATATACAAGGCTTTCGAGATCGGGCGCGGATGCAAGGATGTGAAGTTCATACCCGCCGTCGGAAAGATACAGTTCATCATAAAGCCATGTACAGCCTTCAAATTCAGCCTCTTTTTCAATTATTCGGGCGCCTTTCAGAGTTACGGAAGAACGCGTTGCGAAACTCTGAGATATATCGAAATCGAGTTTCATATCGCCGTTCTCCGTTGCCGCCGATACGATTGTCGCATCGTGGAAGCCGAGATTGTCGTCGATTTCGGCGGGAATATCGACCGAATTGTAATAATCTTCATAGGCTTTAAGCGTGTCGTCAACTTTTTTCTGCGCGCCGTTGCAGTAGATGCGCAGTCTCTTGTGGATTTCAGGCGTCGCCTTGTTCAATGCGAAAACACGCATATCCGCTATCTCTTTGGATATATCTTCGGGCAACACAGAATACAGATCCCGAACCCGCTCATCAAGCGCGCGCAGATAATCCCTTTCATACTCGCCAATATCGATTTCAATGTCCTCATCGGACATTTTTGCTATCTCGTCCTGCATGGCAAGGCTTTCGCCGAGACGCTGTTTCAACAGTTCGTTATAAAACTCTTCGTCTTTTTTCGCGGCGCGGTCATCGTCTTCAAGCAGTTCCGCAAGGAAAGTTTTCAGACAAAGCGCGTACCATTCTTTCGTAAAATATTTCATATCCCGGTATCAATACCCTTCTCTGTGTTTTTTCAATATCATGACAAGCGGCCCGACAACGACGAGCACAACAAGGCTGATGACCGACATGACCGTCAAAACAGGCCACATATCGGCGTCGGCGGCGCCGAACACAAAATACTGTCCGATATAAATTCCGTAGACGAGCGCCATCGACACGAATACCTTGACAAGGTCAAAAGCACGGAAGCGATAAGGCACATAAAATTTAATGATGAACGTAACGGTTTCGTATCCGCACGCCGTCACAAACATGTTGACGATCGCCAGCGTCTGACTTTTCGTTATCTGAACAAGCAGACAGAGCAAAACGGTCAAAATCGGCGCTGTCAGATACAGAAGGTCTGCTTTTGAGAACAGTTTTTTCATTGTAACTCCTTTTCGGAACCGAACATGACTTCTTCAAGTACGGCATTATGCGTGCTGTTAAATATATTGTACGGGATACGGGGATCCGTCTTTTCAAGCCGAGCAATCAGTTTTTTTATCTCGGCGCGCTTGGAAAGATGCTCGTCTTCCGCAGAATTTTCCGTAAAACGGCATGCGCACCGCAAAAAGCGAAAATTATTCGTATCCCGCCATTCGACGATATCTTTCTCCCGGACAAGATACAGGGGGCGGATAAGACGCATCCCTTCAAAATTTTCGGAATCAACGGACGGAAGCATCGTCTGATACTGTCCGCTGTAAAGGACAGAAAGAAGAACGGTCTCTGTAACATCATCAAAATGATGACCGAGCGCGATTTTGTTACAGCCCGCCTCCTTCGCTTTTCTGTAAAGCCAGCCTCTCCGCATTCGGGCGCACAGATAGCACGGAGATTTTTCGATGCGGACGACAGACTCGAAGATCTGCGTTTCAAATATTTCGAGAGGAATACCGAGACGGGTCGCGTTTTCCTCTATCATTCTTCTGTTTTCGGCGTTATATCCGGGATCCATACAAATATAGCGTACCGAGATCCCGCGGTTATCGTTCGCATAACGCTTGAAAAGCAGAGAAGCGAGCATCGAGTCCTTTCCGCCTGAAACACAGACGGCGATACGGTCCCCTTCGGATATAAGTCCGTATTTTTCGATCGCTTTCAAAAAGTCCGCATATATGCGGTCAAAAAGATCTTTATCTGACGTCAATATCTTTCCTCCGTGATCGCGCGATCCGAAATTTCAAGCGCAACGGGGCGTTCATATGTACGTGAACGCCCCGCAATATACTCTTTATTTCGCAGAGATGTTCGGGGAGAAACGAATTACCATGCGTTTTCGTCATCGTCGTCGGAGCGTACAATCTTTGTGAAATCGATCGTTCCGTCTTCTCTCTCCCACGGATTTTCGCGTCTTCTGCGTTCTTCTTCATCCTCGGCAAAAATGTCTATGCCGGGTGTTCCCTTTGTTCTGCCGGAATTCGTATCGTCCGCGACATCAAGAGCGGAGGCATATTTTCCGGTCTTTCCGAGAGTTACCTTTCTTGTTGCAACTCTGAGTCTCTCTTCTCTCTTGACTTTGAGATTGTCGGAAATAAGTATCGCGCTGTAAACAACTACCAGGAAGAATACCGCGGGAATTACGATATACCAGAAAAGGTTCTGATGCTCGGGGATCGAGTCATTCGGATCATAGCCTTCAAGCGCGGCGTCGAGATCGGTCTCTTCAAGAGTGATTATGTAATAATCGTATTCGCCGTTCAGGGTTATGTTCATTCTGCCCGAACTGTCCGAAACGGTATTGTCCGGATTAAGGAGAGCGCCTTTCATTCCGACGTAACCGTCGCGTCTGATACCGTAAGCCTTATAAACCGTGTTCTCACGGATCAGATTCAAAGTCGCCGTCAAAGGACTTCCGTCCGCGCTCTTCGCATAAACAAGGAAGCGGGACGCGGTGTCGTTATTCGTTCCGGAACCGAGAGCATAAACGGCTATCGTTCCGTTTCCGCTCGTGCCCGAAGCGGAAACCTTTATATTTCTGTATTCCTGCTCGGTCGAACTGTTATAATAGTATCTGTTGAGATACGCGGTATATGCGGCATTCAAAGTCTCGTCGGAAAGATCGCCCGTCGCGAGGAAATAACGCGTACCGAAGCCGACAAGAGAGTCGCTGTTCTCATTATAGAAAAGACGTCCGTTATCGGTTATCAGAAGCCCGTCGCTCGAATAGCATCCGAGATCGGACGCATCTTCGGGATCTCTGTAAGACGTGAAACCGAGTCTGTCAAACGCTGTCGCAAGTTGTTTGGAAGTTTCGAGTATTCCGTCGGGAACAATCGCTTTGCCCTCGCCGAAATATACATCGACGCCGTCGAGGTTTTCAATTATTCTGCCGTTCGCGCTGATAATCCCCTGATTGTTGATCCATTCATCCTTATTCATGTAAAGTTCGGAAAACGATGCGTTTCTGTACGGATAAACAGACTGTATTATCGCCTTCGTTCCGTTTTCTTTGTTTGAATTCGCACCCTCGTAAGAGCCCGACGATGTGTTGCCGGAAGACATTACGATCTTGAAATTCGGATCGGCAATATAATCCGTGTCAAAGAACACATTTTCGGTCTTTGCAATCAGCGCGGAAGCAAGCGTCGAATTCTTGAAACGTCCGAAATCCATAACGGTATCGTAACCGGAATACGCAATTCCGAAATTCGATCCGTATGACGCCGCGACAGCCGTATGACGGAAAAGGGTCGCCATAAATCCGCTGTTATCCCAAAGAGCGGCGTTTTTATTCGTCGAGTTTTCCGAAGTCTCGGAATAATCGCCCACTACAAGCGCATCCCAGCCCTGGTAACTCGCATAGGAGACAAGTGAAATAAATTCCGAAATCAGATCTGAATCGGTCGCCGTTACGGGTTCTTCACCTTCTTCGGCGGTTGCCGTTGCCGAAGTATCCCAGACCGCAATATACGGTTTGTTCGCAACCGTTCCGAGCGCCGCCTGAGAGATCGCTTCCTTCACGGTCATATCGGGGGTGAAAGCAAAATCACCTCTCGACGCATCGCCGCCTCCGCTGATGCAGACATTGAAAGCGGTAGAGTCGTTGTCGGAGATAAGTATCGGAGCCTGACAGCCCACGGAGCGGATAAGTTCTTTCAAAACATCAAACTGCTCGCTAACATAAGAAATGAGAAATCTGCCGAAATCCGCTTCGCGCTGGCGGCCGGATAACGCATCGGTATAAAGAGCGTAAACAGGTTCGGTCGGAGTAAGGATCGTTCCGCGTTTTGCGTTTTCCTCTTCTCCGAGAATGGACTCGCCCGCTTCATTGACCCAATACAGTCCTCTGATAACTTCGGTCGATCCGTACTTATCGAGCAACCATTCGTTGAACTCTTTCTGAAGAGACGAATAACACAAAGCATCAGCGCCGATATCGAGATCGGAGCAGTACGTAACAAAGGCGATCGTAGTATCGTCGCCGTATGTAACGGTCACGTTCTCATCGCTTCTGAAAGTATTTTTTGTTCCGAAAAACCTTTTGATGAAAGACTGCGCGCGGCGGACGGTATCTCTGTCGAGTATCGCGGCACCTTTACTGTCGCTGTTGACTTTAAGAGAGGATGTGGAGAAAAGTCCGATGCCCGCATACATATTCGCCTCGTAAAGAGCGGAAAGGAATTCGCTGAAATCGGTAAAGTTGGAAGAGTTTTTCAAAACGGAATAAACATCGTCGATGACGATGAGGTTGTAACCGTGAGCGGCAAGTTCGCTCACCATGTTATTCAGGCTGTCGCCTGTCGGGATACCTTCTTTCGCGATATCGTAACGGACGCCGAAGAACCTGATATCGCTCTTTACGCCGTCAAGATTTACGACGAAATTTCCCGAATCGACGTCGATGTGTCCGCGGTCACCGTAAGTCTTTGTTATAAGATTGGTATAATCAAAGAGATTCGGATTGCTTCCTTCGGCATCGTCATTGTAAATAATATTGCCGTCCTCTTTCTTGTCCGATGTTTCCGCAAAAAGAGGAAGACATGCGGAAAGGATCACAACCGCGGCAAGACCGCAGGCAAGGATCTTATAAAACATTTTCTTTGCTTTTGACGTCATTGAAAACTCTCCTATCCGAATTCCGTCGAACCATTTCCGGCGGATGAAAGCGCTAAACAGAAATCATCTTTAATATTATACAACACAATCTCTTTTTTTGCAAGACATCATCTGCGTTTTTTTTTCGGTATTTCTAAACTTTTTGGAAACTGAATTCAAAAACAAATGAATATCGGACAAAAATTAAAAAAGTATTGCAAAAAATCTCTCTTTATGCTATAATACGTTAAATTGATACATCACGCGTCCGAACGGACGGTCTCGGAGGACATATGGCAAATACCGCGAATAATATTTCTTCGCTCGGGACACAGCGCGGAAAAGTCGCAAGGATTCCGGTCCTTGCGCTCAGAAATATCGTTGCGATCCCGAACGCGATCATTCATATAGACATAGGCAGAAAACACTCGGCTGCTGCGGCGAAATACGCGCTCACCGAAGGAACGAACATCATGCTCGTTGCGCAAAAAGATGCGGTCGAATCAACCGTCGACAGACGAAATCTGTTTGACACGGGAACGATCGCCACGGTTCGGCAGATACTCAAAACCGGCAAAGAAGAGATCAGAGTCGTTTTTGACTGCATGGGAAGAGGCTGTCTCGGCGGAGCCCTGATCGAAAAGGATTCGGTTCTCTTTTCCGATGTTTTATATATCGAGGAGGAGCGTCTCGACGAATACGGCTCCGAAGAAGCGGCGGCGGCTCTCGGCAATATCAGACGGGCTTTTCAGAGTGCCACCGTGATGATGGACGAAGTTTCGCCGGAGGTCATGCTCTTCATTCTGACGAACACCGATCTCGGAACGGTCGAGGACTACATCGCAGCGAACTTTCCGTTCAGATTCAAAGAAAAACAGGAACTTCTCGAAGAGATCGATCCGCTTAAAAGAGCGGAAAAACTGATCGCGTTTCTTATCAGAGAACAGGAGATCAGAAATACCGAAATGGATATAATGCGCAAAGTCCAGGACCGCGTGGCAAAAAACCAATCGGACTTTTTCCTGCGTGAGCAGTTGAAAGCGATCAAGGAAGAACTCGGAGAAGACGACGGCTATTACGATGACGACGACGATCTGTTTGAGTTGCTCGACAAATCGAAAATGCCCGACGAATGTTATAATTCGCTTGTAAAAGAAGCAAAAAAGTATTATAAAACGCCCATCGGATCGCAGGAAGCGGCGGTTATAAGAACATATATCGAATCGTGTCTCGAACTCCCGTGGGGCAATTATTCAAAAGAGTCCGTCGACATAAAAAAAGCCCGCAATGTGCTTGAAAAAGATCATTACGGACTTGAAAAAGTCAAAGAGCGCATACTCGAAACGATTGCGGTAAAGCAAAAATATCCCAACCACAAAGGGCAGATACTCTGTCTTGTCGGTCCTCCGGGAACGGGAAAAACATCTATCGCGCAGAGCGTTGCGAAAGCGCTTCACAGAAAGTTTGTCCGCGTTTCGCTCGGAGGCGTCAGCGATGAATGCGAGATCAGAGGACACAGACGCACATATGTCGCCTCCATGCCTGGAAAGATCATCGCCGCGATCAAAGAAGCGGGAACGATGAACCCGCTCATGCTTCTCGACGAGATAGACAAACTCGGCTCCGACAGACGCGGAGATCCCGCCGCAGCGCTTCTCGAGGTTCTCGACCCGGAACAGAATAAAACTTTCAAAGATCATTATATTGACCTTCCGTTCGACCTTTCGGACGTATTCTTCATTACGACCGCAAACGACGCTTCGGAGATCCCCGCTCCCCTGTTCGACAGAATGGACGTCATAGAGTTGACGAGTTACACTTATGACGAAAAACTGCAGATAGCGAAAAGGCACCTCGTTCCGAAGCAACTTGCACGTCACGGATTGAAGAGTTCGGAATTGAAGATCGATGCTTCCGCACTCAATGAGATAATCATGTTCTACACCCGCGAGGCGGGCGTAAGAGGGCTTGAAAAGCAGATAGCGTCTCTTTGCAGAAAAGCGACGAAGAAAATGCTTGAAGAAGGCTGCGAAAAAGTTGTTATAAAAAAAGACAACATTGCAGAGTTCCTCGGACCGAGAAAGGTGATCCAGGACAGGATACCCGACAAAGACAGGATCGGAGTGGTAACGGGTCTCGCGTTCACCTCCGTCGGCGGAGAGATCATGCCGCTTGAAGTCAACGTCATGGAAGGAACCGGCAAGATCGAACTGACGGGCTCGCTCGGAGATGTTATGAAGGAAAGCGCGAAAGCGGCGATAAGTTATATCAGAAGCAACGCCGACGCGCTCGGGGTCAGCACGACATTTTATAAAGACAAGGACATACATATCCACGCTCCCGAAGGCGCGGTTCCGAAAGACGGACCGAGTGCGGGATGCGCGATGGCGACGGCGCTTTACAGCCAACTTTCGTCGCGTCCGATAAGAAGAGACGTCGCAATGACGGGAGAAATCACCATCAGGGGCGATGTTCTTGCGATCGGAGGGCTGAAAGAAAAGACCATGGCGGCGTATAAAGCGGGAGTAAAGACCGTGATAGTTCCGAAAGATAACAAGGGCGATATCGAACAGATCGCGCAGGTCGTCCGCGACAATGTTGAATTTGTTTACGCGACCTCGATAAAAGATGTTTTCGAGACGGCGCTGAGGTAAAAACATGGTTCTCAACTTTCAAAAAGCCGAATTTCTGGACAGTTGTTTCGACGTAAAAACGATCAAGTTGCCGACAATGCCCGAAATCGTTTTTGTCGGCAGATCGAACGTCGGGAAATCGTCGATGATAAACGCCGTGCTCGGAAGAAAAGCGCTGGCGAGAACATCCTCTACTCCGGGCAAGACCGTCAGCATCAATTTTTACGGGATCGACGGAAAAGTTCTGCTGACCGATCTGCCGGGATACGGTTACGCTCAACGGTCAAAGGAGCAAAGGAAAGGCTGGGGCAGTCTTATCGAAAGTTATCTTTCGCTCAGAACGCGTGACATCCGCCTTATCTGTATGCTGACGGATGCCAGACACGAGCCGACAAAAGACGATCTTATGATGTACGACTATTTGATGAGCACCGAGTTTCTGTTCTGCGTTGCCGCGACAAAATGCGACAAACTCAACAAAACCGAAACGGAAAACAGGCGCATATCCCTTGCCGAAAGGTTCGGAACGGAGCCGATAATGTTTTCCGCGCAGACAAAATCCGGCGTCGAACAGTTGCGTCAGATAATCGAAGACGTGACCGCTGCGGAAACAGAGGAAGAATAACAGCCGGAAGAAGGCTGACGGCAAAAAGGAAAACAAATGAAGAAAAGCAGTAAAAGCGAAAAAACATTTACGAAAAAAGGCGGAAAGAAAGCGCCTTCATACAGCGGCGGAAAAAAGACCGTTCAGAGAAAACCTTCTCAGAACAGACCGCGTCCCGTCTTTCAGACGGAAAACGGCGTTGACAGTGAAAATATCGTCGCGGGAAGAAATCCCGTTTCCGAACTGCTGAGAAGCGGAAGAACCGTTGACAAACTGTATATTGCTCACGGAGAACGCGAAGGCTCTATCGTCAAAATTGTCGCGGAAGCGCGAGACAGGGGCATTCCCGTCGTCGAAGCAGTCAGATACAAACTTGAAAGCATAGCGGGGACCCCGAACCATCAGGGCGTCGTTGCGTTTGCGACAGATTACGAGTATTGCGATCCCGACGCTATTCTCAACTATGCGGAAGAAAATGGCGAGAAACCCTTCATCGTCATTCTCGACGGTGTGACCGATCCGAGAAATCTCGGGGCGATCGTCAGAACCGCCGAATGTTGCGGCGTTCACGGGATAGTTATCCCGAAGCGCGGCTGCTGCGGACTGACCGCGACCGTTTTCAAAGCGGCGGCGGGCGCATGCGAATTCATGAAGATAGCGAAAGTCACGAACATCGCGGAAACGATCGAAAGGCTCAAAGAAAAGGGCGTTTGGGTATACGCGGCGGACGGAGACGGAGACTGTGACCTTTATTCGACCGATCTGACGGGAGCGGTTGCCGTGGTTCTCGGAGACGAGGGCAAAGGGATCTCCCGACTCGTGCGTCAAAGATGCGACGGCGTTATCAGTATTCCGATGTTCGGAAACATCAACTCGCTCAACGTGTCGGTTGCCGGCGCCGTCATGATGTATGAAGCGGTAAGGCAAAAAACGAAAAAAGAGAACGCGGGAGGCTGATATATGTCACGCCCACGCCATACGCTGGAAGAACAGTTTTACAAAGTAAAGCGTTTGCAAAAAAATCTGATGATAAAAAGCACCGTCTGCGCCGTTGCGACGCTGGCGGCGATCGCCGTTACCGTTTCTCCCGTCGAAACAGGGCTGAAAGCGCAGATAACCGCGGCTCTTGCGGTAATTATATGGGCGGCGTGTTTCAAAGAGCTTTCGGAGGGGCTTATTTCCGTTTTCGGAGGGCTTCCGACGAACGACACGCTGAACGCCTATGCAATGCTTGCGGCGTTCGCTCAGAGCATTTTCGCGATATTTGTCCCGTCTTCGGGAAAACTGTATGCGTGGGTCGTTTTTGTTTCGTGTTCTTGCTCCGCCGTCATGAAATACATTTACGTTCTCGGAATATTGCAAAATCTGGAAGTCATACGAAAGAACAGGATCTACTGCGTGGAAGACGCGCGGGTTCCGCTTGATAAAAGGTATATCGACAGAGCGTGTATAGCGTACAGAATGCGGCGCATTCCGAATGTCGTCGGAAAGACGTACAGAAACGACGCGTGCGAAAGCGCGGGGTTCAAATACGTTCCGTGGGTCATTCTCGCGTCGGCGGTGATTTCCGTCGCGGCGGGACTTATATACGGAAGAACCGCGATGTTTTCAACACTTGTTGTCTCAACCGGGATCTGCGCGGGTTTCAGCGGAGAATTATCTTTCGTTATCCCGTACAATTCGGCGCAAAAGAAACTTCGCGAACTCGGATGCATGATATTCGGAGCATTTTCGATCGACAGACTTAAAGATGTCAAAACGCTGATAGTCAGAGATAAAGAACTTTTTCCGTCCGGTTGCGCGGGGATCGCGGATATCAAATTCATAAAAGCCGAATTTATGTCGGAAACGGTCGAATATCTGGCGCTGATACTCGGAAAAATCAAAAGTCCCCTCTACCCTTCAATGGAACGATATATATTTCATGCCGACGAATCGCTCCATTCGGTCGAAAACTTCAAAGAGATACAGGATCACGGGTTTTCGGTAACCGTTGACGGACGCGAAGTGCTTTACGGAACAAGAAATCTGCTTTTATCGGCGGGTATCAGGCCGCTTCCGCAGGAAAAGGAAGCGGAACAGACATCAAAAGGGCTCAGCACGGCGTACCTGGTGATCGACGGAAACGTCGCCGCGGTGATACTTGCCGAATACAGAGCCGATCCGAAGTTGAAAAAAGCCGTTGAACGTGTCGGAAGAGATATCACCGTGATCGTTCAGACGCGCGATCCGCTCGTGTCGGAAGCGACGGTTCAGAAGCGTTACAGTCTGACAAATGCGGTGATAAGCATCGCAACGGCGGAAGAAACGGAAAAACTCAACGCCGTCAGAAGAAAACTGACTGTTGCCAAGAAGACAAGACCCGTAATGCTCTCGACAAAGAGCGCGCTCGGGACGCTTTCGGGCATCGAAACCGCGCAGACACTCTCGTCGGCGCTTGAAACGAGTATAAGAATAAAGCAGATCAGCGTTTATGCGGGGCTTGTCCTGTCCGCAGTCGCCGCGCTTGCCGTTCCGACATTGCTGAATTCGGTCTGGGTATTTGTTTTCAATCTTATCTGGACCTTGCCCGTGATCGCATTGTCTTTCAGATTTTTCGTAAAATAACTTAGTAAAATCATAGAATAATAAAAAGCAAAAAACAAGTTCAATCATACAAACGGAGGCAGAATATATGTCCGGACATTCCAAATGGAAGAACATTATGCACAAAAAAGAGAAGACCGACAGCCAGCGCGCAAAGGTTTTCACAAAGATCGGAAGAGAGATCATTCTCGCCGTAAAAGAAGGGGGACCCGATCCTTCTTCGAACTCGAAACTGAAAGATCTGATCGCAAAGGCGAAGGACAACAACGTTCCGAACGACAATATCGAAAGAGTTATCAAAAAGGCGTCCGGAGCGGAAAATTCCGAGAACTTTGAAGAGATAACCTATGAAGGCTACGGTCCGTGCGGAATCGCTGTCATCGTCGAATGTCTGACGGACAACCGAAACAGAACAGCGGGAAATCTGCGCCACTATTTTGATAAAAACGGCGGAAATCTCGGGCAGAACGGTTCCGTTGCGTGGATGTTCACGAAAAAGGGCGTCATCGTTATCGACAAAGAAGAATATGACGAAGACCGCCTCATGGAGACCGTTATGGATGCTCCGATAGAAGATTTCGTGACGGAAGAAAGCGTTTACGAAATATATACCGCTCCCGACGAAGATTTCAGAACGACACGCGATTTTCTCAGGGATAAAGACTATACTTTCATCTCCGCAGAGGAAGAACAAGTCCCCTCCTCCTACACATCCATAGACAGCGACGAGGCGAAAGACAAGATGCAGCGTCTTCTTGATATGCTCGAAGATGACGACGACGTTCAGAACGTATACCACAACTGGGATGAAGAATGATCCGGATGAATTCGCGCGCATAATAACCGAGCAAAGGGTGAAACGAAAGCTGAGTCTTCGGGAAGCAAGCGCGATTATAGGAATAAGCCACACATATCTCTCCGCTCTTGAAAAAGGGCGGGATCCGAGAAGCAAAAAACCCGTTACACCGTCGCCCGGCGTCGTATTCAACATTTGCAACGCCTACGGTCTTGATTTCGTCGAACTGATCGGAGATTCGGGAATTCCCGACGAACGGACGTTTTACCGGTATGTCGCGAAGAAAATACGCGATATGAAAAAAACAAATCCGAGACAGTATCGGCAGTTGCTCGAAATCATAACGGGAGAAAAGGAATGAAACAGATGTCACAAATCTGCAAGAAGTGCGGAAACGTCGCGGATGACGGACAGGAATACTGTCCGAACTGTTATGCGGAACTCGGCGCACTGAAAAAGAAAAACGCGGAAAAACGAAAGCGTGAGCTCAAAAACATGGGCAAAAAGGCTGTCGCTTTCAGTGTGATCGCGACTGTTGCGGGGATCTGCATGTTGCTCTATCTGACAAATATCGAAGAATATGTCAGAATGGGGTTCTGGGCTTTTATTATGCCCGTCACGATCTGGCTGTGCCTGACAGGAATCGGAGTCTTTTACGGGATCAAATCTTTCGGAAAGACCTCAAAACTGCTTTCCGTAACCGCTTTCTGCATCAGCGCCGTGCAGCTCGTCGCGCTTCCTCTCATATATATACTGTTCTTTATCAATTAAGTGTCCAATTAAGCGAGAAAGCATCGAATTGTCACTCCCTCTGTGCATTACGTACCATGTGTACCGGGCTTTCAACCTTAGCGAACATAACCGCGGAAGGATGCCGAAGCGGAAAATTCTCATTCCGAAAGGGCAAATCATCGATCTTCCTCCCGCAATTTGAAAGGAGAAAACCAAATGAAAAAAGTATTCCTCGCATTGCTTGCGACAGTTCTTCTTCTGTCGTCGGTTACGCTTGTTTCAAGCGCGGCGGGCTCGTATACGATCCCGCAATGCGCGGTTCCGCCGACCATCGACGGAAAGTATTCAAGCAACGAGTGGTACGGAGCTTATCACAAGTTCATGAACAACGAAAAGGGCAACTACGATTATTCCGACAATCCGAACCCGACGCCCGAAGAGAGAGCGAACCAGTGTAAAGGTTACGACATCTATATGTTCTGGTACGATGACCCGAACGAAAGCGGAGAATTGATGGACGTAAAACAGGGCGGTCTTTATTTCTGCGTTGTTGCGCAGGATAAAACATACGGTCTGGTTTTCGACGACGGTGCGGCTTCAAACGCAAGCGACTGCTTCCAGGTTGCAATCGACCCGTTCAACTACCGTCTGAGCAACAATAAAAAGTCCTATATCTTCGACTTCTCGCCGGAGACCACGACAAAAGGAACCGCTTTGATATTTGAGCATTATCAGTTCGCGTCAAAGCCTCAGAAGGCGTTCAAATACCAGGTAAAAGCCGTCAGAGATAAAAACGGTTACACGATGGAGATATTCATCCCCTGGTCGCTTATCAACATAAACGATAAACTTCCCCGCCACAAAGTCGGCGCAAAAATGGGTCTCGGCCTCATCTGCATGGACTGGATCGGAGCTGATTACTTTTATAATGTCGCCGATTTCGGCGGCGGAAAGAGCATCGTCGATATCGCGGGAGTTCCGAGACTTTATAATGAAGTTACCCTCGGAGTGACCGTATATCCGCCGGGATACAAACCCGACGGAGATATGACGAAACTCAATGAACTCATTGAGCAGGCAGAAACTCTTGCAAAGGATAAGGACACATACCTTGAAGCGACCTATTCCGCATTTGAACTTGCGCTCAAAGAAGCGAAGGCTCTGAGCCAGACCTCGACGCAGGCGACGATCGACGCGGCATACAAAAAACTCGAAGAAGCGATCGGAAACCTTAAAAAGAGCGCGGATCTGACGCCGTTTGAAGCTTTGACGGCAACTATAGCGGCCGCCGAAGAGTTGAAGGAAGAAGATTACCATGAAGAGACATGGGCACGTTTCGCGACCGCTCTGGAAAACGCGAAGAAACTGACCGATAAATCGTCCGAAGACGAGATCAAAGCGGCAACGGAAGAACTCGACACAGCCATTCAGGGACTCGTTCCGATAGGCGAAGAACTCGTTACCGTCGATTTCACGGCTCTCACAGACCGCATATCGAAAGTTGAGGCTTTGAAAGAAGATGATTATACCTCCGAAACATGGGCGAAACTGAAGACCGCATACGATAAGGCGAAGGAGCTCAACGGAAAAGACGGAGCCGTTCAGTCCGAAGTGGACGCGGCTGTCGCTGACCTCGACGCCGCGATCAAGGGGCTTGTCAAGGCTGACGGACAGGGCGATGCAAACGACGATAAGGACGAAAAAGAGGGCGGAATCCCCGTTTGGGTATGGATCGTCATCGCCGCGGCTGTTGTTATCGCAGCAGTAGTGATCGTTATCCTTGTTCTTTCAAAAAAGAAAAAAACAAAAATTGACAGCGAAGACAAAGAATAAATCGCAATGATTTGAGGCAATATATCATCGTGACCGAGCAACGGTCACGGAAGGTAGTTTTGTCATGGCTGTTATAGACAAGATCGCTTTGGCTCTCGTTATAATCGGAGCGTTGAACTGGGGATTGATAGGAATATTCTCTTTTGACCTCGTCGCTTGGCTGTTCGGATCGATGTCAGCGGTGACGAGAGTGATCTACACGCTTGTAGCACTGGGCGGAATATGGTCCGTTTCCCTGCTGTTCAGAAACGAACGCGTAACGGAAGCCGATTAAGCCGCATGAGCCGAAACGAAACTAAGGGCGTACCGAAACGGTACGCCCTTGTTTTATGATTTTCAGCATGAAAAAAACTGCGTCTGTGACGGCAAAAACTTATTCTGCCGACAATGCGATATACACGGAGACTTTTTAGTTACATTCGCAATTTTTCAGCATTTTCTCGACCTCGGAAAGATCGGGATAAACGCGATAAACGATTTTTCGCAGTTCTTCGGTCGGCTGTTTGCGGTCGGGTATCATGATCGCGAACGCGCCTGCGGCGTGCGCCGCTTTGATCCCGTTTTCCGAATCTTCAAGTATGATGCAGTTTTCCGCCGAAACACCGAGTTTTTCCGCGGCGGTAAGAAAAATATCGGGGTGCGGTTTGCCGAGTGTCACTTCGTCTCCGCAAACGACATAATCGAAAGTGTCAGTCAAGTTTGACATTTTCAGATAAGCATCGGCTCTTGTGCGTTCGGACGAAGTTGCCACGGCGATCTTTATTCCATGCGATTTCAGATAGTCTATAAGCCCGTAAAGCCCTTTTTTGATCTTCAAGCCGTGCTTGACGATATAGTCCATTGCAATATCGAGACGGTGAACGCGGATCTCATAGAACGGAAAATCCTGTCCGTACGCGGCTTTGAAATGGGCGCACCCGTCTTCGGCGTTCAATCCGATTGCGCCGACAACAACGTCTTCGGTCACATCGTATCCGAAATCTTTCGCGGCGATAGGCCATGTCAACGTATAAACGGACTCCGTGTCGAACATAAGCCCGTCCATATCAAAAATAACGCCCGATATCTCCGTATTTTCAATCTTTATCATTTTATACCTCAATAAGCGATCGTGGTCATCAAAGCCATTTCCGACTGCGCCGTGTCGAGACGGGAATACTGACAAACGACCTCGACATCGCTTTCGACAAGCAGAGCGTAAGGCGTATCGACGGGTATATGCTCGCCGTCGGAGTTCAATATCCTGTCCATTCTTATATGATGGGTGCGCATAGAGCCGCAGACCGCCGTAAAGCCCGTGATCGGTTCTCTGTCCTCAAAAAAGAGCGTAAAAGATATATGCGCTTCCTTTTCCGAAGTATTGAGAACGCAGACAGCCTCATGACTGACCTGTCCGTTCCATTTTGAGTCATAATAGCAATCCGCGATCAACCATTCCTTTTTTCCGTAAGTACGCATAACGCGTTCCCCTTTCAAGCCGTATAATTATATACAGATTATATCACTGCGGTAAAATTTTTGCAAGCCTCCTTGCAAAATGTTTGAAAATATGATATACTTGTTTTCGGTGATGCGATATGATAAAAGGTATAATTTTCGATCTTGACGGAACGCTTTTGAACACGATCGACGACATTGCGGACAGCGTCAACGCCGTGCTGGAACGGCACGGATTACCGACGCACACGGTCGAAGAATACAAAATGTTTGTGGGAAGCGGCGCAAAAATTCTGATAGAACGCGCACTCGGCAACAATACGGACAATGAACTTTTCAAGACTGTTTTTGACGAATATATTGAATATTACGGAAAGCACAGGGAAGATAAAACCGCGCCGTATGCGGGAGTGCCCGAAATGCTCGGAAAACTGAAAGGCAAATACCGTCTCGGAGTGCTTTCAAACAAGCCTCACGCGGACACGGTTCCGATGGTCGCGGCCCATTTCGGGGACGGACTGTTTGACCTCGTTTACGGTCAGCGGGACGGTATCCCGAGAAAGCCCGACCCGACGGTCGTTTACGGTATGATAAACGATATGGGATTGACGGTCGATGAAGTTATGTATGTCGGAGACTCCGAAAACGATATTCTGACGGCAAATAACGCGGGATGCAGGGCGTGTTGTGTTCTTTGGGGTTTCAGGACATACGAACAGATGAAAAACGTCGGAAAATGCGACTTTTTTGCGCGCACGGCGGATGAAGTCATAAAAGCGGCGGAGGCATAGGATGAAAACGAACAAACTTTCCGACAGGGCGTTTACATACGATCTGACAAACGAAGAAATGCGCAAAGAACTGAAACGCGCGCGCGGACTTGTGCAGAAACTCAACTCGGTTGACGTGAACGACGATGACGCAAAAAGAAAGATCATGGAAGAACTCTTCGGAGCAATCGGCGAAGGCTCGGATCTTAATCCGAATTTTTACTGTGATTTCGGTTCTCACATTTTTATCGGGAAAAACTTTTTCTGCAATTACAACTGCACGATACTCGACATTGCGGAAGTCCGTATCGGAGACAACTGCCTGTTCGCGCCGAACGTGTCGCTTTATACCGCGGGACACCCCGTCGAACTGCAAGGCAGACTTGACAACATCGGAACAGGCGCTCCCATAACGATAGGAAACGGCGTATGGATCGGCGGAAGCGCGATCATAATGGGAGGCGTCACGATCGGCGACAATGCCGTCATAGGCGCGGGAAGCGTCGTTACACGGGACGTCGAGCCGAATACGGTCGTTGCGGGCAACCCGGCAAGATTTATAAGAAAGATTGAGAACGACTGATATGAACCGCTTTTATCAATTCCTTGACTCGGAAGCGTTCGGGCATATTTTTTTCGCCTGCGTTTACCTTCTGATCGCCCTCGCGGTGCTGAACATTCTCTCGATCGTAATTCGGGGGATCGCAACGGCGACCCTGACCGAAAAAGCAGGACTTCTCGGCAAGGCAAAAGGCTTTCTCCCCTATGCGCGGAACTCGCACCTCTGTCGCATAGGCGAAAAAATGTATCAGAAAAAAACAGGCGAAAACTGTGCGGAGTATTCAAAATACTGCGCAACGCTTCAAGCGGGCAATATCTGCGCCGATGTTTGCGCGGCGGTGCTTGCGGTTCTCGCATTCGCCATGTATGTCAAAGCCGATTATACGGCGACTTCAAGCGTGGTATTTGTTATTATATCGGCGGCGGTCTGCGCGCTTTTCCGTATGATTTTCGGGATCGCAAACCGAGCGGTGATCGCTCGCGCTATCGGGCTCATCCGAGAATACGAAACGGGCAAAAAAAGCGGATTTTTCAACGTTATCTGCCTGTTTGCGCCCGTTGCGGACATCTCGGCGCTTGTCATATCCCGCAAATAAACGAAGCACAAATGAATATATGAAAACGCGCGTCCGATATACGTCGGACGCGCGAACTGTTTTTCATATTAAAGGTCTTCCCCGTCCGAACCTACGGCATTGTCGAGAACGGCAACGCTGTGACCGCAAAGAGGACATTCGACATTATCCTCGTATTCGGCGCGTTCGACAAAAAACAACTCCTGGCAGAACGGGCATTGAACGGTTATGAAATCTTCGTATGCGTCGTCTTCGTCGCAATGACCGTGATCGCAGTCGCCGCAGGAATGACCGCAGGAGTGTTCGCCGTCATCGCAGCCGCAGTCACAATCTTCCCCGCCGTGAGACCCGTCGTAATCCGCGGTGTATGCATCGGTATCAATACGCACATCGCCGACAATGCAGTCACGCAGGGATTGCAGAGATGCGGAAAGATGCTCCGTATACGTTTCAAAATTTTCTGTCTTTTCTTCGATCTCGTCAAGACGCGAACCTATGACATCGACCTGTTGTGCGGTCGCGGAAACGATATCGTAAAGCGCTTCGTAATATGCTTTTTCCTCGGCGGTTGCCGTTTTGCAAAGAGCCGTCAGAGTTTTTTTCACAGCGTCAAGCCGTGTTGAAAGATACATAAAAATACCTCCGTAAAAAACTTTCTGCCGACCCGAAGATCGGCAGAAATATCCGTTGTTGTTTTATGCTCTGGAAAGATATTCTCCCGTGCGGGTGTCGATCTTGATCGTCTCGCCCTCTTCGATGAACATCGGGACCTTGATCGTCGCGCCGGTCTCAAGAGTCGCGTTTTTGAGCGCGTTCGTCGCAGTGTTGCCCTTCACGCCGGGCTCGCATTCGGTAACGGCAAGTTCAACGAATGCGGGAGGCTCAACGCTGAAAACTTCGCCCTTGTAGGAAAGGATCTTAACGATGACGTTTTCCTTCACGAACTTGAAGTTGTCGGGAAGTTTATCCGCGCCGAGAGGCATCTGCTCGTAAGACTCCTGATCCATGAAGTACCAGAGATCGCCGTCATTATAAAGATACTCCATATCTTTTCTCTCGATGAACGCCTGCGGGAATTTTTCGGTCGGGCTGAATGAATGCTCAATAACACCGCCGGTTATAACGTTTTTGATCTTGGTTCTGACAAAAGCCGCGCCTTTACCGGGCTTAACGTGCTGGAACTCAACGACGGTATATACATTTCCTTCCCATTCAAAGGTAACGCCGTTTCTGAAATCGCCTGCTGAATACATATGGAATATCCTCCTGAATCAAATACATAATTTACAATTTATTATACAACATATCACGGTATTTTTCAATAGCCCGCGACACTTTTTTTTTGAACTTTTTTCTTTTTTCGGTTTTAATCTTCCGATCACGGCAAAAAAGGTATGTACACGGTATATATTCAGTCTCAGGTGACGTGAATATCGTTGAACGACTCGGAATCGAAAGTCACTACAGCGTAATATTTCATTTTATCCGATTTGAGCGTTTCGTTTATAAGTTCTCTCAACCCGTCGGTACATTTTTCGTATTCATGGGGAATAACGACATCAAAAATAACGTTCGTATGCCCCGTTCCGCGGACCATTCGGAAATCGTGAACGGAAATGCGCTCATCTTTGTTTTTCAGAGCCGAGATAATTAGGCTGCGAACCGCATTCAGTTCCGTATCGTCGGTAACGACGGGATCGTAATGGATGACGAGATCAACGTTCAGAGAGCGCTTGACCTCTCTTTCTATATCGTCGATCAGTTCGTGTGCGTCGAGAACATCCTCACGGTAGTCGATCTCCACATGAACGCTCGCAAAGCGCCTCCCCGAGCCGTAATCGTGAACGATCAGATCATGTATGCCGAGGATCTTGTCATAGCGGCGGATATGTTCCGCAAGCGCGTGAACAAGACCTTCATCGGGCGCTTCTCCGAGGAGCGGACTTATCGTGTCGCGGGCGATATTTATACCCGACCATATAATGAACAGCGCGACAATGACTCCCATATAGCCGTCGATCCGCAGACCGGTCACTTTTCCGACGATGCACGAGGCGAGTACGGCGGCGGTCGTTATGACATCGTTTCTGCTGTCCGCAACCGTCGCAAGCAAGGCGGGTGAATCGATCTTTTTGCCGAGTTTGCGGTTGAACAAAGCCATCCAGCCTTTGACAAGCATAGAAGCGACGAGAACCGCCGCAAGAGCAACGGAAAACTCGACTTCTTCCGGATTTATTATCTTCTCGATCGAACTTTTTATCAGTTCCACGCCGATAACGACGATCATGACCGCAACGGCGAGTCCCGAAAAATATTCGATCCTGTAATGCCCGAACGGATGTTTCTCGTCCGCGGGCTTTGCCGCAAGTCGGAAGCCTATGAGCGTCACGACGGAACTTGACGCGTCGGACAGGTTGTTCACGGCGTCCGCGATAACGGAAACGCTCCCGCTGAAAAAACCGACCGCAAGTTTTCCCGCGCAGAGAAGCGCGTTGCAAATGATCCCGACGATGCCCGAAAGCACACCGTAAGCGGTTCTGACTTTCGGATCGCCCGTATCATCGCTGTTTTTGACAAAAAGTTTCAGTAGCAATGACGTCATCATTTTCCGTATTCCCTTCTTTCGACGGAATCTCACGGGGAGTTCCGTTGACAATGATTATATCACATTTATACAGAATAATCAAGAGCAGACGGACAGCATGTCTCATTTACCCGTTCCCTCCGACCGAAACGGATACGGGGAAACGCGATATATACCGCCGCAAGCGTCAGAAAAATATCAGTCCGAGTGTTCCCGCAACAATAAACAAAAGCCCGATCGCGGAACGGAGCGTCAGTTTTTCGCGGAAGACTATGTACGAAAACGCGACGGTCACAAGTATGCTGAGTTTATCTATCGGAACAACTACGCTTGCAAGCCCGTCGTGCAGAGCCTTGTAGTAGCAAAGCCACGATCCCCCGGTAGCCAGTCCGGACAGGCAGATGAACATGAGTTCCTTTTTCGGGATACGTCGCACCTGTTTTCCTTTTCCGGTCACAAATACCATTGCCCATGCCGCGACAAGGACGACGGCGGTGCGAACTGTCGTTCCGAGATTTGACTCGACATTTTCAATACCGACTTTTCCGAGGATCGACGTAACAGCCGCGAAGACTGCGGAAAGAACGGCGTAAACAAGCCAGCGGCGGCTTTTTTCTTCCGTATGCTCTTTTTTTTCGATCATCATATACGTTCCGACGGCGATCGCCGCAACGCACACCCAGCCGATGACAGACACGGGCTCGCGCAGAAACACGGCGGCGAGAATGATCGAAAGCACGGTGCTTGATTTGTCTATCGGCACGACCTTGTTCACGTCTCCGAGCTGTAACGCCCGAAAATAGCACAGCCATGAAGCGCCCGTTGCTAGCCCCGACAGGACGAGAAACAGCCAGGACCGACCGGATATTTCCGTTATACCCGATGTCGAACCCACGATAAGAGTCATTATAAAAGCCGTTATCAACACGACGCCCGTTCTGACCGCGGTAGCGACGGTAGAATCGGTTCGCCGTATACCGCATTTTGCAAGTATTGTTGTCAGCCCTGCGAAAAGTGCCGACAGGAACGCAAAAACAACCCACATAGCAATTTTTCTCCCACGTCCGATTTATCGCAGACGATTATACCACTTTTGCGATAAAAAATCAAGCGCCGCGCTTTACGCAGCGAAAAATACCGTCCGTTCTCTGTTTCCCGAACGTTTTCATGCCGTATCAGCGCGACGCCTGCCTTAATTATTATGATGCTTTATCCGAAATATTCAACCGCGGATTCAAACATTCTCATATCGTAATTTCCGGGAACGTTTTTGTAAAGTCCCGTCGCGTAACGTTCCGAGTGACCCATTTTACCGAAAACTCTGCCGTCGGGAGATGTAATTCCCTCGATCGCGTAGGCGGAGCCGTTCGGATTGAAATGTATGTCGCCCGACGCGTTACCGGCCGCATCAACATACTGTGTCGCGATCTGTCCGCTTTCCGCCAGGCGCGTTATCAGTTCTTCGTCGGCGATAAAACGTCCTTCCCCGTGAGAGATAGGCACGTTATAGATCTCCCCGACCTCGGTATGCGCCAGCCACGGAGATTTGTTCGATGCGATCCGGGTGCGGACGATCTTCGATCTGTGGCTCGCTATCGTGTTGTAAGTCAGCGTCGGACAGTGAACGTCGGTGTCGATTATCTTTCCGTAAGGAACAAGCCCCAATTTGATGAGAGCCTGAAAACCGTTGCAGATACCGCACATAAGTCCGTCTCTGTCTTCAAGCAGGCGTGTGACCTCTTCCTTTACGGCGGCGTTTCTGAAAAACGCGGTTATGAACTTTCCGCTGCCGTCGGGCTCGTCTCCGCCCGAGAAACCGCCGGGAATAAATATCATTTGAGACGTTTTGATCTTTGATGCAAAAGCGTCAACGCTTTCGGCGACCGCGTCGGACGTCAGGTTTCTGACAACGAATATTTCGGGTTCCGCGCCGGCGTCGCGCATAGCCTTTGCGCTGTCGTATTCGCAGTTCGTTCCGGGGAAAACGGGAATGAGAACGCGCGGTTTTGCCGTTTTTACCGCAGGAGCCGCACGCTTTTCCGCCGTATACGAAAAATTCTTCATGGGCGAATTGCCGCCGGGGATATTGCACGGATACACGCTTTCAAGTTTGTCTTCGTAGATTCCGCGCAAAGAACCGAGTTCGACCGACTCGCCATTCAACGATATTTTTCCGTCGTCGGTCAGTTTGCCCAGAACAACGGCGTCGGCAATATCCTCCGTGACTTCAAGCAGAAAACTTCCGTAGGAATATCCGAAAATGTCCGAGACAGAAACCGACGGATCATATTCAAACCCGATCCCGTTTCCGAAGCACATCTTCATCACTGCCTCGGCTATGCCGCCCATTGTCGGGGTATAGCATGAAACAGCCTTTCCGCTTCTCAGAAGTTCGGTCACGCGCCCGAAAACGGCGAGTTGAGACGATGTTACGGGCAACCCGTTTTCGTCATAGTCGGGAGAAATGAGCACTGCCCTGTTCCCCACCCTTTTGAACTCGGGAGACACGATGTTCGAGATCTTGGATGTCGTTACGGCGAACGAAACAAGCGTCGGAGGAACATTCAGGTTTTCAAAACTGCCGCTCATCGAGTCCTTGCCGCCGATAGCGGCGATCCCGTATTCGGTCTGCGCCTTGAACGCTCCGAGAAGCGCGGCAAGAGGCTTTCCCCAGCGGTTTTCATCTTTGCCGAGACGCTCAAAATACTCTTGGAAGGTCAGATAAATATCTTTAAACTCGGCGCCTGTCGCAATAAGTTTGCAGACAGATTCGACAACAGCCGTATACGCGCCGTGATACGGACTTTTTTCCGTAATAAAGGGGTTATATCCCCACGACATAAGAGAGCAGTCGTCGGTATGTTTCTTTTCAACGGAGATCTTCTGAACCATCGCCTGAATGGGGGTCAGCTGATTTTTTCCTCCGAACGGCATGAGCACCGTTCCCGCGCCGATCGTGGAATCGAACTGCTCCGACAGTCCGCGCTTGGAACAGATATTAAGGTTGTCCGCCAGAGCCCTGTAATTGTCGGAAAAACCGCCTGATATTTTCGCTTTATGATCTTTCGGCTTTTCGACTTTTGCGGTTATATGCTTCTCGGCACCGTTGGAATTCAGAAACTCGCGGCTGACATCAACGATCTTTCTGCCGTTCCATTTCATCGTCAGGCGCGGCTCTGCGGTCACTGTTGCGACGGGCGTCGCTTCAAGGTTTTCGGCGCTCGCAAGGTCAATAAACGCCTGAACGTTTTCCTTTTCGACCACGACCGCCATTCTTTCCTGAGATTCGCTTATAGCAAGTTCGGTGCCGTCAAGACCTTCATATTTTTTCGGAACGGCGTTGAGATCGATGTCGAGTCCGTCCGCAAGTTCGCCGACAGCGACGGAAACTCCGCCGGCTCCGAAATCGTTACAGCGTTTTATCATGCGTGACGCATCGGGGTTTCTGAAAAGTCTTTGCAGTTTTCGCTCTTCGGGAGCGTTACCCTTCTGAACCTCCGCGCCGCAGGTTTCAAGAGACTCCGCGGTATGCGATTTTGAAGAACCCGTGGCTCCTCCGCAACCGTCGCGTCCCGTCCTTCCGCCCAAGAGAATAACGACATCTCCGGGCGCGGGTGTTTCACGTCTGACGTTTTCCGCGGGAACAGCCGCAATCACAGCGCCTATCTCCATACGCTTTGCGGCATATCCGTCATGATATATCTCGTCAACCATGCCTGTCGCGAGACCTATCTGATTTCCGTATGAGGAATATCCGTCCGCCGCCGTGGTCACGATCTTTCTCTGAGGCAATTTGCCCGGTATGGTCTCGTCAACGCTTTTGAGAGGATCTGCCGCGCCCGTTATACGCATCGCGCCGTAAACGTACGATCTGCCCGAAAGAGGATCTCGGATCGCTCCGCCTATGCAGGTCGCCGCGCCGCCGAACGGCTCGATCTCCGTCGGATGATTGTGGGTCTCGTTCTTGAAAAGCAGAAGCCAGTCCTGCGGTTCGCCGTCAACGTCTATATTGATCTTAACGGTGCAAGCGTTGATCTCCTCCGACTCGTCAAGTTTGTCGAGTTTGCCCTCCGCTTTCAGATATTTTACGGCAAGCGTTGCAATATCCATGAGACAAACGGGCTTTGTTCTGCCGAGTTTTTTGCGGATCTCAAGATAATCGTTATATGCGCTTTGCAGCAATTCGTCCTCGAAGACCGCGTTGTCTATGCGCGTCAAAAATGTTGTATGACGGCAATGATCCGACCAATATGTGTCGATCATTCTGATCTCCGTCATCGTCGGATCCCGATGTTCGGATATAAAGTATTCCTGACAAAAGGCTATATCGTCCGCGTCCATTGCAAGACCGTATTTTTTTATAAACGCTTCAAGTCCCGCGCGGTCAAGCGTCACAAAGCCGTCAAGCGTCGGAACCGTTTCGGGAATATCGTAAGCGACGGTCAATGTTGCGGGCTTCGGAAGCGACGCCTCGCGCGCTTCAACGGGGTTTATAACATGTTTTTTTACTGCTTTGAGTTCTTCTTCCGCAATATCTCCGTAAAGCATATAAACCTTCGCGGTGCGGATAACGGGACGGTCGCCCTTTGATATAAGTTGAATGCACTGAGCCGCCGAATCCGCGCGCTGATCGAACTGTCCCGGAAGATATTCGACCGCGAATACCCGCGCACCGTCGTTTTCAAGTTCGGAATATACGAGGTCGATCTGCGGCTCGGAAAACACGGTTTTCACGGCGTACTCAAACAGTTCTTCCGTGATATCCTCGACGTCATAGCGGTTGATAACGCGAACATCCGTCACGGAATCGATCCGCAGAAGTCCGTTTATATCCGAAAGAAGCGATTTTGCCTCAGCAGCGAACTCTTTTTTCTTTTCGGTAAATACGCGGTATACCATCATCTCGTCTCCTTTGCTTTAAGTGCGCGCGCACCGATGTCTTTGCGGTAAAAAGCGTTTTTGAACATCACTTTATCGACCTTCTCATAGGCGGCGTCTATCGCGCTTCGGAGATCGTCCGCAACAGCGGTCACGCCGAGAACGCGTCCGCCGGATGTCAGCAGTCTTCCCTCCGAAAGTTTTACGCCTGCGAAATAAACGGAATCAAGAACGGAACGGTCGATGTCTATCTCAAAGCCGCGCTCGTATTTTTGGGGATAGCCCTCGGACGCCATAACGACGCAGGCGGCTGAGCCGTTTCTGAATTTGACCTCGACGCGGTCGAGCGTGCCGTCCGTCACGGCGCGCATTATCGTGAACAGGTCGCTTTCGAGCAAAGGAAGAACGACCTGTGTTTCGGGATCGCCGAAACGGCAGTTGTACTCGATGACTTTGGGACCTTTTTCGGTGAGCATAAGTCCGAAATACAGACACCCTTTGAAAGTACGGCCTTCCGCGTTCATAGCCCGCACGGTCGGAAGAAATATCTTTTCCGAGCATTCCGCGGCGATCTCATCCGTGTAATAAGGATTCGGAGCAACCGTTCCCATTCCGCCCGTGTTAAGCCCTCTGTCGCCGTCAAGCGCGCGCTTATGATCCATTGATGAGATCATGGGAACGAGAGTTTTTCCGTCCGTAAACGCCAGAACGGAGACTTCAGGTCCGGTCAGGTATTCCTCTATAACGATCTTTGAACCGCTCTCGCCGAATTTCTTTTCTTCCATAACGGTTCGCACGGCATTTTTTGCCTCTTCGCGGGTCTCCGCGATGATAACGCCTTTTCCGAGTGCCGGACCGTCCGCCTTGATGACGGTCGGAACGGGTGCGGTTTCGAGATATTCAAGAGCCTGTTCGGCATTGTCGAAGACCTCGTATTCCGCAGTCGGAATACCGTACTTTTTCATAAGATTTTTTGAAAAGACCTTGCTTCCCTCGATCATCGCCGCCTTTTTATCGGGACCGAAGCACGGAATACCCGCCTTCGTCAGCGCGTCAACGGCGCCCGCGATAAGAGGATCGTCGGGAGCGACAACGGCGTAATCAATACCGTTCCCGAGCGCGAATTCCACCTGAGCCTCTATGTCCGTCGCGGCGATGTCCACGCATACGGCGTCCGCCGCGATACCTCCGTTTCCCGGAAGGGCGTATATCTCGGTTATCTCGGGGCTTTCTTTCAGTTTTTTGATTATGGCGTGTTCGCGTCCGCCTCCGCCTGTTACCATTACTTTCATAGTCTTCTCCTTGAAAATCCGTCGGAAGATCGGTTGATCGGAGCAGAGTTCCGATCCCGTCGGGGGTTCTGTCATGTTCATTGAAAAAATGTTTTATCGCGGGTTGACCTCTTTGACGGTTACGTTTTCGGTCAAACGCGCCGATGCGGGGATGACTTGTCCGCGTTCCGAAAAAGGATCACGCGCCGTTTTTCCGATCAATGATGAAAAAGTCTCATTCCCGTGAACGCCATGGCGATACCGTATTTGTTACAGCACTCTATAACAACGTCGTCGCGTATGGAACCGCCCGGCTCCGCAATATACGAAACACCGCTTTTATGAGCGCGCTCGATGTTATCGTCGAACGGGAAAAACGCGTCGGAGCCCAAAGACACCCCCGATATGCCGGAAAGATATTCCTTTATCTCTTCGTCGGTCAAAGGCTCGGGACGGGTCTTGAAATACTTCTGCCAAACGCCGTCCGCGCAGACGTCCTCTTCGTTTCTGTTGATGTATCCGTCGATTATATTGTCACGGTCGGGGCGTTTGATGTCGTCTCTGAACGGAAGGTTCAGCACCTTTTCATACTGACGCAAAAACCATGTGTCCGCCTTTGATCCGGCAAGGCGGGTACAGTGAACGCGCGACTGCTGTCCCGCTCCGACGCCGATAGCCTGACCGTCGAATGCGAAGCAGACCGAATTTGACTGGGTATATTTCAGTGTAATAAGCGAAATGATAAGATCGCGCTTTGCGCTGTCGGGGATCTCCCTGTTTTCGGTAACGATATTTTCAAGAAGACTTTCGTCGATCTTAAAGTTGTTTCTGCCCTGCTCAAACGTGACGCCAAACACCTGTTTGCGCTCCGTCGGTTCGGGAACGTAATCGGGATCGATCTCCACTATATTGTAATTCCCGTTGCGCTTGGATCTCAGGATCTCAAGCGCTTCGGGCTCATATCCGGGCGCGATAACGCCGTCGGACACCTCACGTTTTATAAGGCGTGCTGTCGCGGCATCGCAGACATCGGACAGAGCGACCCAATCGCCGAATGAACACATACGGTCGGTTCCGCGAGCCCTTGCATAAGCGCAGGCGAGCGGCGAGAGGTCAAGATCCTTTATATCGTCAACAAAACAGGCCTTTTTCAGTTTTTCGGGCAGTTTGAGGCCGACAGCCGCGCTCGTCGGGCTGACATGCTTGAATGAAGTTACGGCGGGAAGCCCGAGTGCCTCTTTCAGTTCCTTGACAAGTTGCCATGAGTTGAACGCGTCAAGGAAATTTATATAACCGGGTTTGCCGCTTAAGATCTTTATGGGAAGTTCGCCGCCGTCCGCCATAAATATTCTCGCGGGCTTCTGGTTGGGGTTACAGCCGTATTTGAGTTCAAATTCCTTCATGTTTTTCTCCTTTTGCCGTATTCGCAAATCGGTATGCGTTCGGGACTGTCCGACATCGGCTTCAAGCCGACGCGGACATATATCCGAAGACTTTATTATTTGTTTTTGTTTATGATCCGCTGTTCTGCCTCTCCCGTTTTGAGATCCGTATAGCGGACATAGAGAGAGATCCTGTTATCGGCGTTCAGACCGTTCCAGAGCGTTTCCGTGAAGGCGTCGATACTGTCGGGTATCGCAACGCGCTCGGGCTCGCCCTGAAATGTCGGGATAGGGTCACCGTCGCATACATAGGTGTGGATAAAATGCCCCAAACCCGCCTTTGACGGATAGGAAAAAGTATAACGGCAACAGTCGGAACCGCTCTCGTCAATACTCTTCAAAATGCTCATTTCATAGGAAAAACCGCCGTCGGCGAAGTTCAGAATGCCGCTTATTCTCGGCGTAAAGTTCGGCGCGTCGGGCTCAAATTCGCGGGTCTCCAGCGCGTCCTTAAAAGACATACCCTTCCCCGTCAGATCATATACGGTATCTGTCTGATCGCCGTTGGTTACGATCAGACTGTCGCCGAGTTTTCTGACGGCATTATAGATTATCAGAGAGGGATCTTTGACTTTTGAAACATCAAACGGTTCGGTTCTGACTTCTCCGTTTTTTTCGGTAAATATCCTGTTGCGGCTGTTTTCGCTTCTTCCCATGATGAAATACGCCGCCGCCGCTTTTTCCCCGTTCTCCGTCGTTCCGATAACAATACCGCGACCGACGTAAGAGTTATCCCTGATAAGTTCTCCGATGTCGTTGATCTTATATATATTCACGTTAATTCTCCTTTAACAAATCGCGGCAGACCTTCTCCGCCGAAAGCGGCAGTATCTCCCATTCCGCATTTTCCATGACCCTTTTTTGAAGGGTCTCGGGCGTATCTGTGTCGTTGACGCAGACCGCTTTCTGCATTATGATCTCTCCGCCGTCGGGTATTTCGTTGACAAAATGCACGGTCGCGCCCGTCACCTTTACGCCGTATCCGAGAGCCGCCTCATGAACATGAAGTCCGTAAAAACCTTTTCCGCAAAAAGACGGGATAAGCGACGGATGGACGTTTATGATACGTTTCGGATAACGCGAAGTGAACGCTTCGCTTAAAATGCACATAAATCCCGCGAGAATAATAAGTTGTATGCCGTTTTCTTCGAGCAAAGAGATAAGTTTTTCCTCAAAATCCGCCTGCGGAACGCCTTTTTTGACGCATACCGCCGTCGCGATCCCCTCATTCTCCGCTCTTTTCAGAGCATACGCGTCGGGATTGTTCGAGACGACGAGTACGATCTCTCCCGATCTTATCACTCCGGACTTTTGAGCGTTTATAAGCGCCTGCAGATTTGTGCCGCCGCCCGATACCAGCACGGCTATTCTGATCTTTTCGCTCATATAACCGTCACCTTGTCGTCGGATTTAACGATCCTTCCGATCACATACGCGTCCTCTCCGTTTTCGCGGAGGATCGAAAGCGCTTTTTCTGCGTCTTCGGGGCTGACAACGACGCTCATGCCGACGCCCATATTAAACGTGTTAAACATATCACGTTCGGGAATATTTCCCGTTTTCGCGATCAGATCGAAGATCGGAAGTACCCTTATATTCTCTTTTCTGATCTCCGCTCCGAGACCGTTCGGAATACTTCTCGGAATGTTCTCGTAAAAGCCGCCGCCCGTGATATGAGAAACGCCTTTCACCCTGACCTGCCCGAACAGAGCGAGCATCGGCTTGACATAAATCTTTGTAGGCGTCAGAAGCGCTTCGCCCAAAGACACTCCGCCCAACTCTTCGCGGGGAGCCGAAAGATCGCAGTTCTCAACGTCAAACACTTTGCGGACGAGCGAAAAACCGTTTGAATGAACGCCGCTCGAAGGAAGCGCGATCATAACGTCTCCCTCCGCCATACTGCTGTTGTCGAGGATGTCTTTTTTATCGACCACTCCGACGGCAAAACCCGCCAGATCGTATTCGTTTTCCGGATAAAAGCCCGGCATTTCCGCCGTTTCGCCGCCGATAAGCGCCGCGCCGCTGAGAACACAGCCGTCCGCAACGCCTTCAACGATCTTTGCTATCCTCTCGGGCACGTTTTTGCCGCACGCGATATAGTCGAGGAAAAAAAGCGGTTTTGCTCCGCAGCAGATAATGTCGTTGACGCACATTGCGACACAGTCGATTCCGACCGTTGAATGCCTGTCTGCCAGGAATGCGAGTTTGAGTTTTGTTCCGACCCCGTCGGTTCCGCTGACAAGAACCGGATGCTCGTAACCCTTAACGTCAAGTTCAAAAAGTCCTCCGAAGCCGCCGACATCGGAGCATACGCCCGCCGTCACGGTTTTTGCGATGTGGGCTTTCATCAGTTCGACCGCCTTATAGCCCGCGGTGATGTCAACGCCTGCGTCGGCATAGGATTTTGACTGCGAATTATTCATGCTTCTACTCCCTGTTTTCAGATATTTTGGTTTCAAATCTGTCTTTTTCCGAGAATTTAGGTATCTCCGTCGGATATTTGCCGTCGAAGCAAGCCGTGCAGTAACCGCCGCCGTTCACGCCCTTTGCGATCTGCTTAACGCTCTCGACGCTCAGGTATCCGAGCGAATCGACCCCGATTATTTTTTCTATTTCCTCTACCGAATGCTTGCACGCTATGAGATTATCCCTTGAATCGATGTCGGTGCCGTAATAGCACGGATTCAAAAACGGCGGCGCGGATACCCGCATATGTATCTCTTTCGCGCCCGCGTCGCGCAACAGTTTTACTATACGCGCGCTTGTGGTTCCTCTCACGATCGAATCGTCGATCATGACGATCCGCTTGCCCCTCGCGATCTCCGAGATCGGGTTCAATTTGATCTTGACCTTATCCTCGCGGCTCTTCTGCCCCGGCGCGATGAAGGTTCGTCCGATATACTTGTTTTTGATGAAACCGAGTTCGTACGGTATGCCGGATTGCTTGGAATAGCCTATCGCCGCGTCGATGCCCGAATCGGGGACTCCGATAACGACGTCCGCCTGAACGGGGTGTTCGAGCGCAAGAAACGCTCCCGCGCGAAGACGGGCGGAATGAACGCTGCAACCGTCTATCACCGAATCGGGACGCGCAAAATAGATATATTCGAAAACGCACATGGAACACGGCGCTTTATCGCAATGGTCGGTTATAGTCCTTATTCCCGCTTTATCGAAAACGACTATTTCTCCGGGGCGTATGTCGCGAACGAACTCGGCGCCGACCGCGTCGAGCGCGCAACTTTCGGAAGCAACGATATATCTGCCGTCGGGCGTTTTGCCGTAACAGAGCGGGCGGAAGCCGTTCTCGTCCCTCGTCGCGATCAGTTTTGACGGCGACATGATGATCAGCGAGTACGCGCCTTTGATCTTATACATCGCCTGATTTACCGCCTGCTCGATCGACGGCGCGGTGAGACGTTCCTTTGTGATTATGTATGAAATGACCTCGGTGTCGCTCGTTGTGTGGAATATCGAGCCCTGCAATTCAAGTTCTTTTCTCAGTTCTCCCGAGTTCACAAGATTTCCGTTGTGCGCGAGCGCCATTCTTCCCTTGATATGGTTAACGACGATCGGCTGCGCGTTGTTGCGGTCGTTCGTTCCCGTCGTGCCGTAACGGACGTGTCCGACAGAGATGTTGCCCTCTCCGAGACGGTCGATTATTTCGGGGGTGAAAACATCGTTGACAAGCCCCGTGTCCTTATATGACGCAAAAACACCGTCGTCGTTGACAACTATTCCGCAGGATTCCTGTCCGCGGTGCTGAAGCGCGAACAGTCCGTAATAGGTCGTGTGCGCAACATCTGCAGTCTCGGGCGAAAACACGCCGAACACTCCGCATTCTTCTCTTAACTGTCCCATCTGTGCCTCCGAGAATTATTCGCCGAATACTCTTTTCATCATTTCGTTATAGGCGTCCTCAACACCGCCCATATCTCGGCGGAAGCGGTCTTTGTCGAGTTTTTCGTTCGTGTCCGCATCCCAGAAACGGCAGGTGTCGGGAGAGATCTCGTCGGCAAGCACGACCGTTCCGTCGGAAAGTCTTCCGAATTCAAGTTTGAAATCGACAAGTTTTACGTTGAGCGAAAGGAAATATTCTTTCAGAATACCGTTTATCTTGAAAGCCATGGACTTTATTGTCTCGATCTCTTCTTTTGTCGCGAGTTTTAACGCGAGCGCGTGGTATTCGTTGATGAGCGGGTCGTGAAGATCGTCGTTTTTATATGAGAACTCGATCGTCGGAGCATCAAAAACGATGCCCTCCTCAACACCGTAACGCTTTGCGAAAGAGCCTGCGGAAATATTTCTGATAATAACTTCAAGCGGAACTATGGAGACTTTTTTGACAACGGTCTCCCTGTCGTTCAGTTCCTCGACATAATGCGTGGGAACTCCGTTTTTTTCAAGCAGACGGCAAAGAAAGTTCGTCATTCTGTTGTTTATAACGCCTTTGCCCGTTATCGTTCCCTTTTTGAGCCCGTCGAGCGCGGTCGCGTCGTCCTTATATGAGACGATCACATATTCGGGATCTTCCGTCGCGAAAACCTTCTTCGCTTTGCCCTCGTAAAGCTGTTCTGTTTTTTCCATTTTTATGTCCTCCGTTTCAGATATTAAACCGATCTTCCGCCGCTTTGTTCTTCTCTGTCACCTTATCGTGATCGGCTTTGCGTTTGTCATTCAGTTTTTGCGCCAATTCGCCGTCCGTCACCGCCAAAATTTCCACGCAAAGCAAAGCGGCATTGACAGCGCCGTCTATCGCGACCGTTGCGACAGGTATGCCGGAAGGCATCTGTACAGTCGAAAGAAGTGCGTCAATACCGCCTAAGCCCGCGGATCTTACGGGTATTCCTATAACGGGTAACGTTGTGTTCGCGGCGATCGCTCCCGCGAGATGAGCCGCCATACCCGCCGCGGCTATCACGGCGCCGAAGCCGTTTTCACGCGCGGACGCGCTGAATTCCTTCGCTTCCTCGGGGGTGCGGTGCGCCGAGAAAATATGGACTTCAAACGGAACGCCGAAACTCCTGAGCGTATCGGCGGCTTTTTCCGCGACCGGCATATCGCTGTCGCTGCCCATGATTATCGCAATCTTCTTCATACGGTTCCTCCAATCAAAAAAGGGCACACCTACCCAGAAAGATAAGCATGCCCAGACGGTCGGCTGATTCGTTCTTTGATTCACGTGGTGCTCCACATATCCGTCAGTCACAAAGAACTACAAATTTTACATCTAAATTATACCACACCTGTTTACGGTTTGTCAATCGGTCAGAATGTATTTTTTTACGAACAAACTTAGACGGAAACGGCATACCTCTTATACCGAAACGGCATAAAGCCGAAAAACGCTTTTCGAAGAAAGCCGCCGTCACCGTTGCGCGCCCGAAAGCATAAAATGCCGAAAAAACTATTGAAAATTCGAGCATTATATGGTATGATAAAGCAGAACAGATCTGTTAAAGCCGTCTGCGGCGGTAAAAACGCAGAGGAAAACTTGCACGCGAAAACCCAATTCACAGCGAAAAAAACGGAAACGGATATAAAAAATATGCAATACATACTTGTGACGGGCGCATACGGAGGTATGGGCAGAGCGACGGTACAACTCCTGAAACAACAGGGCTTTTTCGTATTCGCGCTTGACAGAAAAATCGGCGAGGCGGAAGAAAACGTCTTTCCGATCGAAGCGGACATCACGGATGAGAGCAGTCTTGCCCGCGCCGCCGAAACAATAAAGAAAAAAACAGACGCGCTTTTTGCGATCGTGCATTACGCGGGCATATATATGCTCGATTCGCTCGCGGAGATCGACCGGGAAAGTTTTGAACGCATTTTCCGCATCAATCTTTTCGGCGCGTTTCTGGTCAACAAAACATTTCTGCCGTTTCTGCGCAAGGGCGGCAGGATCGTTATAACGACGAGCGAACTCGCGCCGCTCGATCCTCTCCCCTTCACGGGACTGTACGCCGTGACAAAGAGCGCGCTCGACAAATACGCATACTCGCTCCGGATGGAATTGCAGTTGCTCGGAATTTCGGTCTCCGTACTGCGCGCGGGCGCCGTCAAAACGGACATGCTCGGCGTTTCGACCTCGGCGCTCGACGTTTTCTGCGAAAAAACAAAACTTTACAAATGCAATGCCGACCGTTTCAAAAAGATCGTGTCCCGCGTTGAGGCGAAGAACATAGAACCGGAAAAGATCGCCGCAAAGACGGTAAAGATCGTTATGAAAAAATCTCCCGCTTTCGCCTATGCGATCAACAGAAATCCGCTTCTGAGACTTTTCGGACTGTTGCCGAAACGTATTCAGTTCAAAGCGATCGAACTTGTGCTGAAATAACCGTTGCGACGGACGGAGAAGCGTCGATGCGCTTTATCGGGAAATTCAGAGCGGAAAAGCGGGAAACGAAGAGAAAAACAGACAGCGGAGGTGCAGAAGTGTCGGATACGAAAGCAAAACGCGCCGTGACGTATATCGCGGGCGCGGCGGCAATCGCGGTCGCATATCTGTGCCGTCTGCCGATCGGGGAACAGATACTGTCGGGCAAAGCCGGATATCTGCGCTCCTTCATTTATATCGCGTTTTTTTTCGTGTGGGGCATCTCCGTGCGCCGACGGATCATACATCCGCAGATACGCCGCTACATGACGGCGATCGCGGCGCTGATAGTCTTCTGGTTTGTAATAAGATCGCTGAAATACAATTTTATTTCGGTTGAACTTTATCCTCATACGGTGAGATATATCTGGTATCTCTTTTACGTTCCGATGATACTTGTTCCCTTCCTCGCCGTGCTTGTCTCTTTTTCGATCGGGAAGCCCGAAAACTACCGCTTGCCGAAAAAGGCGGTTTTACTTTTCATTCCGTCTTTTTTACTGATCGCGGCGGTTCTGACAAACGATCTGCACGGGCTCGTTTTCACTTTCCCCGAAGGCGCGGAAGTTTGGACGGATTCGGATTACGGCTACGCTTTCATATACTGTTTTATAATTATTTGGCTGTTTCTGTGCGCGATAACCGTGCTTTTCACTCTCTGTCACAAGCGCAGAGCATCGAACAAACACAGGCTGATCCTGATCCCGTGTATTCCCACGGTGATACTGCTCGTCTATTCGTTCCTGTACTTCACGCAGGTCGGATGGCTCCGCTTTGTTTTCGGAGATATGAACGCATTCACGTGCCTTTCCTATATGATCACGCTCGAACTGTGCATAGATCTGAGGTTTATCCAATCCAATTCCGGATATATGGAGTTGTTTGACGCCTCGACCGTCGGAGCGCAGATAACGGACAATGATTACAACGTTCTGATGTCGTCAAAGACGGCGATCCGTCAGGATAAAGAACTGCTCCGCAAAACGCGGGAAGGTTCGGTGATGCTTGAAAACGGACTCCGTCTGTCGGGCGCGCCCATACGCAGAGGACACGTCGTCTGGACGGAAGACGTCTCCGATCTGACAAGAGTTCTGGACGAACTCAGCGAGGTCAAAGAAGAATTAAAGGACAGCAACGGCATTCTTGAAGAGGAAAACAAACTGAAAGCGCGTGAAGCGCAGATAGAGGAACAGAAACGGCTCTACGACATGATCGGCCGCAGTACGGCGCGTCAGATCTGCATGACGGACGAACTGATCGATCGGGCGCGGAATGCCGCCTCGGAAGAAGAGCGCATACATATTCTGAAAAAGATACTTACGGTCGGAACATATCTGAAACGGCGAAGCAATCTTGTATTTCTGACCGACGGAAAGGAAACGGTCGACGCAAAAGAACTCGCGCTCACCTTCCGCGAATCTCTCGAAAGTCTCGAACTCTGCGGGATCGTATGCGGATTCCGTTCGGAATTGACAGGGCAAATGCCGTCGGAGCATCTGACCGCGATGTATGATTTTTTCGAGGAAATAACCGAGCGTTCTTTTGCCGACGCAAGCGCGATGATGATAATCGCGGGAAAAGACGGCAACGCATATTATCTCAGAATAACCACGGATTCCGCCGCCGACGTATCCGATCTTATGTCGGACACGGTAACCGCGGAAAAAGATACGGACGGAGAAACGCGGATAACGCTCCGTCTTCCCGAAGGAGGCGAAAGCGCGTGAAGCCGTCAAAAAGAAACAGCGTCAAGGAAGCGTTCGACAATCTCCCCTGCGGGGTCTGTTTTTTCGACAGGAACGGAATGATCGTCATGTGCAATCATCTGATGACGAGCCTTTTCTTCGATCTGGCGGGAAGCGATATGCAGAATCCGGACGAGATGCGCGCGCTCATAAAGGGCAAAACACGGGAAGAGATCGGAGAAGCGGGCGTTTTCTTTTCGGGAGACGGAAAAGCATGGAAATTTTCCGAAGAGACGGTCACGCTGAAAAGCGGAGAAGAATACACGCAGATAACGGCGTCCGATATAACGGAACTTTACCGCAGACGTACCGAATTGGAGGAAGACAACAGAATACTGAAAGAATACGGCGAACGTATGCGCCGCCTTTCCGCAAATATTCTTTCGCTGATACGGGACGAGGAAACGCTGAACATGAAGATGCGGATACATGACGACATCGGACGCAGCGTTATCGCGACAAGAAGATTTCTGCGGGGCGATTCGCAGGAAGAACCCGATCTGACAGAGTGGCAAAACGCCGTTCATATATTGAAACACGACAATGAGATCGCCGAGATCAGAAACACGCAAAGTTCGCTTGAAACCGCGGCGCGCGGGCTCGGGATCGAACTGATCCGCGAGGGCGATCTTCCGTCCGACGCAGCCGCGTCATCGGTGTTGACCGCCGCGGTGCGCGAATGCATGACAAACTCCGTGCGTCATGCGGGAGCGACGGAACTCCGAGTTGTCATATCCTGCGACGGAACGGCGGCAACCGCCGTGATAACGGACAACGGAAAAGCGCCGCCTTCGGAGATCACGGAAGGCGGAGGGCTTTCCTCTCTTCGCGCAAAAGTCGAAAAACACGGAGGGACGATGAAAATCAGAAGCGGTTCGGGTGTTGAACTGACCGTTTCCGTTCCCTTGAAACAGGAGAATTTATTATGATAAAAGTATTGATCGTTGAAGATCAGCGCATGATGCGCGAAATGATGGAGACCTATGTCAGACAGACGGAGGGATACTCTCTCGTGGGTTCGCTCCCGGACGCAAAAGCGTCCGAACGCTTCTGCGCGTCGAATGCGGTCGATCTCGTTCTGATGGACGTCTGCACGGAGAACGACGAAAGCGGTTTCGCCGCGACGGAGACGCTGAAAAAGCGGTTTCCGAATATCAAGGTCGTCATAGTTACCTCAATGCTGGACGCAAGTTATCTCGAACGGGCGAAAGAGGTCGGAGCCGACAGCATCTGGTTCAAGGACACGAGCCGCGAAGCATTGATGAACGTCGCGGAGCGGACGGTGAAAGGCGAAAAGGTCTATCCCGACAGGACTCCCGCGGTCGTTCTCGGCAACGCGACGAGTTATGACTTCACGGAGGCGGAGGTAAGAGTTCTCCGATTGCTCGTCGAAGGAATGACCTACAAAGAAATGGGCGACATTCTCTGCGTAACACCCGACTGCATCAAAAAACACATAAGCAGTATGCTGTCAAAAACGGGGTTCACCTCAAAGACAAAATTGGCGGCGGCAGTCGTCAGCAAACGCCTTATCGTCAACGGTTTCTGATCAAAGACCTCGACCGGAGCGACGGATAAGGTCGGACAAAGATAAATATATGCGCAAATGAGTTCGGCGACGGTGCCGGGCTCATTTTTTCCGCAAACGCCTTTCTCCGAGCCGACGGCGAAGGAATACAGACAGGGACAAATTTAGGCAGTCTTTTACGTCCCCTCCCCGTCTCTTTCTCCGCCGCGCTTTGATACGCTCGCATCCGCGGCACATACCGCAGTTTTCACGAGGTACAAAACAGCCGAAAGTACCCGTTTGGGTAATGTGATTTTTCCGAAAATTTCTTATAATTATAATAAACAAATATATCTTTTCTCAGAAGAATTTTTTCGTAAGGAAAGGAACGAAAGGACTCACGGAAAATGAAAGACCGCGTTTCCGTTGCCGCACACGGAAACACGGGAAAAGCACGTGCGGCTGAAAAAATTATAATAAGGAGAAGTTTATGAACGGAACAAAAAGTTCTGCGGCCAAAAGGCTGCTCTGCCTGTTTTTCACGTTTGTTATGGTCATCGGAATGATTCCGATAGCGGCGTCGGCGGATCAGGCTGCACCGATCGACACCATCACCGTCACAGACGTTGTCGAGCCCGTGGAGGGCGAACATCCCGTTTTCAGTTGCAAGATTGTCAACGGAGACGGTTATTATCTCGACGCGATCAGATGGTGGGATATCGAAGCAAATCAATTTATGGACGAGGACGATGTTTTCGTCGCCGGAAGAAGTTACGAAATAAATATATATCTTTTCCCGGAAGACGGCTGTGTTTTCGCCGAGAGAGATTCCATCAACGCGACCGTCAACGGAAAAAAAGCAAAGCGTGTCGGCACATTCCAAAATCGGCCGGAATCACGCATTGTTGAAATGTCATATAAGGTCGATCGTAAAGACGTCCCTGTCTATGACGTATATTCGTGGGAAGATCTGCAATCCGCGTTCACTGCGGCGAACGCGAACGCGGAAACGCTGTTTGCGAGTGAAAACGCCATCGTACGCTTGCAGGCAGACCTGTATCTTGATATAGACTCTTTGCCGAGAGACACCAGGCACATGGTCAAACTGACCGTCCGGAAAAACATGACGCTCGATTTCAACGGTCATACGCTGACAGGGTACTCCGATCTGTCGCAGGATGAAGACAGCGAAGTCGAAAGTTTCATCGAGATCGACGTTCACCCGAACTATTATATCGAAGACATGGAGACCGTCTTCACTATCACAGACTCCGTGGGCGGCGGCGGTATAAACTTCACCGCAAACCAATGGAGAGACAGCCAGCTCGCGGCTCTGCATGTAAATCATAACAATACTTATTATGTGCGGATTTACAACAGTGAGGGGTCGTATCTGTACCCTCAGTCGACGGGGAACTTCACAGCCAAACTTGTTATCGACGGCGGTAACTTCAAAATGAATTGCAGCACCGTTAAGTTCGGCAACGGCACGCACGCCGTAGGATTGGTCAACCGCTACCGCGGAACGGTTGTTGCGTCCCACATGAAGACAGTCATCAACGGCGGACGCTTTGAGGCTTACTGCGACGGCGTTGTCGTTACGGGCGACAACATGGGAGCAAGAGACCTCACCGCATTCGGTCTGGAAACGTGTTATGTGGGAAACTCGCTTTTTGCAGACCCCGAGAGCGAGTGGTATAACAAATTCGAATACGGAGAATATCTAACGATCAACGACGGCATATTCATCTCCGACAACGGATACTCCGTAAGGCATTTCGACAAATACTGGATCGGGGTCGCTGAAGAGGATGCCGGATTTTCCTTCTTTGCCGCGCCGAGGCTGAACGGAGGCATTTATGTCGGACCTGTCAACTTCACATCCAAAAGTTTCATGTATCTGAATAACGGTTCGGATTTCCTGAACAGAATGGATCTGACGAAAATAACGGATATGTCCAACACTCTGGTGCTTGACGGCGAGCCCAAAGCGGCTTCGCAGATAACGCTGGAAGACCTTGCCGATGAAGACACGGAATTATTCGCGATCCTTGCGCCTTCGGGAGGTTTTTTAAAAGAAGTTTTCCTGAACGGGGGCAGTCTCGGAACAAATCTGAAAGGGACCTGTATTACAGGCGCAACGAACACCCTGAAATGGACATTTGACGATCTGGATCCTGAACTGAAAGAGTTGGGCTTCTACTACAACTGCAAGGTCAAAGACAGAAAAGACGGCTCATGGAGAACTGTTCCCGCATCCTATTCAGACGGAACAGGCGCCGTTGAATACAACTTCTCTTCTTCCATTGAGGAAACCGTGACCCCCTACTTTATGATTGAACTGTGCATAAACAAAAATGTTGTTCAATACAGCGGCTATAGGTTCAACGCGAAGTTTCAGAAGCAGAAAACGATCTATTCCGTTTCCGCAATATGGGTAGATCAGCCCCTCGACGGAGAAAGACCGGATTTCAACTTCTCCGCTTCCCTTGCAAGCAGCCCCTACTGTGACGCGGACAGCATTCTCTGGTACAATGTGACCGACAAAAAGTATTTGAGTTCCACGAACAGTTCCGATGTCTTCGTTGCGGGCAAGACTTATGATTTCACAGTCACATTCAAAGCAAAGGAAGGCTATACCTTCGCGGACGCAAGCAGTCTGAACGTTACGTTCAACAAAGATCTGAAACCGACCTTTGTCTCTTTGTCGGGCGACAAAAAGACCGTAACATACAAATACACGTTTAAGGCGGCGGAATTGCTTACAACGGCGAGCGCCACCATTGACGGCATTGTCGCTTTGGCAAGTTACGGAAAGAGATCGGGAATTTCGGGAGACGCAGATAAATACGCGGTTTCCGCCGATGTTTTCGGTCTGTATGAAGCAGCCTCCGCCAACACGGTCATGCCGGGCGATTCGTGCAGGATAGTCGTCGAGTTCACGCCCAAAGACGGCTACGGCTTTGCCGATCCGGAGAAAACGACCGTGAAAGCGAAAATAAACGGCAAAAACGCGGTTTTATATGATTATTTTGACGGCTCGATACTGTTCTATATCGATTACTATATATCGTATTGCAACATCGCGAAAGTCGACTTTGATTACGACGAACCGTTCGTAGGCGATACGCCCGCGGATCTGACATTCGCGATAAACAATCTGTTCGAAATGCCGAACGACAAGATCCTTATCACGTATATTTACTGGGTGGACAACGGAACCGACGAAAACCGGACATGGGTCGACATGAAAGACAGCGACACATTCCTGGAAGGTCATAACTATTACTGCATGATCAAATTCGGTCTGGATGACCCCGACGACCTGTACATATACGCGCTCGACAATGAAATAGGGTTTGAAGTAATCGCAAACGGGGTAAATATTCCGGACGTGTACGATGACAACAGCGGAAATAATTATAATCCGCCGTCGGGCGCGCATAAAGAATTCACCGTTTCCCTGTACTTCAAACCGAGCAGCGACTCCGCGATACGCAACATCGAAGCGACCGTAACGGAACCCGCCGCGGGAAGCACCGCAAAGGCGATCAGCATCGACAAAGCGGCAAATCACATCAGTTCCGCATCGACCGTTTGGAGCGAACTCAGATATGCCGAGAACGGATCTCCCATGCTGAGAAAGATGTCTGCAAGCGATACGTTCGAGCAAGGCAGAAGTTACAGAATGCAGATCACGCTTGCTCCGCAAAGCGGATACGTGTTCTCGTCAAATGTAGACGTAACGGTGAACGGAAGAACCGCAACAGGCTATGACATATCGTCCGACGGGCAGTTGGTCGCATATATGGACTATGATTGCGGAACGGGCGTAAGCGTCACAGGAACCGTCACGAGTTACGGCAACAGCACCGACGAGGTGAATATCAGCCTTATCCGCGCGGGAGAAACATACCCCGCTTACGGAGCGACAGTTCGCGGCAACAGCGCGAATTACACGCTGAGCGGCGTGGCTTCCGGAACATATACGCTGCAAGTCTCGAAAAAGGATCACGTAACAAAATCGTATACCGTGGTCGTGGGTTCGTCGGCTGTGACGCAGAATGCGAAGATCTATCTGCTCGGAGACGTGAACTTCGACGGGGCGATCGATATTGCCGACGCGATGACCGTATTCTACCATGTTGCGAAGAAATCCTATATCGATATTTCCGCGCATGAATATGCAGATATCAACGCGGACGGCGCAATAGATATCGAAGACGCGATGACGGTATTCTATTTCGTTGCGAAAAAGACGACGAGCATCAACGGATAGTTTCCGAACAGCGTCGCAAGACAGGAGAAAAGAGACAATATCTCTTTTCGGAAAGCATGACAAAGCATTGACATAAGCGAGAGCCTGTTGAATGCAAAATACCGCGCGGAGCCGGGTTATAAGGCTTCGCGCGGTATTTTTGATAAGGGCTAAAAACATCGTTGTCCGAATTTGTTCGGAACGCTTGAATGTTCGCCGAAAATATGGTATAATGATAAAAGTGCGGGCAGGCGCGTTTCTGTCAACGCGAAGATCGGCAGAGATCACCGTCCGCGGACAAGAGAGAAAAGAGAAAGAATATGAAATACGGACTTGACGGAAAAACGGTCATCCTGACAGGCGCATCGGGAGGCTTCGGGAGCGAGATCGCCCGCATACTGACCGAAAAACACGGATGTAAGGTGATCGGGATCGGAAGAAGCGAAGAAAAAATGCGGGAACTGAAAAAATCGCTCGGCGATAAGGGCGATTTGTTCACATACGTGCTCTTCGATATTACCGACGGCGAAAAATGGCGGTCTTTCGCGGAAAACCTGACGGTGACTCCCGATATTATGATAAACTGCGCGGGCATTCTGCCGCCGTTTGCCGCGATCGAAAAACAGACCATGGGCAACACGGAACACACCGTGCGAGTCAATTTTCTGTCTCACGCGACCGCGATCGACACAATGCTTCCGTATATAATGAAAGCGACCGATCCGATGATAGTCAACATTGTCAGTTCCTCGGCGCTCTGCCCCGTTGCGGGCGCCGCCGCTTACAGCGCGAGCAAGGCGGCTTTCAAGAGTTATTCGGAAGCGCTCAGGGCGGAAACGATCGGGAAAGTCAGGGTCTTTACCGTTTGCCCGGGGTTCAGCATGACGGGAATATTCCGTTCGCAAACGGAAAAAATGCCGGAAAGATCCGTCATGAAATATTTTTCGACGCCGCCCGGAAAGATCGCAAAAAAAACCGTACGCGGCATGGCGCACGGAAGAAAAAGAATGACCTGCGGCTTTGACGCGAGGCTCATGGACATCGGTCACAGGCTCGCGCCGTCGCTGACAGTCAGACTTATGAGATATATCCTGATAAGATCGGGAGAACCGATGTTCAAAGATATATAAACACGGACAGTATGAGGAGCCTATGATTTACGGTATAACAAAACAAATACTTGACGCGCTGTCGCCGTTTCTGAGCGAAGAAGACGTCGAGATCACGGCGGAAAAGCATATCCTCGACGACGGAAGCGAGCCCGAATACGGAGACAAAGTCATACTTGACAAAGAAAACAATGTGTGGTTCGAGGTTTTTGAAAACGAGATCGTTCTGTTCTATTTCACCGATCACGAGCATTTCGACGACTATATGGAGCGTCCGCGCGACGGCGAACCCGATTATGTCGAACGCGCGACGGACTTTTTGCAAAGACTTTTCACCCTCGAACTCCGAAAAACGGAGACCGTTGCGGGAAGTGATATGCTGAAAGTCGAGTATGCGTTCGTTTCCCCCGACGGAAGCGCCGAATTTCTCGGAGGAACATGGAAGCAGATCGCAGATGCCGAGCCCCGAAACGAGGTCTGTGTCTCAATATGGAAATTCGACAAAGCGCAAAAGAAGTTTTCGCAGAAAACGGAATAAGGTTTTACAACACAGCGATCCGCCCGTCAAGGGCGGATCTTCGTTTCGGCATGTTCTATTCCCGTTACTTTATTGCGCTCTTCTTTTCATAAGAAGTTCCGCGATGGCAAGATCGACGTCATCGTCTATGTCAAGGCTTCTGTCGTGAGGCATGACATAAGCGTAGCATTTCTCCCCGTAAAAATCAAAATCTTCGGAGAGTATATTTTCGCACGAGGTTATATAGATCGCGCCGTTGAGTTGATAATTTTTCGGCAAAAGTTGCCTTCTGCATTTTTTGTACTGGGAATTGACGAATGAATCCATGAGGCGATCCTCGCCGAGTTCAAAGCACCATTGTACAGGGTGCTCGACCTCGCAGACGCTCGTTACGCTCTTCGCGTTCTTTTCGCAATAAAGAGCGAAAGAGTTTCTTATATCCTCCGAAGTCCTCAGCGGCGACGTCGGTTGAAGCAGGACGCAGGTATCGAAAACTTTTCCCTCGTTCCCGTATCTTTCAATCACTTTCCTGACGACCGCCCACGACGACGCCGAATCCGATGAATTTTCCGCCGACCTCAAAAACGGCACATCAGCGCCGAGATCGCGCGAGATCTGCGCATAAAGTTCCGAATCCGTTGATACATGAACAGTATCGAATATACCCGATTCGCGTGCGGCGTCGATGGTATGCCCTATCAACGGCTTTCCGTTAAGAGGCATGATGTTCTTATCCTTTATCCCCTTTCGACCCGCTTCTTGCGGTTATAACGGCAAGTACTTTCCCCATAATTAACCTCAAGATATATTATGTTTAGAAAAAATCTAAAAAGCGGAATAAATCAAAGCAACCCGCGTTTTTTTGTTATCAGCTCTTTTATATCGTTGTGATAGAAAACCGCAAGCAGAGCAAGCATAACGATAAATGAAGCGGCAAATGCGATGTATACGGAAAAGCTCAGCCACACGCTCAGGAAATAAAATCCGAGACACGGCACTATCGCGCACAAAACGGCAAGCCAGCTGTTTCTCAGCATGCTTTTCAGGTCGGAGCCGCACAGCCGACGCAGACGGGTTATCAGCAAGATGGAATAAAGCGCGTATGAAAGCGCGGTTCCGATAGCCACGTTGTTGATGTCCGCGCCGAACGCAAGGACGAGAGCGCTTGAAAAAACAGCGTTGAAGACACACAGCAACACAGAGTTCATTATCAACTGCGCGTTCTTTTTCAAAACCGTAAACAGATGCCCGAACGAGAATGTCGAGGAATATATCGCGACTCCGATAATGATTATCTGCGCCGCCGCCGTTCCTTCGGTATATCCGGGCATAACTATGCGGATAAATATCGGAAGGATGTAAAACGCGCATATAGATGTGACGCAGGTTATTATGCTGTTGATAAGAGTACTGTGTTTCGCATATTCAATGAGTTTTTCAACGCTTCCCGTCGCGCCGTAAAGCTCGTTCATCTTGATATAATAAACGTTCGATATGGTTTTCGGAATAATTACAAGAGTAGAGAAACCGAGAAGCGCGACCGAGTAATTTCCGAGAGCGGTCGTGTCGAGAAACGCGAGTATGACAAACTTGTCTATGGAAGTGACGATCGTCCATATAAATGAATTTATCAGAAGCGGTATGCCCGAAAGCAGAACAGGCTTGATCAGTTTGAAATCGAACTTCAAACGCACGCCCTTGAAACTTCCGATGTAGAGCAAAAGCGGAACGGCATACATCAGGATGCATCTGACATAAAGACCGTAATACTCATATCCGGTCCTGCGAAGCAAGATAATGGCAACGATGCCGACAGCGACCGAGACAACGGATCCGACAAGCTCGGCGAGCGCGGAAAAGTTAAACTTTCCGTTGATTCGCGCAGTGCTCATTCCGAAATTATGAAAAATCGAGAAAACCGTTGCCACTACCGTCACGATATATCCGAAAGTATATCGGAAAGTAAGTTCTTCTCCGAATATGATCGGATATAACACGGAAAAAAACAACGTTCCGAGAACGAGAGTCGCGCCGTAAACGACAAGGAGAAAGGTAAAAACGGAATTTTTCAGATTTTTGGCTTCTTCCGTTTTCCCCGCACCGAGCAACTGCGGAAGATCCCTGTTATACGCGTTGATAGAACCGAGTTGAAGGTAACTCAAATATGATTCGACGATCATACACGTCGAAAATATTCCGAGTTCTTCGGGCAAAACATAACGCTTTGAAAGAACCGAATAAACAAAATTTATGATCGCGCAGATGACAGTTCCCGCCGTCAAAAATATAAAGCCCTGTTTTTTCTTCATTCTTCGTTTACCTTTTTGCAGATCTTCTCAAAAACACGGTCCACAGATCGTTCGGCGCCGTCATAATCAAAACGGGAAAAAGACTTGACACTGTTTTCCAAATTCTTTAATATTCTCCTTCCGAACGGGCAGATCCGGCTCAATGCAAGACCTGTTTTCTCGTAAAAACGGAAATAATGCGCGCCGGACATCCACGATCTCTTCTTTTTGCGGAACTCCCGTTTTTCTTCCGAGGAAAATTCGGGCGAGGGACATACATAATCGCTCAAAAGAAGATCTTCGAGAACATCCGCGATCCGCTTAAATGAATACTTGTCCTCAACGGAATAATAATTACCTATCCGTTCTGCGGAAACCGGAAAACCGCCTTCCGAACAGTTCTCCGTGCGGCGAAGAAACTCTTCCTTCGACGTTATAAACTCTGCGCCGTTCATGACCTCGACCTCGAGATCGTCCGGAAGCGGGACGGGGCGAAGTATATTGCACTTTTTGCCCATATAAAAGATCTCCGCGACCGAAGTGCTGAACCACATATTTATAACATCGGAAACATGGATCCACTGTTTGATGTTATACTTTGATATAATAAGAAAATTCGTGATCTCTTTTTCGATCGAGAGCAGATCCTCGGTCACGGTCTCGGCGGGATGCGGACGGTATACAACTATCCTGTCGGGATCGCGGAGGCACTCTTCGCGAAGCCATTCGAGAGTCAGGCGCTTGCTTTCTTCTTCGACCTCAAACAACGGTCTGAAAGCGTTTCCGTATTTTTCGAGGAATTTCTTCTGCTCTTCCGGCGAATATGATGCGTAAGCAAAACTTGATATGTACAGAGAAAGTTTTTTCTCCGCCGAAAATCCGAACTCCTCCGCGACCGCCTCTTTCGGCAGAAGATCGTCAAGAAACTCTTTGCGGCAAAAATCGAGGTGAATACCTCCGACAACGGGGAGATTTTCCTGCGGAGCGCCGGATTCGACGAGTCGTTTTTGCGAATTTTCGCCCCAACACAGATGAATGTATTTCAGAGCCTCGCCCGTACTGCGGGTAAGCCCTTCGCGTATGCTGAGATTGTTATAAACCTGTTCCCATTGCAGATTTACAAGAGCCTTTATCGGATGTCTGAAAGACGTATACCTGAAAACGTTTTCATTGTAACGTAACCACGGACAAACAACGACCGACGGCTGACAATGCTTCATTGTGTCGTAATAATCTTTTTGCGAAAAATGGCTCAGTTTTACCGAATGACCGCGGCTTTCAAGTTCTCTTTTCAGCAGATAAATATTCTGATATTCGCGGTTGAAACTTTCATAGAATATAACGAAATCAAGTCTTTTCATACTTTCTCCGAATTTTAGCGAAAACCGTACTTTTTCCCGCGACGGGCATCTTGTTTTCACGTTTTTGACGAGAGATCATCAGACACAGCCCCGCGGCGAACCAGAAAATGCGGGTCCCGAGTGTATTTTCGCCGATGCCGTTGAAAAGGATCGTTACCAACATAGTGAACGGAATAAGCGAAGAGCAATCGAACCTGAAGGTTTTTATTGATTTTACGAGGCAAACGACCGTATACGATATAAATATCAGCAGTCCTGCAATGCCGGTCGAAGAAAGAATATCAAAGAAGAAATTATGCGCACCGTGTCCGACGCCGAAATTGTCACGCAGATAATACGAAAGATTCTGTCCCCCGTAACCGAGGCCGAAGAACGGGAACGCAGGAAAAACATCCTTCCAAACAAGCTCCCAAACCTCCGCTCGACCCGTTCCGCCGCTTTCTTTTACGGCGTCGACGGAAAAGCGTTCAAGGACATCGGGATTATACTTTGTTATGACATAGTATGCGACAGCGCAACCGACGGCAATTATCAGCAATGTTGAAAAGCGTATGCCCCGAACTTCATGGCTTTTGCCGAATGTTGCGAGTATCACGCAGGCAACAAGACCTACAACTGTTCCGATAACTGCGCTTCGGGAACCTGTAAATATAAGGCTTATGACATTGCAGACGCCGCCGGCGGCAAGCAGAATTTTCAGGTTCTTCTTGTCTGCAACAAAATAACCGGCAAAGTTGAATGCGGCAAGTTGCGCAATTCCCATTGCAAGTTGGTTCTCGTTTATGTCTTCGTCCAACGTGACTCTCCCCATAAATGCATCGGCGGAACCCGAGACAAGAACAACGACATAAAACACGGAAAGAACAAGCGATATAAGCGAGCAACCGAATAGAAAGTAACTTCGGTCAAACGGCATATACAGCAAGAACAGCAGCGTTGCGATGTATAGACCGAACGAAAACGCAGGTGTAAGTTCTCCGGAATACGAAGTGGCACAAGAGAATATGATAAACAGAACTAACAGACCGTGTATAACAAAATCGCTCATTTTCGGATTCACTTTTTCCGTCATCATCCGGATGATCATCCCGACAATGAAAATAAGCGTGAATATTCGCGCCATACTTATCCCCTGAAATGCAACGAAAAATTCGCCGTTTATCGCGCAGGCGAAAAGCAACGGCAAAAACTTTTCCGGTCGAAACAAGAACGGGATAACAGCGATAACGGCAAAAACACTCAGTACGGATGTCATTGTGTTATTAATCGCAAGCAGATATACGAGTATTGCGACCGAATAAACAATATAGAACAGGTCGTGTTTTTCTTCATTTTTCGGCTTTTCTTTTATGTATTGGCTCATATAACAAATCTTTCTCGGTTTTCGCCTGTCAAATTACCGTGTTAATAATCGTTGCGTTTCGCTTTTTCATCAATTTCCGAAACCTCGTCAACAGTCAGCGAACAGGAGTGTTTTGTTGCGGCTTCCGAAAGAACGGAAAGATACTTTTCGGAACGGGAAGCCATTGTGAAACGCTTTCCTACCTCGAGAATTTCATCTTTGTTCCAACTCTTTTTAAGCGCAGATGCAATCGTTTCGGCAAAACATTCGGGCGTATATTCTTTCGCGACGGCGGCAGAGCAATCTTCAAAAACATCGTCAAATGCATCTATTCCGTCGGGCATAACAACGGGAACGCCGTGACTGTAAGCCTCAACAATAGAAAGTCCGAAGCCCTCGTTGACGGCAGCGACGACGCAGAGGTCGGCGATATCGAGATACGCATTGACCGTGCCACGGCTAACGATTCCTGTGAAAATAACATTTTCAATCATTTCACGCTCAACATAAGACCGAAGGTCTTTTTCCATACCGCCGATAACGTACAGTTTTGTCTGCTTTCTGATTTCTTCAGGCATAACACGAAAAGCGTCAACAACAAGTCGTTGGTTCTTTCCTTCGGTCACATTTCCGATAACGACGATAACATATTTCGATTCTTTCTTCACGGGGTCAGAGATCTCGGAAGTCTCGATTATCGGGTTGCAAACGACCCTTATTCCGGGAATATCCTCAGTTCCGCAAAAATTGACAATTCGCTTTTTAATACCCGAACTTATGACCGTGCAAAGCATATCGGGATTTTTTTTCATTTCAAGGACGAATGCCTTTTCGAGATTTTTGGAAAATCTGTCGGTATGAACACTTTCGTCAAAAGAAATCAATCCGTGAAGAGTTAAAACAAAAGGAGTCTTCGTTCTCGCGCATGCATAAAGGAACGGGAGAGATGCTTTTCCTATTCCGTTGATATGAACGACGTCGTATTTGTTTTTACGAATAAGGTATTCGCAATAACTGCCGGTCATGTAGTACAGAAATACCCGCGCTTTCAAACCGAGACGGTATTCACGGCGAAAAGCGTGTCCGATCGCTTTAAAAAAGAAAAAGGGTTTGAAGTGTCTGAAAAGGTCGGAATACTTTTTCTTGTAAAGCGTTGCCCGTCCGATTTTTCTGCCGTTCGTAAAGTTCGACTGAGTTAAAACGTCAACTTCGTTTTCTTCCGTTGCAAGCATAACGGAAATTGCACGAATCATATGTCCGAAGCCCGTATTGCATTTCTGCGTTTCGGAAAATTCGGGATCAAGCAGTCCGGAACTCGATGCGAGTAATATTTTCATAACTGTTTCCTTTTTGCCGTATCAAATCGTTTTTTTCGATGCTTCATTCAAAATATCCGAAAGCAACCGATGTTCAAGTGAAAAACCGATATATGAAAGAGTTTTCATTCTCTCGAACATTTCCGGACGGGTTATGTCGTCGATCGCAAACGCGATTCCGTTCGCATAAGCCTGCAAAAGAACCGTCGAATATAACGAAACGGCACACTTTGTCTGTTTAAGAGATTTTTCTATCGGAAGTTCTTTGTTAATTTCAATGTTCACATCAAGTCCGTGCAACTGTTCTTCTGAAATTTTCGTATATCTCGGATGAGGGCGAACACTCACTTTGTATCCCGCATTGATCAAGGTTTCACAATATGATACGATAGTTTCAACCTGAGACGGAGTTTCATTTTGCAGATAAAACGTAAAATCGTATATCGGAGTCTCTTCGGACATTGGGAGATTAAGAACCGGGGGAAGCTCGACCCTTATACAGGAAACATCTGCGCGAAGTTTTTCGAAAAGGGGCTTATAGTTTTCTTTCCAAACATAAAAGCGGTCAAAAACGAAAAACGAGTCTCTGATGAAAAAGAGTTTTTCGCCGTGCATAATATTGATATGTTCAACCCCGTTGCGGCGGAGATATTCCGTAAGGACACTGCTCGTGAATGAATACTCCGTCGAAGCGATGAGCGCTTTCGGAGAAAACTTATCAAGAACGTATCTCGTCATCGCGATTTTCAACATACATTTAAGGCGGAAATGCCAGTTGAACGGATAGCGGCGAGCAAGTTCTTTCAAAAATCTTCGGTCATCGTCGTTCAGAGAAGAATAAACGGAATGGTCAAAAATTTCTATTTCTCCGAACTCTGAGAATAGGCTTTCGGGAAGAATGTTTCGGTGCAAATTCGGCGTGCAGAAAACAGCATTCCGAGACTCGGTTTTTTCGGGGCACAAATGTTTTATCGTCAGTTTTTTGTAAACATAAAGAGGGAGAGACGCGACATTCAGCAACCAATGCGTCCATCCGACCAAAAACATCTGGCATTTGAACTGAAAAAAACCTCTTTCGAAATTATCCCTCGGTTCGGGAATCGAATCGATATATTTTTTTTGTTTCTCATACGGATATTTGAAACACGAATCGGCGGGCATAAAATGTCGGAAAACCCCGACAAGTTTTTTTGCTAACCCCATTTTTTCCTCCAAGGCTTTTTCGATTTTGCGACGGTGTTTTTCGGTTTACAGACGCCAATATTTCAACCCGGACGCATCGAGTTCTTTAATATCGAAAAGACCTTTCACGTCCAGAAGGACTTTTTCACAATCGGGACGGTTCGAGAAAAACGTCTTGATCTTTTCAAGTCCGAGCGAAACGAACTCATTATGAGCGACTGCGACGATTATGCAATCGACATCTTTCACTTCTTCGACAGGTGTCAATTTGACGCCGTATTCGCGCATCGCGTCTTCCGCAGAAGCCCACGGATCGACAACAATAGGTTCGATCCCGAATTCATTCAGACGCTTTATGACGTCGTTGACCTTGCTGTTTCGCGTATCGGGACAGTTCTCTTTGAAAGTCAGTCCGAAAATCGCGACTTTCGAATGTTTCGGAGCCTGTCCCGCCTCTATCATCTTTTTAACGGCGGCGTCAGCCACATATTTTCCCATTCCGTCGTTGACGATTCGCCCGTTGAGTATGATCTGGCTGTGGTAACCGAGTTTTTCCGCCTGATATGTAAAATAGTACGGATCAACGCCGATACAGTGACCTCCGACAAGACCCGGACGGAAACCGAGAGCGTTCCACTTTGTATTCATTCCGGAAACGACCTCGTTCGTGTCGATATTCATTCGGTCAAAAACCATCGCAAGTTCGTTCATGAATGCGATATTGATATCTCTCTGGCTGTTTTCCACGACCTTGACCGCTTCTGCCGTTCGAATATTCGAAACGGGATATGTTCCGACCTCGATAACGATGTCGTAAACATTTTTTATCTCTTCAAGCGATTCGGCATCAATACCGGAAACGATCTTACGAATGTTTTCGAGGCGGTGAACTTTATCTCCCGGATTGATTCTTTCGGGGGAATATCCTATCTTGAAATCAACTCCGCATTTGAGCCCGGATTCTCTTTCGAGAATGGGAATGCAAATATCTTCCGTACACCCCGGATAAACGGTCGATTCATAAACGACGATCGCGCCTTTTGTCAGATTTTTCCCGACGATCTCGCTTGCGCCTATGACGGGCGACAGATCGGGAGTGTGGTCAAGGTTAACCGGTGTCGGAACGGCGACGATGATAAATTTCGCTTCTCTCAGTTTTTCGGCATCGGAAGTGAACTCGACCGATGATGCCTTTACAGCATCATTGCCGACTTCTTTCGTCGGATCGATTCCCGACCGATAAAGTTCGATTTTCTTTTCGTTCAGATCAAAACCGATAACGGATAATCCTTTGGAAGCAAACGCCACGGCGATAGGCATTCCCACATATCCGAGACCGACAAGGGCAAGGCGCTCCTCACCCGCAACTAACTTGTCATAAAGAGACATCATATTCACATCCTTCAATATTACAGCACCGCTTCGTTATCCCTCAACGTGTATCGGAGAGCGATGTTTATTACGAAACGAATTTTTTTGGTTTCTCGCACGAACAGCAAGTATTTTCATACAGCACATGAGGTCTCAAACATTCGCTTTGCTTCTTCATCCGACGGATCCGGATTACGCTTAAAGACAGAGCGTCTGATCAAGAACCAGAACATATTCCTCAAAGTCAGCCAAGCAGCGACAAAAGAAGATTTTCCGCGGGCAACGCGCCACATTGTAAACAGATTTTTCAGTTGTTTTGTTTTTCTTCCGCTCGACACAGAATTGTCGTGGCGTATGTAGTAAGAAAGACATTCGGGCAATCTGTAACATTTGCATTTTTCGACAGCGGCCAGCCACATCGCATAATCGTTATTATGGCGCACCGGCTCTATCTGAATGAGCCCGATCTTTTCTCGTTCGTACATAACGGTGATCGTTGAAAAAAAGACATAACGGTTCATCAGTCCTTTTCCGACTTTATCTGGCGCGGTAGATATATAGGGAAGCCACTCTCCGTTCAACCGTGTCCAATAATCGGTGAAAGTAAAAGCGTATCCGGTTTCTTCCATAAAACGGACTTGTTTTTCAAGTTTTTCCGGCAGCCAAACATCGTCGCTGTCAAGAAACGCGATCCACTTGCCCTTTGCCTCGCGCAATGCGTAGTTTCGGGAAACCGCCGCTCCGTTGTTTTTTTCATTTTTCAAAAAGCGAATGCGGGAATCATCCGCAAAAGAACGGATAATTGCTTCGGTTCCGTCGGTCGAGCAATCGTCAACTATTATCAATTCCCAGTCCGTATAGGTCTGTGCCACAACGGAACGGATCGAAGTTTCAATATACTTTTCGGAATTATATGAAGGCATTATAATTGAAACAAGCCGGTTATCGGAATTCATATCTATCTCCCCACAGGCAAAAATTCAAATTGAAGTGCAGTTACGGGATATACGGTCTCGCAATCAAATATTACATAAAACAACAAAATATCTGAGACTTCGTCCTTTTCAAACTCGCAAATATATCAGGCACATTGAAGTCTGCGCTATGCATCTGCTTTTCGGATATGTCCGATATGTCACAGACAAAAGCGTTCTTTACGGCTGTCCCGTCCCCGAACTTTTTCTTAAACATCACATTTGTATTATTTATTATATATTATAACATTCGGAAAGACATTTGTCAATACAAAAATACTATTTATGCCTCCGGTAACAAAATGCCGCGCGAAATCCGACAGGACACACCGCGCGGCAGATATTTTTCGGTTTATAAAAGAATACCGTGTATAATTAAACAGATAATCCGCATAACTATTCCGCAAAGGAAAAACATGAATCGTTATTTTACTCCGACGAAAAGCAGATGATTCGTCATTCCGAGAAATTCTTTCTTCTCGCAGATATAGAAGTGATAGCGAAGATATTGCGCATAATTTTCATCGTCGAGCGCGTTGATCCTGTCTGCGAGAAGCTCGCTCGCGCCGTCGGAAGCGACCTCATGAAGGATATGCACGCCGCCGTCGGAAAGAATTCGGCGGCACCCGTCGAGCGTGTGAAAAACAAACGGAAAATCTTCAAGTCTGAAAGTGCTTTTATCGTATTCTCCGGAAGTAAAATAATCCGGACGGTTGTAAAACTCGGTCAAGAAGACCATATCGTTCCCGATGAAAGCAAAAAACAGTTTTCCGCTTTTTTTGCAAACTCGCTTTGCCTCCGAAATGCATTTTTGTTTATCATCTTCCGAGTGAAGGTGGTAAAGAGGTCCGAAAACGAGAACAATATCAAAACTCTCGTCACCGTAGCGGCTCAGATCGACGGCGTTGCCTTTTACAAGGTCGATCCTGTGTTCGGGACGGATTTTTTTGCGAAACGCCGAAATATTCGCTTCTGTAAGTTCGAGAGCGCTGACTTCATACCCTTTTTCCGCGAAATACAGGCTGTATTCGCCCGCTCCCGCGCCGATGTCGAGAAGTTTGTCTCCGGGACGCAGATACCGCTCGATATATCTGACGCTTGTCAGAAATTCCACCCGCGCCGCCTTTGAACGGTTAAGACGGAGGTCCTCGTTAAAATACCCATAAGTTTTTTCGATCTGTTCCGTCTCGCTCTCCGCATTTCTTATGTCGTCGAACTCCATATTGTTCTCCCCTTCCCAAACAATCATATATAACGACAGAACCGGCATTTGTAATGACAAATGCCCGTTCCGCTGTCTTCTTTCTTCAGCATGGTATAAACCGCATAATCTGCCCGACAGAAACAAATGATATCGGTAACACACTATATGTTTATATGATACCAAAATTTATTTCTCGTGTCAATTACCATATCAAACAGATATATGAACTGTTTTTTGTCTAAAACGACATTTCTGTAAAAATCAGTAATTTTTGCGGGAAAACCGATTGACAATCCACCTGCAAAATGATAAATTTATCATATATTCAAGGAACTGTCTGTCTGCTGTACGGCGCGGTTCTTGATAAACGCAACTATATCCGACAATTATGTACACACAGCCTTTTCGACCGTTTCGTTCGGTCAAACAACATCGCCGACAATTTGCCGTAATACCGAAGAGTTAATAAGGAAACTGTATTTATGACTAATATTAAAGACGTCGCCAAAGCTGCAGGGGTATCCCCCATGACCGTCTCCCGCGCCTTCAACCGTCCGGAACTTGTCTCTCCCAAAACGGTTGACCGAGTGCTGGCGGTCGCTCACGAGCTGAATTATGTGCCGAATCTTCTGGCACGTGGGCTTGTTACAAGCGAAACTCATACTGTCGGAGTTTTCGTTTCGCGCCCCGAAAATGCTTTGTACAGCGAATGTCTGTCGGGAATCACAAAGCAAGCTGCCGCTCACGGCTATAATGTTCTGATGGCGTGCGCCGACTCTCCCGATTCCGCAATGACGTCGATCAGGGTGCTGATGGGGCGTCGAATCGACGGACTTATTCTTCTGGGTATTGATTTCCGCTCCGGAGACGGCGATGATCCGGGACAGACTCTGATCGAAGAATACGATAAATTCTACCGAAATTTTGACAGTCTTGCGAAAGAGTGCTATGAACGTGAATTCCCGGTAATATGCATTTCACAGGCGGAGAAGAGCAGCGCTCCCCACTGCAGCGGCTTTGTCGCGCACGATTATTGTGAAGGGGCGTTTACGGCGGTCAAATATCTTGTCGACCGAGGACATCGGCGCATAGGGTTTCTTGCGCACAACGTAACCGACATCGGTATCTGGGGCGAGCGCTACCGCGGATTTTTCCGCGCTGCCGAAAAGTTCGGATGTGAGACGCATCCCGAATGGATCTGCCGAACGACAGATACCGTTGACGGCGGATTTTCGGCAATGAATGCGCTTCTCGATCGGAGTGATCTGCCGACTGCCGTATACTGCGCAAACGATGAGATCGCCGTCGGCGCGATAAACGCTTGTAACACGAGAGGGGTTCGCGTCCCGCAGGACATAAGCATTATGGGGCATGACGGGAACGCTATCGGGCGCGCCTCATGGCCGCCGCTCAGCACGGTCTCTATTCATTTCCGTGAGATCGGGTGCCGGTGTGTGGATCTGCTGTTGGATCAGATAGCGCATAAGCCTTTTGACCGCGTCGGCAAACTGATCAGCCCGACGCTGATCGAACGAGGATCTGTTGCCGACCTGCGCGGAAAGTGAAATGAAATAAATCCCCCACATCCGCAGAGATTTCACACGCCGCAGCGATTTCATCCGCGAAGATGGATTTATCCCGGCCGAAAGAACGGATCCAGCAAAAATAACCCACACTTGTCGTAGACAAATGAAGTGAACCCCAAAGTTTAGACAAAAATAAATATTAAATTGCTTGTGAATGAG
>OLPF01000251.1_pt1 | contig 62215 bp, 67 predicted proteins | sample 1673121 | NCBI WGS metagenome assembly OLPF01 (sample SAMEA3136756, study PRJEB25190) | human gut metagenome
AATCAATAACTTTCTCTACTGCTGCAGAACTTACAGATGTCAGTACAACAACAGTCTTATAGATGAATGTCAGCATGGCCGGGTCTTTGTTACCATCTTCATCATACCCGCCGACGATCACTTTTTCAACTATGCTTTCAAAAACATAACGGTCAAAAGTGTCTAGCACTTCGTTTTCTTCCAGCGTCCTACGAAACTCTGCAATCCGCTTTTTCATAGTGCTTTCTGTTTCAGCAGATTCTTGCAAGCTCTCGCGCTGTTTTTGGAGCTGTTCAATCTGACTGCTTAAATCAAAATACTTTTGCTCGTATGTTTCTTTGTCAATGATTTCTTCCAGCCGCATATCAACCAGCTTGGCCCGCTTTGCGTCCAATGCAGCAATATCTTTCTCTACTTTCGCCAACTGTTTGCTTGACCCTATCTCTAAGCGCCGTTTGGATAATTTCGGTGAAGAAGATCAGTTCTACATCCGGGATCACCATGAGGCCATAATATCAGAGGAAATGTTTGAAAAGGCACAGGAGATTTTGAAGCGCCGCGCAAAGCCGCGCCGTTTAGGTACGGATGGCAAACGTGAAAAATTCAGCCGGAAATATGCCTTTAGCTGTATGCTGTAATGTGGCTTCTGCGGTGGTACACTTACAAGGCGAAGCTGGCACAGCGGTTCACAGTATAACAAGGTTATCTGGCAATGTGTGACTGCCACCAAAAAGGGCAAGAAGTTTTGTCCTGACAGTAAAGGAATTGCCGAGAAAACCATTGAGCAGGCATTTATTGAATCCTACCGGCTTCTGTGCCAAAATAATAAAGACGTGTTAGATGAATTTATTGCCCGAACAGAAGAAACCCTTTCGGACAGTAATGCAAGCGTAAAAGTTTTCCCCATCAAAATGTCGCCTTTGTATTTTTCATTTTTGATTATGCCGATAACTGTTGTTTCGGCCCATCGGGTGCTGCCGCGTTTGGTCTTGTACCCTAAGTTTTCAAGCTCCTGTGCAATTACGGAACCACCAGCCCCCTCGATATAGCGCCGGAAGATATACCGTACTATTTCAGCTTCTTCCTCATTGATCGAAATGCTCTTATCCTCTGGATGGTAGTCATACCCTAAGCAACCTTGGAACCCAACCAATTCACCGCGCTGCATTTTCATTTTCAAGCCCTTTTTGACATTTGCAGAGATGTTCTCAACTTCCTGCTGCGCCACAGAGCTTAAAATGACGAGAAGCAGCTCACCGTCCATTGTCAAAGTATTTATGTTTTCTTCCTCAAAGAAAACGGCAATTCCTTTTTCTTTCAGCATACGAACATACTTCACCGATCAAGCTGCCCTTGGGCACCATTTCGTCAAGTAGGAATTTGAATAAATGCTTATTTTTTTCAAAATGCCAGCAAACCCAGTATTTACGCTGGGTTACGGACTTCCATATCTAACTCTGCCTTCATAATTTTCATTACTTTTTCCTGCATGGTCATGCTAGAGTTTTGATTAAAATAGTAATTAACCTGATAACAGGTGTTCCCGATTTTCTTTTCATAGTCTGGATTTTTTTCTTCTGTAGTCTGAACTATATTTCTGTCTTCCATAAAATTTTTCTCCTTTCGCTAAATTGCCCGACAGAGAGAAGGATTGTTTTGTCTCTGCCGGACGTATTCATTTAAAGCTGTAATTTGCAACTGGCAACAACATGGTTGAAACTTTCTTTCAAGTGTTTTTCACCCCTCTTTTTTCCAATTTATAACACTACTATTTTCTTTTTTGAAATATCTTGTTGCCACCTAGTAAAAATAGCTGTAAAGCCTTTAAAATCAATGGCTTTCGTTGGATACAACAATGGCAACAACCGATAAACAACCGGGTAAAAATCAGCCTTCCGGCTTCAAAAACTATCCTCTTTCTCTGTCGGGCTAGTTAAAAGGAAGTGCCATCTGTTCGGCTTCGGAAAGGTCAATAAATCCCTCTCCACCTTCGTTGTTGCCACCATTTGCATCTCCCCGAATCCAGCATCTCTGCTTCCCATAGCCTTCCTTTGTAAAGCGATGATATCCGCCTCTCTTCCACCCAATAATCTGAGTATCCATGATCTGACAGATTTCATTTGTCTCAAATTTCTTCGGCTCTCCGTCATAATGGTTAAAGGCATTTTTCCAAAGCTGAATAGAGCAGACATAATTTCCGTCATAGCTGTCAAGCCACCCTTGAATCATTCCTGCCATTGTATCTTCCTGCATGAACTGTTTCCGATATTCATTGATATTAAATTCCATCTCACTATCAAACCGCAGTAATTCCGATTTATTTCCAGTTGCATTAAACAATACCATTGCTTCTGCCCACAGCTGGTCAAAACACTCTCTGGCTTCTGGCTCATCATCAAGAATGTGCTTCTCTGCTTTGCTGCTATCAATTTCAATCGGTAGAAATCTTCTTGCCCCAGTACGATCAAACGGAATGAACTGCCGATTATTTGATGAGCCGGCAAACACACACTGCCTTGGTCTGTCTTCCTCATATTTTTCATAAGGATTGCGGTGGGTTTCCTTCATTCTTGATAAGAAAGATTTTGTTTCTTCGATACTCTTCGCACTGATTGCAGCTGTCATCTCTGACATCTCCAAAATCCAGTGTCCCCGAAGCAGTTCATAAGGTTTTTCCATATTCAGATTTTTCAAGCTATCTGAAAACCATTGATCGTCCAGTGCCAGGAAACGGAAAAAGGTGGATTTTCCTGCCCCCTGCTGTCCTACCAGACATAACATTTCATCAAATTTACACCCCGGACAGTAGATACGGTTTAAGGCTCCCATCATAAAATGTTTCAGCATTTCATAAACCAAATCTGAATCTTCCGCACCCATATACACTTTCAATACATTACGGATTCTTTCTTTCCCGTCCCATTCGAGGGTCTCTAAATACTCACAAATCGGGTGGTATTCTTTACTGTATGCTTCCAGATCCAGTGCATCGTCCATAACTCCTTCATTAAACAGACCATAATATTTTTCAAAGAAATACCGAAGTGCTTTTCTCCCTTTGTTTGTCAGTACACATGGTTCTTTATTCCACCAGAGAATTTTTGTCACGTCAATTTTCTCTGTCAGTCGGTTATATCGAAGACTACCTGCTAACAGTGGATCTTTTCTTAATACGGTCACATAATTCTCCATTGAATTTTTGACTGTCCCTTTTTCTGTCATATTCAGGGTTTCTCTGATTTCCCGACAGTCCCCCGGGTTCACCATATGAATCATTTTCTTTATCAAATCTTTTTCCTCTTTCGTTGAAATATCTTTTGCATTTTCGCTCAATATTCTCTATCTCCTCTCTTTTTTCTCTCACGATTGCCTCTTTGTCCGCATGCTCTCCAAACAGCAACGTATCCAGATAATAATTAACAATCACAAGTTCTCTCAGGGCAGTTATAAATCTTTCGTCCCATTCTTCTGTTCTTGTTCTGGGTCTGTACTGTTCTTTCCAGTCCTGCAACAGAATCCGATAATCCAGATAAGCTTTCAGGCATCTCATATATTCTTTTTCCCATTGTTCTTCTGGTGTCGGTTCCGGCTTCCTTATCAAAACATTTCTTCTTGCCGGGGAATCCCTTCCTCTGGCAGAGTATTTAATTCCAAAATCATCTGCCAGTTTCATTGCCGCATCTCTTAATCCCAGTCCAAACAACTGTGCTGTAAAATCAATCGCATCTCCTGTACAGCCACAGCCAAAGCAATAATATCTCCGGTCTACTTTCATACTGGGTGATTTGTCATTATGAAAAATACAACGGATCAGTCCGCTCCTGTTGAGCTTCAATCCATACCGCTCAGCAGCCTGCCGAACGGTCACGTTCTGTTTTACTTCATCAAATAATCCCAATTCATTTCCTCACTTTCTTAAATCTGCTTCCCAAATCTGGGAAGCAAGTTTTCACTAAAAACAAAAAAGGCACTTTGTCCTGTCCTTACGGAATCAACAAAATGCCCTATATCTCCAGATCACTGGAATGCGTTTTCCCTTTATTCAGTTGTTTTCTCTCTGCCTCTTCTTTTTGAATCTTTGCTACATTTAATGCAAGTTTTTCTCTGATAGACGGCTTAACTTCTTTTTTGATTTCTTCCACAACAGATTTTTTCTTTTCTGGCTGTTTCAACTGGCGGACGATTTTTACAACCGCTTTTTCCATTGCATTTTCAATTTTCCGTATCAGTCCATCTAACCTTTTTATCGCATATTCTTTTTCTTTTCGTGATGCTTTACGTTCCGGACTCTGTATCCATCTTTTAGAATCTTCAGCCAGATAAATATCATCTTTTCTGGTAGCCAGCACAGCTTCCTCTGCAACTTTCTCTACTGCCTTGTCATATGCTTCACTGGATACTTCATCAAGCAAGGTTTCTACATCTTCAATACGGACTGTAAGCTGTTGCAATTCCTGTTTCTGTTCTTCGATCAGATCACCTTGTTTAAATATCCGATCAGAATTATTCGCAAATTCTTTAATCTGCTGTTTTATCTTTTCTTCCTGTGACTGGATAATTTCTTCGTTTGCATTCACACGACTTGATTGTTTTGCAAGTTCCAGACGATTTTCATTTACCTTATCTATCTGCATTAAGATTGTTTCCTGTCGGTCGGCAATCTCTTTTTTCTGCTTCATGCGGATATAATCCTGTTTCTCCAGATACTGTCGTCCACCATAAGCCGGTTCTTCATCAAGTTCCAATCCATGCCGTTTACAGATATCCAGAAACATCGCCCGGCAGGCAGAATCAAAAACGACCTTACGGTTATTTGTCTTTGACCTCTTCTTTTCTGGATTTGGAAGTCCAAAGCCAAGTTCTTCCAGTGCAGCTTCCTGCTTTGGCTCAATCTCTCCATATCGGTTTGTAGCATCAAACACATGACGCTCATGGATATGAGGAGTTGCTTCGTCCATATGCAGTGACCAGTCAATGATATGCACATTAGAACCAAACCTCCCATCAAATTCTTTTTTAAATTCATCGAAAACCTTGACCAGTGTTTCTACAGAAGCATGTTCATCTATCGTCCCCAGCTGATAGATACTTTCTTCCGGACAGGTCTTTTTATTTTTCAAAATATCTTCCACACCCTTGCATCTGTCTGGGTGTCGAGCTTTCTCATGTCGCTTATTCTGGTTAATCACATAGTCGCTGTAATGCTCCGAATAATAAGCCAATTCAATCTGGCTAAAAGAAAAATTATTCTCTTCTCCCCGGTCTTCCATTGTGGTATATCCCTGATAGCAGTCCCAGTAAATATTTTGGCGGACTCTTTCATTGTCGATATGCTCACTGTGTTCCGGGTCAAATCTTCGATCATTGTGGAGAGGATTATAAACGCCATCTTTTCCAGATCGTCCATTATGCCTTGTGCCTTTCAATTCACATTTCCCCTTTCTTTCAAGTTTTTCCCCGAAGGGAATTGCAGCGAAGCTGCTAAAAGTCTCTGTCTCCGTTACAGACAGTACCCAGTACTAAGTGGCGAAACGCCTCTTAACTGGGCAATGGCTGCCGCCCTTAACCTGCTAAGGGCTTCGCCCCTTAACCCCAGCAAGGTGCTGCCTCCCTTTGCAATCCAGGCACAAAGGACTTCCAGTCCTCTGTACTCCCGGCAGACAAAACGTAATTCCTGCCGCTGTCCCTTCGGCATGATCTCCGTTCCGTCTGTTTTTCAAAAATCCTCTGCATCGGATTTTGTGGAAATATAATAATAGACAAAATAAAAGGCACTAACTTTTTACGGTTAATGCCATTTCCTTTACTCATTCACATTTTCAAATGCTTCCTGTGTATTTGAGAGTCCCATTCCTTTCACTGTTTCAGATAACTGCGATAGCTGTCTATCACAGAATCTGTAACACCGTTTTTGTACACTTTTCGGATATCAACAATTTTTTCATCTTTCAGTGCTTTCAGCCAATCCAACAAATCTTTTCTGCTGTTTACAAAATTACAGCATCTTCCGTCTGCATATTCAATCCGGTATCTCATAAGCCCCTCCTACACATACACCAATTCATTTAAAATGATTTCATCTACCCGGCTTCTCACATTGTTTGCCCGGCGAACCCATTCCATTTGATCTCTGTTTTTCAATTCCTCTGTAATACCTTCCTGTTCCATGATCTGATTCATGAGAAAATCTCTGTATTCTACGCACTGCTCATTTAAGTCTGCAAGGTAAGTCCAGAGTTCCCCAGTCAATGTCAGATAGGAATATAAGCCACCTTTGTAGTCTTTCAGATAGTTTCTGTGAAGGCTTCCATAAAAGCCAATATCACGCTTTTCTTCCGACACAGCGATCAGTGGCAGATAGATTTCCCCGACAAGGATATAATCCAGACCATTGCTGTCATCGTGAACGATTCTTTCTAATTTACTCATGCTGATGCAACTCCTTTCTTCGGTTCTGCAGGTGGAAGCAGTGATACCGGAACGAACACACCCTTTGCAATATCTTCCTGACGGATTTTCTCTTTTTTTGCATCCATTTCAGCTTTCTTTTTTGCTTTTGTCCGTTCATAGTATTCTTGCTGCTTGCCACTTGCTTTTCTTTTCAGGTAATTCTGATGAAGCCTGTCTTTTCTGGCTTCCCGCTTCTTCATTTCTTCAATTTCCTCTGACGTCATTTCCACCTCACCGAAATGTGGCGGTAAATATTTTCCAATGAAATTAAAATAGATTTCCACTTCCTGAGTTGTCTCAATGCTTCCTTTTCGGTCACGCTCATGAACCACAATCTTTTCAACAAATTCGTTCAGCATGTAAGTGGTCAATTCATCAAAGTTTTGGTATTTATCAACCAGAGCAATAAACTTCTCCGCTGATCTGCGACCTTCTTCATAACCTGATAATTCAGCTTCCATATCTGCAATTTCTGCCGACAAATCTTTCTGTTCTTTAGAATATTGTCCGTCAAGAATCGCATAACGTTCATCTGGCAGCTTGCCAAGAATATTGTCCTCATAGATTCTGCAGATCAATTTTTCCAGTTCCTGCACACGCTTTTTTGCTTCTGCTAATCTGCTTTTCAATCTTATGATCTCACTGGACTGCTGTGAAGTCTGTGCTTTTTTTACTGTCTCCAAAAATTCTTCACGATTCAACTGTGAATACTCCGCAACAGCCTTTAAAAGTTCCTTAATCAGCTCCATAACCACATCGGCATTAATTCTGTGCTGTGTCTGGCAGAGTGTTCCAACCGGAACTTTAGAATATGCAGAACAGGTATATTGTGGTACTCGCTTGCCATTATTTACCCGATGAACATACATTTTGGAACCACAGTCTGCACAATACATCAGACCTGTCAGTGGGTGGGCTTCTCCCCATCCATCTGGATACCTTCTCACATTGCTTCGGATTCTCTGCACATTGTCAAAAGTTTCCTGATCTATGATTGCTTCCTGCGTGTTCTCAAACACCGTCCAGTTATCCTCAGATACATAATGGCTTTTCTTATCCTTGAAATGCTTTCTGGTCTTGAAGTTCACTGTATGACCAAGATACTCTCTTTTCTTTAGAATACCGGCAACAGTAGAAGAGCCCCAGCCATAAGGATCTTTGATTTCTTCTACTCTGCCTTTCCATAATCCGGCATCTTTCTTTGCCATATGAACCGCTGGTATCTCAACCTTATCCTCTTTCAGTGCCCTGGCAATCTGATATGGTCCGTATCCATCCATTGTCATGTGAAAGATTCTCCGTACAACTACAGCTGCTTCTTCATCAACGATCCATACATTCGGATCATCCTTGTCTTTCAGATACCCATACGGTGTTGTACTTGCCACATGCTTGCCGGATTTCCCTTTCGCCTTGAAAGTGGATTTTATCTTTTTACTGGTATCCCTTGCATACCATTCATTCATGATATTTCGGAATGGAGTAAAATCATCGTCCTCCCGGAAGCTGTCTACATTCTCGTTGACTGCAATCAGGCGGACATTTTTCTGTCGCAGCAACTCCATATATTGTCCGACTTTCAGATAATCTCTTCCCATTCGGCTCATATCTTTAATCAGGATCGTTCCGACTTTCCCTGACTCAACTTCTTTCATCATGGCAAGAAAGCCTGGACGATCAAATCTTGTACCGGAGATACCATCATCAGTAAAATGAACAAGATTGGTAAATCCATGTTCTTTTGCATATTGTTCCAGCAGTTTCTTCTGATTCGAAATACTGTTGGATTCTCCGTTTAATTCATCATCACGACTAAGACGTTCATACAACGCTGTCATGAATCCTTGTTTCTCTGTCATAGTCAGATGTCCTCCTTCCTTTGTTTATTAAATTCCTGTTCTCATCCCATATCCGTTCCTGTACCGGGTGCTGATGTTTCCGGGACGTATTAACCAGAAAAGACACGCTGAATGCCTATTCAGTTCTGGTATCACTATGGGCAGGCTGTTTCGTTTTCAAAGTTCGTGTAAGAAGTAAAAAAGTTCTTTACACTAAACGAAATGCTCAGAGGTCTTTTTACAGCCCCCTTACTACATTTTTTTGATTTCGTGTCATCTTTTTAAAGTTCCTTACACAATCTCTGTACTGACGAAACAAAATACGGACATGTTTTAAAATTGTTTTTTACAAAATACAATTTTGTTCTTTAAGGTAAAAAAATAAGCCTCAAGAGACTTTTTAATCATTTTGGAGCTCCAACTCTTTAAAATTGATTGATTAAGAAGTCTCTTCAAACTTACTACACCTGCGGCAAGTTTATACTTCTTATACTGCCTTACCGCAAAATGGTTTGGGTTCTTCTGCTCCAGCTCCTCAAACAGCAGGTCAACCGCATTTTTGAAATTTTCATCATCTTCCTTTGCTTCACTGGCATCCACCAGATCAATCAGCATGGAAAAATTCTGTTCTTCCTCTGGCGCTTCGTACCAGATATATGCGATCAGTGCCGTGTAATAGAGCTTTTCAGCTTTTACCCAGAAATCCTCAGAGGCTTGCTGTCCTTCCCCTTTGGTATTTACAATGATTGTGTTTACGAGTTTCAGAATGTCCTTTTCGCTCCGGATGTAAGCGAAAGGGTTGTAATGCATTGATTTTGCAAAGTTAATGGTATTAAGCACCTTAATCCGGTAATCATTCTTAGACAGCATCCTGCCGCATTCGACCAGCACAGTGCCTTTCGGATCAGTGACAACATAAGACGAGTGCATCTGCATCAGGTTCGGCTTCACAAAAAAGCGTGTCTTACCGGAACCGGAACCACCGATCACAAGAATGTTTTTATTCCTTGCATACTTCGGCTGCTTTGGTCTGCCGGACATCATAAGACGCTCCGTTGCCGTTAAAAGCACGTTGTTTTCAAATACCGGATCGACATAAGGCTCTATGTCTTTGGCAGTTCCCCACCTTGCCGAACCATATTCTACTCCCTGCCGGAATTTCTTTGCATTTTTCGCTTTATAATATACTACCATACGAAATCCTATCCCGCATCCCACGCCAACCAGTAAATCCCCCGGCATAAAACTAGGAAACGGGTTTACAAACGCACCTCCCATCCCATTGATCGTGTCCAACACCTTCTGTAATGTGTTATCTCCTGCCTGCTGTCCATACAGCCATGAAACCTTATTAAAGACATATCCAAATATCACATAGGGAGCGCATTTGAGGGCAAGCTGTTTTCCATTTACCCCTCTGCACTTTTCTTTGAGAATTTTCGGGATTGACTGCAAATCTTTTACAATCCCGTCAATGACCTTACTTATAGGCTCTGTCCCCTGTCTTTGTTTTTCTCTCTGCTCCGCTCCCTGTTCTTGTTCTGTGCGATCATCTTCTGAAGTCCTTTCAGTTTCTGCCGTAACGACGGACGCTGTTGCTTTTTCTCATTAACTTTTACAAATTCCTTGAACGCCTGTGCAATCACATCGGCATCCTTACCCTTAAAAAATACAAGGTATTTTGGCGGCTCCGTGGTCTTATCCCGCTTCACAGCGAAATCTACATTGTACTTTCTCGCCACACGCTCAAAAGCCTTAATGTTATCATCCGTGACCTCTATGGACTTCGCACCCGCTCCCTGACCTACCAGCTTTTTCACCGGTATTTTCCCGTGGGAAGGCTCTTTATGTTTCTGATGCTCCAGATACATCTTCATCGCCTTCTGGAGAACACTTGCGGTCAGTTTGGATGTCTTGATTGCAAGGGCAATCGTTTTTTGTGTTGTTTCCTCCTGCACAGTGTACCTCCTTCCTTATCTGCACCGATTGGATTCAAGGTGGAACCAACAGCCTGTGAAGCTGTATTTTCATTGCCATATCGTTACTTCTCCCCTTCCTTAAGGTCTTTATCCCACCAGTTCAATTCTTCCTCATAGAAATCATTAAATGTATCAGCAGGAATATTTTCTTTCTGCTTTTTTGCATTTTTAGTGTCTCGTACCACCTTTGCCACAATTACCACAGCAATAGCAGCAAACAGTAATTTCTTCATATTTTTTCTGTTCATTTCTTTTCCTTTCCACTTCTGGACGCTGTGACCAGAAGTTGTTGCAATAAAAAAAGCAGATACGAAACCTTTCGATCTCATATCTGCCTTAACGCTGTATATTTTTCTATATCCTTTTTGATTAGTAGAGCTTTGCACCTGCCGGAATTGCATCATCCAACATAACCAAGTTGAGTTTTTCCTCTCCGTTTACTGTATGGACAGCGGATAAAAGCATACCACAGGAATCAATTCCCATCATACTTCTCGGTGGTAAATTTGTAATTGCAAGTAATGTCTTTCCGACCAGTTCCTCCGGTTCATAATATGCATGGATTCCAGAGAGAATAATTCTGTCTGTTCCTGTGCCATCATCTAAAACAAAATGTAACAGCTTTTTGCTTTTCTTCACAGCACTACATTCTTTTACTTTTACAACACGGAAATCTGACTTGCTGAATGTATCAAAATCCACCATTTCCTCAAATAATGGTTCTGTTTCCACCTTTGGCTCAACAGGCTCAGTAACCTGTTCTTCTAAATTCATATTTTCATCGCACATATTCATTTCCTCCAGACATAATAAGCTAATGCCCATTATAGCAGAAAAGCTGTGCTTTGAGAAGAAATTCCTAACTTGAAAATCGTGTACATCTTTGCACCGATCAGATTATCTTCTATCCATACATCATCGAGCAGCAGACAATGTGATAACACTTCCAGATTTTCCATGTTTATCAGCCGTTGAACAACAGTATTTGTATTCTCCGGTATTTCATGAGCTTCCATTGCAATATCCCGCCTTGCTTCCCTGCAATACTTATACAATCCCAAGATATACTTATTCGACAGGATAAAACCATACGCATCATTATTCAGATATATCATTTTATGCTTTTCCCATTCCTCCGGCAATGAAAAATAGCACTTTGCTGTTTCGATATAGCAGTCTCCCTCATAAGTAGGCTTCATCTTCCTTTCCTGCCGGAGCATCTGATGATATATCTTTTCCCGGTCAAATATACTTCTTGCTCTGGTAAAATCAGGTGTCCTTCCACGCATAAAAGTATAAACATTGTTGATCACTGTTTTTCCTGCCAAAGATTTATAATTCCCTACCCTATGAAGGTACTGCAATACCTCTGTTAGCTTCTCCTCAGAAGTAATCTCTTGGTAGTTCTCTGTATCAATCTCCATTTGTTCAAAAGTTAATGGTGTGCTTCCTTTTTTGATTTCACGCTCCATGATACGCTTGGTATCTCTCATTGATTCCATATCATTTCCTTTCCACTTCTGGACGCTGTGACCAGAAGTTATAAAACAAGCAGGTACAAAACATTCATTTCATACCTGCTCCTGTTCAGCAAGAAATTCTCTTTCCTGCAAGTTCCATTATGATATTGATTACTTCCCTAATGATTGCAATAATTTTTATTGCAAGGACAATCACTCCGATCATGCCGCCTATGACTGCGTCAAGTGCCAACACTCCAATGCTCCCGGCTATTCCCAAATTACGAGGTATCAGCAGTACGAGCATCTTTTGTATGCCGAAAGGAAAGCCACTCATAATCCAGAATTGAAACCAGTTCATACCGTTATCTCCCAGACATATCCAGTAACACATATCCAGCCATACTACAATAAATGCCAGCGGCAAAATCACCTTAAATAATACCCTTTTCATGCCATCCACCTCCATACATATCATGCTGCACTTCCTGCTGATAGAAATGATTTATCGTAGTTGGTGCATTATAAAGTGCTGTTATCATATACGCTTTGATATTTGTAATCTTCGTCGTTGTCTCTTTCATGCAACCAATCACATATTCCAGATGACTGCTGTTCAGTTTCAAGAATCTGGATTTTACAAGCTCATACGGATAATCCTCACCTGCAACTCGGATTGATTTTCTCTTTACGCACACTACTTCGCAGATTATCCCAAATAATTCGTCATAAAGTTCTTTTTCACCATAACCATCATACTTCATGTGATGATCATAATTGATATTTTCTTTAATCAGTTCTATGTATGCCTGTGCATCATCCATCGAATCAATCACATCATCTTGTGGCTTTTCTGTTGCAGATTGATTGATAGGATTGTTATAACTCTCCTCAGTATGGTTATAATTAGTCTGATTCATATAAGTCTGATTATAGTTAGTATAATTATGGTTCGATTCTCCGACTTCTTGAGGTTCGATTTCCGAACTTCCAGAGGTTTGATTTTCTGACTTCCGAAAGTTCGATTTTCTGACTTCTTGAAGTTTAATTTTCTGACTTCCAGAAGTTCGATTTTCTGACTTCTTGAAGTTCGATTTTCCGACTTCTGTGATTTCATCAGCATTAGCAGGCTCTTTTTCGTCCATCTGCTCTGAAATTGAAGCAAAATTTTTCACATAAATTATATCCGGTTTTCCAAGTCCTCTGCGCACCTTTTCTACCAGACCAATTCCTTTTACAGAATCAAGCTCTGCCAATACCTTAACAGCTTTTTCCTTAGCGCATCCCAAATCCTCCATAATGCTGTCTATGGTATAAATGATGTATGCACGATTTTCATCATCAAACCATTCATTCTTCATAGACAGCGACATACGATCAAGCATAAGTCCATACAACAATTTAGCATCACTGGACAGCTTCTTAAATCTCTCGTCCTTTATCAGCAGGCGTGGAACACGATAGAATGAGAACTGTTCCGCTTCTATTCCGTAATAATAATCTAGCTGCAAAATTTCTCCCATTCTCGTCTCCTCCTTCCTACTGTGTATTCTTCCAGTTATCTAATAGCTGAAATATTATTTTTTCTATATCATCTGTGCTGTATGTATCCGGAAAATAACTGTTAATGCGTTCCGTTTTTATAACAACCTTACGCTCTACTGGCTTTTCTTTCTCCAGAAGCATACGCACCATTGGAAAAGTCAGTTCTCCCTTTTTGTCACTCTCCTTTAGCATGGCACTCTGCTGTTTGCTTATGACAGCATTGGTGTCCTGTATGGCAACCAATACCCATTGCTGTGCATCCTCGGATAAAAATGAAAGGTCAACAGACTGCATAATGCCTATTTTCCCTGCATCAACCATATCAAGCAATGGTTCCGATAAGCGTGAAATCCATATATATCTTTGAACTGTTTTTGCACTTTCTCCTGCGGCTTCTCCAAGTTCTTCCAAAGTAAGTCCGCCTGTTCTGCTTCCCTGATGCTTCATAGCATCATATTTCATGCGGTATGCCTTTGCTTTTTCGCTTGGAAGAATATCTTCTCTTTGGATATTGCTGTCCACCATAATAATCGTGGCTTCATCATCCGTATAATTACGGATAAACATCGGCATTGTTTCAAGTCCTACCAGTTCACACGCATGTCTCCTGCGATGTCCTGCAATAATTTCATAGCCGCCCTCAGCTCTTGGTCTTGCAATACCCGGCATCAATACTCCATGCTCTCTGACACTCTCCACAGTTTCCTGCATTTTTTCATCGTCCAGTACCTTAAATGGGTGTCCCTTGAACTCATGCAATTCTGATAGGGCAATTTCCTGTACCTGCTCTGTTCCTGCCTGTGGCTGTTCAGTTCTGAATAAATCATCAAAGCTATTCAGCTTTACTTTTGCTGCACTTCCCATCTTATTCATCTGCAAGCACCTCCTCTGTCAAAGACTGATAGGCACTTGCTACTTTTCCATTTGGATCATGCTCATAAATACTGACACCCTCCGCAGAAATCTCCGCAGCTCTTACGGACATCGGAATACTGTTTTCAAATATTCTAACTTTGCTACCATAATTCTCCACAACCAATGCACTGATGTCTTTTGCATAATTCGTTCTGTTATCAACCATAGTAAGCAGAATACCTTCAATCTCCAATTTTGGATTGATCTGCCTTTTTACCTTTCCTATGGTCTTTATAAGCTGTTCCAGACCTTTTACCGGCAGATATGCTGCCTGCACCGGAATAAGGATGCTGTCGGCACTTGCAAAGGCATTTATGGTAATCATGCCAAGGGAAGGCATACAATCAATCAGAATGTAATCATACCTTTCTTTCTGCTGTTCTATATAAGTCCGAAGCACAAGCTCCCTGCTCATGACATTTACCAGTGATACTTCCAATCCCGACAACTCTATATTGCCGGGCATAAGGTCTACACCCTCGTCGTGCTTTAGGATGCCAGAAGCCGGCTCCATATCTTCTTCATTGATGATATTCGCCATAATGGTTGCAAGAGATACATCCAGTTTATCCGGCTCCTGAAAGCCTAAACTTGCTGTCAGGCTTCCTTGTGCATCCGCATCTATCAGAAGCACCTTTTTCCCCTTTTTTGCAAGTCCAATACCTAGATTACTTGTTGTGGTGGTCTTTCCAACTCCACCTTTCTGGTTTCCGATTACTATAACTTTACACATGATGAAATTCCTCCAAATTCTACTATTATTCTTTTACATTGCTCTTTTTTACTTCTACATACGATCTGTAATATTTATCTGTTCCCTTGTTGGGATAGAGGTCTGACATTTCCAGAACCTCTACCTTTGGGTGTCTCTGCATGATTTTTTTGAACCATGTAATATCATTCTTTGTTCCCATCAATCGAATCTTTAACATCAATCATTTCCTCCAAACATCGCATACAAGTTTTTATTGTATGTGGCATACTCCGGATACCGAATCTGTATTGCCTGCCAGAAATATGGTGCATAGCAACAGTAGAACAAATCCTCTACTGAATATCTCCGGCACTCATCCACCTGTTCCTCTGTGTCCTGCTCATCATCTACGCTCGGTGTACCATTGCAATACAGATTAAATGCCATTCTGACAACCTTTGCACTTCCACTGGTCTGCCAGCCTTCATGCAGGCACTCCGGTTTTACACATCCAGTCTTGAAATTATAAATTCTATCCACATTTCTTCGTGTATCTTCGTTCATTCCAATGCAATAGCAAAGTGCCTTGTGATATACATCTGCTTCTCTAACTTTCTGAATTTTTTCATAGTAGAATTTCTCATGTGCTTCACTGATAAAGTTAATATTTTCTTTTTCTGCTCCTAACGCTGTACTGTTCATACTGACTTCCTCCATTTTCTTATTTTGTTCCGTTGACCATAACAAAAAAGGACATTCCTCTAAAATTTCTTTTAGAAAAATGTCCTTATAGTACAAAATATGAACTTGAACTGACTCGATTTTAATTTAAAATCGTTTGTTTTAACCCTTTAAGATAGGTTATTTTGTCGTACTCCTGTCGTACCATACAAGTTGGAAGTCCGCAAACCCTTGATTTTATTGGTCTTTTTTATCCAATGACTTCATTGTTGGGAACAGCAACACGTCTCGGATCGCTGCGGAGTTTGTCATGATCATAACCATACGGTCAATTCCAAAGCCGATTCCACCTGTTGGCGGCATACCAAGCTCTAAGGCATTCATAAAGTCCTCGTCGGTGGTGTTTGCTTCGTCATCGCCCTGTGCTAACAGTTCTTCCTGTGCTTTGAAACGCTCTCTCTGGTCGATCGGGTCATTCAGCTCGGAATAAGCATTTGCCATCTCCCAGCCGTTGATGAAGAACTCAAAACGCTCTACATACTCCGGGTTGTCCGGTTTTTTCTTGGTTAATGGAGAAATCTCGATCGGATGATCCATAACAAAGGTAGGCTGGATCAAATGCTCCTCTACATATTCTTCAAAGAATAAGTTCAGGATATCGCCTTTTTTGTGACGCTCCTCAAATTCAATATGATGTTCTCTTGCAACTGCTCTTGCTTCTTCAAGGTCTTTGATCTCATTGAAGTCTACGTTTGCATATTTTTTAACGGCATCTACCATGGTGATACGCTCAAATGGCTTAGATAAGTCAATGACATGCTCACCGTAAGGAAGCTGAAGTCCTCCGGTAACCTCCTGTGCCACATGACGGTAGAGATTCTCGGTTAAGTCCATCATGCCGTGGTAATCGGTGTATGCCTGATACAGCTCCATCAGGGTAAACTCCGGGTTGTGACGGGTGTCTAAACCTTCATTTCTGAATACACGTCCGATTTCGTATACTCTTTCTAAACCGCCGACGATCAGACGTTTCAGATATAATTCCAAGGAAATTCTGAGTTTTAAGTCCTCGGATAATGCATTAAAATGCGTTTCAAACGGTCTTGCAGCAGCTCCACCGGCATTTGATACCAACATCGGTGTCTCAACCTCCATGAAACCTTCACCGTCTAAATAATGACGGATGCTGCTGATGATCTTAGAACGTTTTACAAAAGTATCCTTTACTTCCTGGTTCATGATCAGGTCTACATAACGCTGTCTGTAACGGATATCTGTGTTGGTCAGTCCGTGGAATTTTTCCGGTAAAATCTGCAGACTCTTAGAAAGTAAAGTTACTTCCTTTGCGTGGATGGAAATTTCGCCTGTCTTTGTCTTAAATACAAATCCGGTAATTCCGATCAGATCGCCGACATCCATTTTTTTGAAATCCTTATAGGAATCTTCGCCGATCTCATCTCTTGCAACATAAGACTGGATGTTGCCTTTTAAGTCCTGCACATTGCAGAAAGAAGCCTTACCCATGACACGTTTCTGCATCATACGTCCTGCAACGGTAACGGTCTGTCCTTCCATCTGCTCATAGTTTTCTTTTATATCTGTGCTGTGGTTTGTCACATCAAATTTTGTGATTACAAAAGGGTCTTTGCCATTTTCCTGCAGATCTGCAAGCTTTTCACGGCGTACCTTGAGTAATTGGTTAATGTCCTGTTCCTGTACGTTCTTTTGTTCCGCCATTATACTCTCCTTTAATTTGATCTCTGGATCTCTAATACTTTGTAATTCAGGTCTCCTGCCTGTGTTTCAACGGTTACAACCTCACCGACTTTTGCTCCTAAAAGTGCTTTTCCGACCGGTGATTCGTTAGAAATTTTACCTTTCAGGCTGTTTGCCTCGGTGGAACCGACAATTTTATAGTCTAACTCTTCGTCATATTCCATATCTAATATCTTCACACGGCAGCCAACGCTGATCTTGTCTAAGTCTACTTCTTCTTCTACTACGACTTCCGCATTTTTTAAGATTTTTTCAATCTCATCGATACGGGCCTCGATATCACGCTGCTCGTCCTTTGCTGCATCATACTCTGCATTCTCGGATAAGTCTCCCTGCTCTCTTGCCTCTTTGATCTTCTGTGCAACTTCTTTACGTTTTACGACTTTTAAATTGTGTAATTCGCTCTCTAACTTCTGTAATCCTTCGTAAGTTAATAGATTCTTTTTGTCCATGATTTCTACCCTTCTTTATGATTTATCATAGTAAAACGGACCTGAGCTGTCCGTTTTGCCTTCACCTATTTACATTCATAGTATTATACTCGTGAAACATGCCCTGTGTCAAGGTTTTCAAGCGTTTCCGAGATGGCTTAACAGTTCTTTCAACTCTTCATAGGTTTCCGTTTCGTTGATTTTTCCACGCAGCTTTGCAGAATTTTTATAACCGGCTGTATACCATGCGGCATGTTTGCGGATCTCACGCATACCGATGTACTCGCCTTTGAATTCCATCTGCATTTTTGCATGGCGCAGGATCATTTCCGTCACCTCCTGCGGAGATGGCTTTTCTAACAGCTCTCCGGTCTGTTCATAGTGGAGTATCTGTTTAAAAATCCACGGATTTCCCTGTGCGCCGCGCCCGATCATTACACCATCACAGCCTGTCTGTTTTCTCATATCGATCGCATCCTGCGGTGTCCATACGTCACCGTTTCCTATAACCGGGATCTTAACGGCTTCTTTCACCTTTCGGATGATCTCCCAATCTGCCTTGCCGGAATAATACTGTTCTCTGGTCCGCCCGTGAACGGCAATGGCTGCTGCCCCCGACTCCTGTGCGATGTGTGCCATTTCCACTGCATTGATATGTTCCTCATCAAATCCCTTTCGGATTTTGACCGTTACCGGTTTTTGGATGGCACGGGCTGTTTTTTCAATGATCTCTCCTGCTAAGAGTGGATTTTTCATCAGGGCGGAGCCGTCTCCGTTGTTTACGATCTTAGGTACCGGACATCCCATGTTGATGTCTAAGATATCAAACGGCAGCTCCTCGATCCGTTTTGCCTGTTCGCTGATGATGTCTGGATCCGAACCAAATAATTGCAGGGACACCGGTCTTTCGCGCTCATCGATCGTCAGAAGGAATTTCGTATTTTTGTTGTTATACATAATTCCCTTCGCACTGACCATCTCCATGCAGAGCAGCCCTGCTCCCTGCTCTTTGCAAAGCAGACGAAATGGCAGGTCGGTTACTCCTGCCATCGGTCCTAAGATCAGATCATTCTCTAATTTTACATTTCCTATCTGTAATTCGGGCATATTCATGCTCTCCCAATTCCTGTACTTTTTTACAAAATTCTGCTACTTCCGGTTCTGTTTTTCGTAGATCAGTCTCATTCCTGACAGTGTCAGATTCGGATCATAGACATCGATCGCATCTGTTTCCGGTGCGATAATGCTGCCGAGTCCTCCGGTTGCAACTACTTTGATCGGCTCATCCATGTTTGCTTCTTCTTTGATTTTCCGGATGATATACTCGGTCTGACCGATCTGTCCGTATACCAGTCCTGCCTGCATACTGCTGATCGTCTCTTTTGCAAGAATGCTTTCCGGCTTCTTAATTTCGATCTCCGGAAGTTTTGCGGCATCCTCCCATAACGCTTTTGCTGAGATGCGGATTCCCGGTGCCGTGATCCCCGCTAAAAATGCTCCGTCTTTATCAATCAGATCATAGGTTGTGGCTGTACCAAAGTCAATGACAATCACCGGTCCTCCATAAATTCCAATCGCTCCCGCTGCATCTACGATACGATCTGCTCCAATCTGTCTCGGATTCTCCGTCACTACCTTAATTCCGGTCTTAATGCCCGCTTCCACCACGATTGGCACTAAATTAAAATATTTGATGATTGCACTTCCTAAGGAATGCATAACATTCGGTACAACGGAAGAAATAATGACATCTTTGATATCCTGAAAACGGATTCCGTTCTGTAACAGCATACCGGAAAGATGAATGGCATATTCATCGGATGTTCTTGACTGCTTGGTGGTCAGACGGAATGTGTTCACTATTTCCTTATCTTTAAATACTCCCACTGTGATATTTGTATTTCCTACATCAATCGCTAATAACATGTTAGTCCTCCTTAAAATCTTCCCCTAAGAAAAATACCTTAAAATACATCTCTAACGATTCGAGTAATTCTCTTTTTTCTTTTTGTATCTGCTTAATCTTGAGAATACTTCCTATTTCGTCATATAATAAATCTCCTTCATCGGCATCGGTACGAAAATGCAGGTTTCCCTCTTCGTCAAACACCAGCTCTAAGGTTCCTCCCACATCCTCCGTGTAGAGTACACAAAGAATTTTCAGCTCATCCTGAATGCCCTGCGGCAGTCCCTCAAAATCTTCACTCAGATAAAATTTTTTATTATACGCACTCGCACCACAGAGCACGACTTCTTCCTGATACATAATAGGCTCTCCTTACACATATCCATAGAGTCCACGCACAGATACCTCGCCTGACGAAACGAGCTTTCTTGCTTCCCATGTGTCCACGATCAGCTCTCCTTTCGACGTGATTCCCCTCGCCGTTCCCTCGTATGGGTCTTTCGGATCCAGTACGCGTACCTGCTGATTCATATTTGCCAGCTTCCGATTATACTCGCCAACCAGTCCCTGCATGTCCTCTGTTTTTAAATAAATATCATAATATGTTTCAAATTCCTCCCAGACTGCCTCTATAATAGCTGCCCGGTTCTGCTTTTTCCCGCTCTCTATCCGAAGCGAGGTTGCAACCTCTCCGATTTCCTCCGGAAAGGCTTCATTCTGAACATTTATCCCAATACCAATCACGATATAATTAATGTAGTCCATCTGGGTACTCATCTCTGTCAAAATTCCACAGACCTTTTTTCCATGGATGACAATATCATTCGGCCATTTGATCTTACACTCTAATCCGGTGGTTTTTTCTATTCCTCCCGCTACTGCCATGGCAGTGATCAGGGTCAGCATGGAAGCATGGTTCGGCTCTATCTCCGGTTTTAAAACGAGAGACATATAAACGGATACCCCCTTCTGGGACTCCCATGCCCTGCCTCTTCTGCCCCGTCCGCCGGTCTGTTCATCCGCAACTACCAGTGTTCCGTGGACAGCACCATCCTCTGCAAGACGTTTTGCTCTGGTATTCGTCGAATCCGTACTGTCAAAATAGTGAATTTCCTCTCCGACCCACGTTGTTTTTCGATTGCTTTCTAATTCAGTCCTGCTCAAAATATCCGGGGATGAAACAATATGATATCCTTTATTTTGGACAGCCTCTATCTCATATCCTGCCTGTTTTAGCTGATTGATGGCTTTCCAGACGGCTGTTCTGGACACACCGAATTTTTCACATAATTCCTGTCCGGAAACATAGCCGTCAGCACTTCGCAGTGCCGCTAATATTTCTGATTTCACGGTTACTCTCCTAATGTCGCAAGCATCACTGCCTTGATCGTATGCATACGGTTCTCTGCTTCATCAAATACTACGGACTGTGGACTTTCAAATACCTCATCCGTTACTTCCATCTCACTGATACCGAATTTTTCATGGATTTCTTTTCCGATTTTTGTCTTTAAGTCATGGAATGCCGGGAGACAATGCATGAAGATTGCGCTGTCTTTTGCATTTGCCATTGCCTTTGCGTTCACCTGATATGGCATCAGTTCGCGGATACGCTCTTCCCAGACTTCGTCCGGCTCTCCCATGGATACCCAGACATCGGTATAGATTACGTCTGCATCTTTGGTTCCTGCTGCTACATCCTCTGTCAGCGTTACGCTGCCTCCTGTCTGTTTTGCAACTTCTACGCAATAGTCTACCAGTTCTTTTTCCGGGAAATAATTCTCAGAAGTACATGCTACAAAATGCATTCCCAGCTTTGCACAGGTTACCATCAGGGAATTTCCCATGTTATAACGTGCATCACCCATATAAACCAGCTTCACACCCTTTAATCTGCCTAAATGCTCACGGATGGTCAGCATATCTGCTAACATCTGTGTCGGATGAAATTCATTTGTCAGTCCGTTCCAGACCGGCACACCTGCATATTCCGCAAGCTCTTCTACAATGTCCTGTCCAAAACCACGATATTCGATTCCGTCAAACATTCTTCCAAGCACTCTTGCCGTATCAGCAATACTCTCTTTTTTTCCTATCTGGGAACCGGATGGGTCTAAGTATGTAACATGCATACCTAAGTCATGTGCTGCTACTTCAAAGGAGCAGCGGGTTCTGGTACTGGTTTTTTCAAAAATAAGTGCAATGTTCCTGCCGACCAAGCTGTCATGGCGAACACCCTGTTTCTTTTTTGCCTTTAAATCTGCTGCCAGATCAATCATATAAAGTATTTCTTCCGGTGTGAAATCCTTTAATTTTAAAAAATTACGTCCTTTTAAGTTCATGGTATTTCCTCCTCTTGTATTTCTTATACTCCACGAATATCAAAGGGGCTGTCAGATATAACCCAACAGCCCATAAGATTCTTTATGATACGCTCTCCTGTCGGATTGCTCTTCTACTCTGCATCAGATGCTACTTCGGTGACAGACTTCACCAGTCCGGCAATTCCCTGTATCTCCGATGGAATAATAATCTTGGTTGCCTTGCCGTCTGCTGCTTTTGCAAATGCTTCGAGGCTCTTTAACTGAAGTACGGCATCATCGGCTCCTGCTTCTTTGATAAATTTCAAACCATCTGCATTTGCCTGCTGGATTCTTAAGATTGCTTCTGCCTGACCTTCTGCCTCACGCACAGTTGCTTCTTTTTTCGCCTCTGCACGCAGGATTGCTGCCTGCTTCTCTGCCTCGGCATCGAGAATTGCTGACTCCTTCTTTCCCTGTGCTACAAGGATTGTTGCTGTCTTTTCTCCCTCTGCTCTGGTAACGGCTTCACGTCGTTCACGCTCTGCCTTCATCTGTTTTTCCATCGCATCCTGAATTGCCTGCGGTGGGATGATATTCTTTAATTCCACACGGTTCACTTTGATTCCCCATGGGTCTGTTGCCACATCTAAAGACGCTCGCATCTTGGTATTGATCGTTTCTCTTGATGTCAGTGTCTCATCTAACTCTAAATCTCCGATGATGTTACGAAGTGTGGTCGCTGTCAGATTTTCAATCGCCATAATCGGGTTATCTACACCGTATACAAACAGCTTCGGGTCTGTAATCTGGAAAAATACGACCGTATCAATTCTCATCGTTACATTATCCTTTGTAATAACCGGCTGCGGTGCAAAATCCACCACCTGCTCTTTTAACAGCACTTTTTTTGCTACACGGTCTAAAATCGGGACTTTGAAATGGATTCCCACATTCCATGTTGTCAGATAGCCGCCAAGACGCTCAATAACCATTGCATACGCCTGTGGTACGATTCTTACAACGCAAAGTGCAAGAAGCACTAATATAATTACAAGTACAATAATAAATATCATAAATCCGCCCATATAGAACTCCTCCCTTGATATAAATATGTTCAATTCCTCTACATCTTACTATATTTTCCCTATGATTACAAGAAAAAAGACAATCATCTTTGATATAATCTCCAGATGATTGTCTTATTATACTTTTAGTAAAATGAATGATTTCCGATGACTAAGCCACCTCTTCCGCTGCTTACCGGTGCGAAGGAAAGTGCTCCGCCTGTATTGTCCATGCCGCCGATCGCTGCCTGTGCTGCCTGCATACAGGAAGATTTTACTCCTGATGCTGCGGTTGCTGCAATTCTGCCGCTTACGGAAAACTGTCCTGCCTGGTATACAACGCCGCTGATGCTGTTTGGATATCCGCCGCTTCTGACGCGGTTCATGATGACTGCTCCGACTGCTACCTGACCTTCGTATGGTTCATTTCCTGCTTCAAGCTGGATGGTTGCTGCTAAAATTGTTGTCTCATCATAGCTTGCGGCTGCCGGTGCATTCTGTGTCGCTGCCTGCGCCTGTGCTGCTGCTTCCTGAGCTCTCTTTGCTTCTTCCTCTGCTTTCTGCTTTGCAATGATTGCCTGCTCTTCTTCTACCGTGATTCCTGTTCCGGTTGCCAAAGATACCTCTACATACTGGCTGCTGACATATGCAACACCATCGCCATGTGAAACTGCTACCCAGCCTTCCGGTGCTTCTACATCTTTTTTGACGGTAAGCACATCATCCTGTGCTGCTACGTCACAGATCTGAGCTTCTTCGCTGGCTTCTGCTCTTAAACGAAGACCACCTTCTAAGACTTTTGCATTGGTTGTACAGTTCTCATTTGCATAATTATGTGCATCGTCTCCAAAGACACAAAATTCATTTTTTACATAACCGCTGACATTTCCGGATGTAATCTTACTCCATTCCTCTCCACGCTCTGTAACTTCTGCCACATCGCCTTTGCGGAGCTTTCCGGCAAGTGCTGACTCTTCGCTTGCCTCTGTACGGACATTTAAAGATTCCTCCACGTTTGCCATCAGACGGTTCTGCCATTCATCCTGCGGCTCTTCTTCGGAAGCCTTCACAACTTCAACTTCTTTCTTTTCTATGGACGCCTGTTCATCCGCGTTCTGAAAACCTTCTGTTATTTTCAATGCCAGTCCTGCCGCAGTCTGGGTGGAGTTCTCACTCTCTGCCTCGATTGCTGTATTTTCCTGCTGTGGAGCTGCCATTGCAGTACACGTTCCGGCAGACATAATTGCTGCTGCTAACATTGCACTTCCAAACACTTTCTTTTTCAGTATCATATAATCCTCCGTAGCACACGATATTTGTTATCATAAATGTTACGCAATACCGTATGTTTTTATTCATATTTGTTACAAATGTTACGAATATATTACGGGATTATATCAGCATTTTTTATATTTGTCAAGTTTTGGTTTTTACAGACGTTTTAATAAGGCTTCTCTTTCTTCCTCATAACCCGGTTTTCCAAGGAGTGCAAACATGTTTTTCTTATAGCTTTCCACACCCGGCTGGTTAAATGGATTTACGCCAAGGATGTAACCGCTCACACCGCATGCAAACTCGAAGAAATAGAACAACTGTCCTAAATGGAACTCGTCCATCTTCGGGATCTTGATCATCAGGTTCGGCACATTTCCATCTGTATGTGCGAGGATGGTTCCGTTCATGGCACTCTTGTTGACAAAATCCATGGTTTTTCCGGCAAGATAATTGAGTCCGTCTAAGTCCTCTGCCTCTTTTTCAATGGTGATCGTCTCACGGGCTTCTTCGACATTCATGACGGTCTCAAACATAATTCTTGCACCGTCCTGGATGAACTGTCCCATGGAGTGCAGATCGGTTGTAAAATCAACTGCTGCCGGGAAAATTCCCTTCTGGTCTTTTCCTTCGGATTCACCGTATAACTGTTTCCACCACTCACCAATGTAGTGTAATGCAGGCTCATAATTTGCAAGCACTTCCACGGATTTTCCTTTTCTGAGCAGAATGTTGCGGATTGCCGCATATTTCATCGCTTCATTATCCTCAAATTTTTCATTTAATGCCAGTTCTCTTCCGCTTGCCGCACCATCCATCAATGCTGTGATGTCTGCACCGCTGACTGCGATCGGAAGAAGTCCTACTGCGGTCAGTACGGAGAAACGTCCACCGACATCATCCGGCACTACGAAGCTCTCATAACCTTCTTTGGTTGCAAGGTCTTTTAATGCTCCTCTTGCCTTGTCTGTTGTCGCATAAATTCTCTTTGCTGCCTCTTCCTGTCCGTATTTGTCCTCTAACATTTTTTTGAAGATACGGAATGCAATTGCAGGCTCTGTAGTCGTTCCTGATTTAGAAATGACATTTACAGAGAAATCCCTGTCACCGATCACATCGATGACACCCTGCAGATATGTAGAGCTGATGCTGTTTCCGACGTAGTAAATTTCCGGTGTTCCGCGTTTTTCTTTCGGAAGACTGTTATAAAATCCATGTCTTAAAAATTCAATGGCTGCTCTTGCACCTAAGTAAGAACCGCCGATACCGATCACGATCAATACGTCGGAATCTTTTTTGATCTTTTCTGCCGCCTTCTCAATCCGTGAAAACTCTTCTTTGTCATAGTCTACCGGAAGGTCGATCCAGCCTAAGAAGTCGTTTCCCGCTCCGTTTTTAGATACCAATACATCCTTTGCCTGTTCCGTGAGTCTGCTCATATAACCGATCTCTTCTTCGCTGATAAAACCGGCTGTTTTTGAGTAATCAAATGTTATTTTTCCCATTGCCAACACTCCTTTGTATAATATACTTAAATTCTAGCAAACAGTCCCTTTATTTTCAAGAGAAATATTCCGTCAAAACGTCCTGTAAAAGCACTGCATCTTCGGCTTTTTTCGTGCTTTTTTCGCTCTTTCTTTCCACCGGTCGGATCTCCGGGATTTCCTCCTCTTCCTCTGCTTCTTCCTCCTCTAATATGTATTGGAAATAATCGTCTGCTTTTTGCAGCGTATCTGTCAGTTTTTTATTGATCTTTTTCGTCTGTCGTAAATTTGCAACCAGGATCAGAACCATGATCAGTAATAATGCCAAAATCCCGATCGGTGCGAAATGGATTACATTTGTAAGAATCGCTTCCTGCATAATTTACCTCTTTTCTTATTTTTTCTTTCTTCATTATAAGAAAAGAAACCTGCAATGAAAAGAGGACAAGCCCCACTTTTCATCGCAAGTTTCGCCATTTTTCCTACTTTTCCACCAGATATCCGGAAAAACAGTACGCAAACTCTTCATTTACATTGATAAAACGGTTATATGCACTCGACAGTGCAATATCCCGGATGACTTTGTCGCCGGTGTTTTTGTCACACGCACATATGTAATATTCTAAATCCGTACCCGTAAATACGGAGAGCAGTTTTTCATTCCAAAATGCCTCTTTTCCGCTGTTTGGAACAGAGATCCCACGCACCTGTTCTACCACGGAACCATACCTCGCGATCACATTTTTTAGGCTGGTATTCAGGTTGACATTCCCAAGGTTCAGCAGTCCGACCCGGAGCATTTCATGCTTAGAATCCATGTGCTTTTTTAACATATCATAATCATTCCGGTAAAGGCATTTGAGCGCACAGGTCTCATACTCTTCTTTTATCTGGATGTTACAATGCTGTTCCCTGGTAAAAACTTTGGTGGTGAGCATACATTCCATTTCCCTGTTTCTTGCATACTGCGGCCCTGTAAACATCGTGATGGTGTCTAATTCTAATTTCACCCCGGTATTCATCTGCATTTCCACGCCATAAGTACCAAAATAATACAGCCACTGGTTTTCTACGATATATCCCGCATAATAGACCGGAATGAACACTCCTTCCATTTCCGTGACCATTTCCTGTATCCGCCTGTCTACTCTTTCAAAATAATGCCCCTCTAACAAATTATCCTGTTCTCTTGGTAACATCGGACCATTGCCATAGAGCAGATAAATATTTTCTACTCCCTGCTCCTTTAAATAGGAATATGGTGCACCTAAAAATCTTTGTAATTCCCGGTCTGTCTTCCCATTCTTTTCTATATATGTCATCATACTCAGCCGGATCATCGGCGGTATATAAGGAAGGACTACGGTTCTTACACCCTGCTCCTGCAATATTTCTAACAGACGGCAGATATATGGAACGGTATATGCACCGAGAACAAAGATGTCTAAGATTGTCTCCGGCTCTTTTCTCCCCCATTTTTTCTCCTGATCCCTCGCTATCCTGGGAATGCCCGCATATTCGCCTGCTGCATAGAGATATGTCGTTTTCTTATCTACTCTTCTGTCCCAGATACATCCTGACTGAAGAATTCCATCTTGTGTATTTTCATATTGATATCTAAAATATCTCGCTTCCATAAGAATATTGTAAGTTTCTGCCTGTGTTTTTACAAGAAAAACATTTATATTTTAACGTTATTATGATAAGATAGGAACAGTAACCGTCATATTTATGCCGGAAAGAGGTGTTTCATGAAAATTAATATTTACTACGGAGGACGCGGACTTTTAGATGACCCGACTCTGTATGTTTTAAAAAAGATGCAGAACGTTTTTACGGAGCTGCGTGTCACTGTGGAGCGCTACAATATTTTTGAATATAAAAATAGTATCTCTACTCTTCCACAGACAATGAAAGATGCGGATGGTATTATCCTTGCAACTACTGTAGAATGGCTGGGTATCGGTGGATTTATGTATCAGTTCCTAGATGCCTGCTGGCTCTATGGTGATAAGGAAAAGATTCAGTCTCTCTATATGCAGCCCGTCGTTATGTCAACCACTTATGGAGAACGCGAGGGCATGACTTCCTTAGAAAACGCATGGGAGATGCTCGGTGGTCTTCCTTGCAACGGATTCTGCGGATATGTCGAAGATATGGTCGCTTTTGAAATGAACAAAGATTATTCTCTGATCATCGAGAAAAAAGCGGAAAATCTTTATCGTACGATTTCCCAGAAGCAGAAAGGACTTCCTACCAGTAATCAGGCTGTAAAACAATCCGTTCTGCGTACACAGGCTTTAGAACTGACTCCACAGGAGAGCGAACAGCTTTCTAAGTATGTTTCCGATGATTCCTATGTGAAACAGCAGAAGGAAGATATCCAGGAGCTTGCCAGCATGTTTAAGGATTTACTGGATCAGTCCGACTCAGAGGAAGGTCCATCCTATATTCTGGATCTTGAATCTCATTTTGTACCGCAGAATGATTTTTCCGCTAATTATCTCTTTATGATCGAGGGACAAAAGAAACCACTCGTCATTGAGGTTTCCGGAGATTCCTTAAACTGCTATTATGGACAGCAGGAAGCAATTGATATTTATGCAAAAATGACTGCTTCCGTGATGGAGCGGATCATTTCCGGACAGATGACCTTCCAGCGTGCATTTATGACCGGAGAGATGACTGCTAAAGGTAATTTTAAAACACTGCGTATGTTAGACCATATTTTTATTTTTGAGTAATACAAGGAGTGATAAACATGAAAAAAGATGATTGTATTTTTTGTAAAATAGCTGCAGGCGAGATTCCTTCAAGAAAAATCTATGAGGATAATGATTTGATTGCCATTATGGATTTGAGCCCGACTTCTAAGGGACACTCTTTGATTATCCCGAAGGAACACTATACGAATATCTATGATATCGATGAGGAAATTGCCGGAAAAGTCATGAAAACTGCAAAAAAACTTGCAACTAAGATGACTGTTGCATTGAACTGCGATGGTTTTAACCTGTTACAGAATAATGGAGAGACTGCCGGACAGACCATGTTCCATTTCCATATGCATCTGATTCCACGCTATAAGGATGCGGACAATAATATGTTAAAATTTACTTCTGTTTCTTTCAGTGATGAAGAGATGGATGCGATTCGTGAACAGATTATCAAAGATTAAGCCATATGAACGGATAACACCGATGATATGTGAACGATGATATGTGAAAAGTTTCTTTTTACAGATTGTATGAAAAGAAACTTTTCACATTTTTTATTGACTTTTTTGCTTATTTACCGGCTTCACTTTCGATGAGCTGTAAAATCGTCTGAACAGAGTCCATCTGATTGCTCTTTTCCATTGCCTGTCTGTAATCTTCCCTGTCAGCATAGACTTTATGAATTGCCTCAAGCAGAATATCAACTGTCAATGTCTCTTCTTCTATCACATAGCTAAAGCCCTGTTTTTCAAAGGAGCGGGCATTTAAAATCTGATCTCCGCGGCTTGCTGCTGCTGACAGCGGAATCAGGATATTTGGCTTATGTAATGCCAAAAGCTCGCAGATTGCATTCGCTCCTGCTCTTGATACTACAATATCTGCAAGTGCAAACAAATCCTTTAACTCATCTTTGATGTATTCATACTGTGCATAGCCCTTCGTCTGTGCCAGACTGCTGTCTAAATTTCCTTTTCCACACAAATGAATCACCTGATATTCTTTTAACAACTGTGGCAATGCCTCGCGTACCACCTGATTGATAAATACAGAACCGATGCTGCCGCCAATAACCAGCATAACCGGTTTTCCCTTTTCAAATCCGCAAAATTCCAGTGCTTTTTCCTTACTTCCCTGTAATAATTCGCTACGAATCGGTGAACCTGTTAAAATTGCTTTCCCTTTTGGCAGATATTGCAGCGTTTCTGGAAAATTGCAACACACTTTCGTTGCCGACGGTATTGCCAGCTTATTCGCAAGCCCCGGTGTAATGTCCGATTCGTGGATAATGACCGGTATTCTACGATGTTTTGCCGCTAATACCACCGGCACAGACACAAATCCACCTTTAGAAAAGACGATATCCGGTTTCAGTTTTCCTAACAGTCTGACTGCCTGATGATAACCTTTCATAACTTTAAACGGATCTGTAAAGTTCTTCACATCAAAATATCTTCTGAGTTTACCGGAAGATATTCCATGATATGGGATATGATAGGACTCAATTAATCTCTTTTCAATTCCTTCATAAGAACCAATGTAATCTATCTGATAACCTAATTTTTGCAAACCCGGAAGAAGTGCGATATTTGGTGTTACATGTCCCGCTGTTCCTCCTCCTGTCAGTACAATTTTCTTCATTCTCGTTTCCTCTCGCTACTATCTGTTTTCTACTTTATTTATATTATACTGTTATTGCAAAAAGTCAAGAATCTATACGATATATCTGCAAAGGTAATCCTGTCGCCTTCTTCTAATCTGCGAACCTCTTTATAGATCAGGATTTCACCATTCACAAGTGTTCCATTTGCCGAATTCATATCTTCTATATAATAAGTATTTTCTGCTCTTGTAATTTTCGCCTGTATTTCTCCTGCTGCTCTTGATTTCAGTACTCCATCGACTGCTGATGCATCTGTTCCGATCAGAAAAATATCTTTATCTACTACAAAATCCCGCTCTTCTCCTCCGCCAAGGTAGATCAGTCTGGCACCGGTTACGGCTTCTTCTCTCTGCCGTGATAGATATACTCTATCCTGTTTCATTGGATATGCCGGATCTTTTTCTGACGCACCCATTTTTCTATGCTCTGATAAATGGATCTTATTACGTTCCGGCGAAGATTCCTTTTGTTTCTTCTTAATAAAGGGAACCGGAATTGCCGGCATGGAAAGTTCCTTTTTCTTTCTATTTAATTTGTCCAGATGCAGTGAGGATATTCCTTTTTCTAAAGCCTGTAATATTAATTTTTTTAATGACATTATTTTATCGCTTTTTTTCGGATTTTGAGGATTTACAGCTACTGACTCTATCCCTACGGTTTCGTTTTTCACTTCTTTGTATTCCTGCCACATTTCCCAGTCGTTTTCCTCTTCTGTCGCAAAAAATAATTCCTGCAGCTTTAACAGACTGTAGTTCTCTTCACGGGTTTTTTCATATATTGCATATACTTTTTCTGTATCCTCACGATTTTCATGGTCTAACTGCGGCAGCATATTCTCGATCAAATTTGCAAACTCTTCCCTGAGTTCTCCTTCTTTATTCGGATAGTAACAGAAATAGAACTGTTCTTCTCTGCTATCCATAAAGATCATATCTTCTTTTAACAGGATTTTCTCTTCTTTGAGCAGATAATGCTCCATTTCCCGGCACAGATGTATAAGGTTTTCAAGAATCTTTTTGATCATCACAAGATTTAACGCATTATTTTCAAGATAACACTCCAGCGACTTTTTTCCTGTAATATCGTAACAAAACCGGATTTCTCCTGTTTCCTGTACATCCTGCACCGGCAGCAATCCCATGACTGCATTGTGTTTTAACATTCTTAATTCATAGCTCTCTTCTTCCACATAACCTGTCACCAGCATAAAACTTCGGTTCCACGTTCTTCTATACTCTATTTCCATATATTTTCCCCTGCTTCTTCTAACATTTCGCTTCTTTTAAAAATATCCGCACCCGATAATTCCTGTAATCGTGCAGAGTAAACCGATGCCTTTTGAACTTCCTGACATAAGGAGATCCCGAGTGCAAATCCCTGAAAGATAAAAAACAGTACCAATGGCATAACCATGGATGCTTCTACCGTATAGCTCGCTTTTAAAGATTTTTTCATATGATCTGTCCTCCCAAATATAACACATAGGCGGATAATACAAATGGTACAAACGGAATTTCTGATTTTGCACTTTTCTTCCGCACTAATATTTGTATTATGGCAAAAACAAACGCCAGTACAAGGCTTGTCATCAACAGGGAGCAATTATCCCATCCTCCCAGATAAATACCGGTAACCAGAAAGAGCAGCCCATCACCATAACCTAATGATTCACCTGTCATCTTAGCAATTCCGAGCAATCCCACTCCCAACAGCATACCTCCACAGATTTCCGGTATGGTCAAAGCCCTTGTCACTGTCTGATATATTGCTCCTATTACCGAAAATGCCAATAACGGCAGAATATCAATCCTCTTTTTCCTGACATCCTCTATTGAAAACAGCAGTAACATCATAAAAATTATACTTTTCTTTAACATTTCTCCTGACTATTTCCTATACTTTTATTTTTACATGAATTTTTATGTACATTTCTTACATGGATGACGTTTACCAACCTTGTCCATGGAAATTACATACACCGTTCGCTTTAATCCCCGACATTCCAAACTCACATGATAACAGGTTCCGTAATCTGTAATGTAACAGGTTTTTCCACTCTTCTTTTTGCAACAACTTCCACACCTCACATATTTGCTTCCATTTTTATTTCTTGAACTTTCTACTTCCTCTAATGACACTGTACGGATACTCAGATCTAAATAAGCACACTCCCTGCTGCTGTGATATGCCTTTCCGGTCTTTGTTACATAGACCAGCTTCTTTTCTCCTGCACCTTCCTCTTGCGGAATATATCCTATCCACTTCCTTGCAGATACCTCCTGTTCTGCCGGATATCTCAACGTTCCAAAGAATCCTATTGGTATGGTCATCCGATAACTGGCATGCAGCATTAGTTCTGTTCCCTCATAATCAGACTTTCTAAAAGAAATTCCTGCTTTTTCTCCATCAATATATTCAAATGGAACTTTTTCTTCTTTTGCGCTTTTTAGAAAATGCAGTTGCACCTTTGCAGGATGTACGGTATCGGAACTTTTGCTCACACATGCTGCTTCGACCCTTGCGGTATACATCATTGCCTGCTCCACTGCCAGCTCTGTCTGCATAATCCGAAAATAGAACAACAAAAAAACCATAAATCCAATAAACAACGGAAGTACCACGGCTGCTTCCACTGTCAGGGATGCCTGACAGAAGGTGCGTGAATATGTCTCTGTCGACCGGAGGAGTTGTGTCTGTCTACCACTTTTCGAGAGAGCTTTATTATCTACTTTCTTTTGAAAATAATATTTACATTTAACTTTTGTGAACAGAGACATATTCACGCACCCTTCCTATCATCCTTCTAAAAATATGTATATTGATTGCTTCTGTCTATCCTGAATGTCTCCATTCCCAACGTTTTTATGGTAATCAGATTCCAGAATAACGGTTCTGCCTCATAGGTGACTTCGCTTTCACATCCGGTCATCATATGGTCCATCTGTATGCTCTTTCCGGATATGGCGCTAGTATTTACCTCGATAATATCCATAGAACGGTAATTTACTGCACTATTTTTTTTCGTGCTGACGAGAAACTTTAAATATTTCATGTAGTCCCAACCATTCTCGCAGTCCTTCGCCATTGCAAAACCATCTACCGCTTCGCTTGTCTGGTTGATGCCGGTTGTCCACTGTTCTGCATTTTTTATCCATGCAATTTTTCTTCCTTCCAACAATGCCCGCACATCCAATATGCTCTCAGAATATGCCCATGCCGCTAAGATTCCCCATTTTGTCGCTGAGATGACTGCCGGATTCATGCTCCAGCCCATCAACGCCGTTGCCAGTTCTTGTGCTTCTATGCACTTCTGCTGATCCCGAATCAGATATCCCATATTTGCTATTTCTCTAATCGTTATTAAACTTTTTACTGTTTCCTTGAGATTATCACGGTCTGTGGACTCTCCATTTAAAATGTATTCCCACTCATAGTCTAATGCATGATTTGACTGCACCTGTCGATAAGAACTCATATGGGTTTCTAAATATTTTGCAAACCATAATTCTTCTAATATTGCTCCCTGCACCGGAAGATTTCCGGCTTCCTTCTGCCGATGTTCTAACGTATGCTCTAATGAAATGGCTTTATTAGAAAGGCTGCTTTCATCCCTTACAACCAACGATAAAATACTGCTCTTTTTCCACTGATTTGCATCTTCTATGGGGTTTTTTACCTCTCCTTGCGGTTTTTGAGCGGCAATATTGTTTTCTTCTCCCTTTTCTGCCTGTTCCGCTTCTTCTCTTTTCTTATTTGCCTCTTCTAAATGTTCTTCCACTGTCCCATTTTCGCGTTCTAAGGTTTCTTTCTCTTGTATTTCCCCGGCAAAATTATCTACTTCCGGTATCACAGCTTCTCTTTTGGCTGTCTGGGCTGCAAGATGCCGGAATACATTTCCTCCATCATCCGTCAATAACTGATACCGGGAAATTTTGCAATCCGTTAGATACATTCCGTAGAGTTCCTTATCTGACTGCTTTAAATTATTAAGATTTTTCTCCTGCAAATGTCTCTCTACGTTTTCTATGGCAAAATTCCCATTACCATAAGCACAATCCAGCATTAGGAGTCCATAATTCTCATAGACTTCTTTCTGATACTCCGCAAAGACAGATTCTAACGCCGCATCACTAACGATATCTGCTTTCGTACCAAGTCCTCTAATTCGTGCTGTTTCTAACAATGCAAAGAAAAATGATGCACTCAGCAGTATCAACATGGTAAGAAAGACCGTGATGCTTGCCTTTTTACTATATTGCTTTTGCATTTTCTGAAAGTTTTGTAAACAATTCACCGACAAGTTTTGTAAGCTGTGTTTTAAAAATTGCCACTACCGCAATTAAGACCACCAGAATTAAGATCATCTCTACCGTACCAATTCCATCTTCTTCTAAAAATAATTCTTTCAATCCTTTTTTCATAGATATTTTCCTCCTGTGAAATCTTCTTAAAATTTTATCAACGCCGGAACAATGATAAGAACCATGATAATACTAAGCATCAGCATCATCGGTAATAGCAATTTTGTTCCTGCTTCCTCGCCTAACCGTTTTGCCAGGTTTTTCCGCTGTTCCATTGCCAGCTCTGCCTCCTTAGATAGCAATTCGCTAAGTTCCGAGCTTCCTTTTCGCAGATTTTGTGTTAACAGGGATGCCAGTTTTTTGTATTGCCAGAACCCACAACGCTTTCCAAAATTCTCATATGCTTTCCTTTCCCCGACACCGTCCTGCATCTCGTTCCATGTGTAGCACAGCTCTTCATATGCTGCATTCTTTGCCATACCCTCTTTCTTGTAGCGGTTTGCCATTCTCCCCCATGCCTTGGATACCGGCATCCCAGCTCCAATCAGCAAAGCCAAGGTGGTAACCAATTGTGGGTAATATAATAGCAGTTCCTCTTCCCGCTTTTTCTTTTTCTTTCGTTCTTCTTCTATTCCACGAAATTTTAAGAGTATTCCTGTGACAGCTCCGAGCAGCAGCAATATTCCTACCGTATGCGAACTCTTTGCCTTCCATTGAATTTCTTTTTTTCCGAGTTTTTTCGGAAGAATAAAATTCTTTTTTGTTTTGTCCTTCCGGTTTTGCTTTTCCAATGCTGTCTCTATCTGTTCTCTGACACTCAAATCCGGAGAAAATGCATGAAATCCAAAACAATATTCTTCTTTCTCTTCTCCACAGCTTAATACCACACAGGCTTCTATCAACACACCTTTTTTTGGCAGTTCTTTTTTTACAAACTCTCCTTCTGCGTTAATAACCTCGTAGGAGTCCAGTCTCCACTCTGCCTCTACATTTCCATTTTGATAAGAGCTTTTCATAACAACCGGCTTTTTAATGCAATTTATGGATTGATTGTTTCCTATAAAGGTTTCATCAATTTCTTTTCTGGCTGCCTTTAACTCGTTTTTTGCCTCTTTTTTGGTAAATTGGCGCTCCGCAATCTCTACATTGACATCATAGGATTTTCCGTCAACAATGGCTTCTAAAGATTCCTGACGGTTTCCTTCTCCGGGTTCTTTTCTTTGCAAAAATTCCTGATTGAAAGACTCCGTGGTCTGCTGCTTAACGATGAGTAGTGCAAACAGGAGGGCAACTGCTGCTAAAATCTTTTTCCTATTTGTTTTTTCAATTCCTTTTTCAGACTTCAATTCTTCCCATCCTTTCTGAAAGCAGGACAGATGCGATATATCCCAGCAGACAGATTGTCATGAAGATAACCCCCAACACATTGTGATACAGTACATTCAGATACCCCGGCGAGGTAATATCAAGATAGAAAAGCAAAAACAGCGGCATAACATTCATCACTTTTTGTTCTAATTTCTTCTGCGCAATCATGGTCTGTATCTCTTCTTCTATCTGAATTTTACTGCTGATATTCCTTACCGTATTCTGTATAATTCCAACGAGATTTCCACCGCTTCGTTTTGCAAAAGAAAGAACCTCGGAAAAATTCTGTATTTCCTCTACTCCACACCTCTGTGCAAATTCTTCAAACACGATTTCTAACGGCTGGTTCATACAGACTTTACGATTGATGATTTCTAATTCTGTCTGCATCAGTCCCCCCTCCCCATGTAGTTCTTTCATCTCTTTTCCGGCAACTAAAAATGCATTTTCTAATGCATATCCGGCAAGCAGATTTCCTTCGATCATTTCCATACAGTCCCTAAATTCCTGCAATAACTGGCGTTTTCTCTTCTCCTGCTCCTTTTTTGCACTGTACCTTCGATAGAAATAACATACCGGAAAGAACAGTAACAGTGCCTTCACACTCTGGTAGAATAATCTTGCGATCAGAGCCGTAATGCCGGCTGCGATGAGGATTTCCCGATACCTGCCCACTCTAATTTTCGCGTATTCTTTAATTTCTCCCTGCTTTTCCATTCCCCAATAACTTTTCCTCCTTTTTCACCCTTTTCCTGAAACTCCCACAATGGAGATAACTCTATCCTGCCATCCGTATATGCTCCAACTTCCATAATGTTTAGGAGTTTTCTTGAACCATCCCGCATCCGCCCCACATGGACTAAAATATCCACACCGGATGCGATCTGCCCCCGGATCGCCGTTAGCGGTAGCTCCATTCCCATCAGTACCATGGTCTCTAAACGGTGAAGCATATCTTCACAGGAATTTGCATGTCCGGTGCTGAGGCTTCCGTCATGTCCGGTATTCATTGCCTGCAGCATATCTAAGGCTTCTGCCCCACGACATTCTCCGACGATAATACGGTCGGGGCGCATTCGCAATGCTGCCCGGATCAGATCCCGGATTGTAATCTCTTCCATCCCTTTTACATTGGCACACCGCGTCTCTAAACGTATCAGATTCTCTATTCCATGAAGCTGCAGCTCTGCGGAATCCTCAATCGTAATGATACGCTCCCCCGATGGGATACAGCCGGAAAGTGCATTTAAGAACGTTGTCTTTCCGGAACCTGTACCGCCGGAGATAAAAATGTTATATCCCGCTTTTACCAGCATCTCTAAGAATTGGGCTGCCTCCTTACTGAGTGTCTGCAATTCTATCAGCCGTTCCATCGTCATCGGCTCTTTCGGAAACTTTCGGATGGTAATGCAGGAGCCGTCTATTGCAGTCGGTTCTAATACGATATGGATTCTGGAACCATCTTCTAAGCGGGCATCCGCAATTGGCATTGCTTCATTTACAACCCGGTTATTCTTTGCCACCATCTTCTGTATGACATCCTCTAGTTTTTCTCTTCCTGTAAACTTTTTTTCCCAGGCATATAAACGCCCTGCTTTTTCATAAAAAATCTTCTGATACCCATTGACCATGATTTCCGTTACGGAATCATCCTGCAATAATTCCTCAAGGATATCCAGTTTTCTAAGGGAACAGAAGATTTCCTGCACATATCTCTGTTCTTCTTCTAACGAGATCAGATGCTCTTTTCCATATTCCCAGACTTTTTCTTCTATCTTTTCCTTTAACCGGGCATCATCATTCTCTTCACTTAAATCCATATCTTCCAGTACACGTTTTTGTATCTGTTCCATGTTATCAAGATGCATATTCTCCTCCTAATAAACGGCGTACACAGTTTCCTACTTCACCCATGTAGAATTCCTCTACCTGTATCGTTCCGTCTTCCCGCCACGCCTGTCCTCCCGGTAGGAATACTTCTTCCATTCTTCCTGTTAAACCTTCCTTAAACTTTTCCAAAAGTTCTTTTAATTCTTCTATTCCGGGATCTTTACTTGTCCGATTTTCCTTTAAGATCCAGATTTTCTGACACAGATCCAGCACTTCAAAAAATCCGCTCATCACACATCCCAGATCCAAAAGTAAGACTTCAAAGTCCGTCTTTTCTAAAAGAAGTTCTAAGAAATGCCTTACCTCGCCCTTTTTCCACTCCATGTAATGCTCCGGATTTGCCGGCGGTGGAATGACCTGATAGCTTCCCAGTGGATAAATACTACTCTTTAATTTTGCTAAGAGTTCTTCCTCGCCTTCCCTTAACAGATAAAATAAATCTCCCATATCCATATCCGGCTCTAAGCCCATGCTTTTGCAAAACCCGCTGCACACGCTAAAATTCAAATACAATAATTTTTTTCCTGCCGACAACTGTTCTGCCGCTGTCAGTGCAAATGGTGTCCGAAGCCGATGATTCCAGGGAGAATACACGGCAAACATCTGCTTCTCACCTCTCCAGATACTCTTTGTATCCATGCTCCCTGCCACTTTTCCAATCCCGGCATGTATTTCCCGCAGTATCCGGTCTGCCGGCTGGTACTTAAAGAGCACCCGCATATTTTCCTGTTCCGTGGAAATTTCTCCATTGCTTAAGCAGATGGCTTTTTTGGCCCTGCCTGCTTCTTCTTTGTTTTGAAAAAAGGTCTCCTCATACAGCAACAGATCAAAGTTTTCGTCATTTTTCCGGTAAAGACTTTCATCAGAAAATCCAGTCACCTCAAAGCTGTCTTTTTCTTTCGCTGCAATATAATTTACAAGCTGTCTTGTGTATTCTACATCCTGATCACAGATTGCAATCTTTTGTTTTTTCATCTCACCACCCCCAGATAATAGAGATATCCTGCCAGAATCGGCACAGAAAAATGAATCGTATGTGCATCCTTCACATAGTTTTTGAATAGTAATTTGAACAGTCCCATTGCTGCTCCTGCAAGAAAGGCAGCTTCCACGCAGACCCACCACGTTTTTAATGTCAAAAATCCTGCTATTACGGAAAAAAGTTTGATATCGCCGGCACCTAAAGCGCCTATGCGAAATATCGGATAAAATAAGAATATCGGTATTGATATTTGAATGAACCATAAGGGAATGAACGAAATTCCCTTTTCATAGATTTGAATCAGAAATCCTGTCGCCAGTCCTGCTAAAATCAGCTTATTTCTGATCTTTTCAGTACGGACATCGGAGCATACTGCCAGAATTAAAATCCCCAGCAATATAATATATTTTACTTTCCTAAGCCATCCCTCCTTTGTGTAGTTGCATTTTAGCCTATTCCATACAGACTGTCCATTGTATAGTTTTTACAAATATTTTTTGCCATTTTCCACAAAAATTCTGTGAATCCTTTGTTTTTCAACATTTTTGATGTCAAAAAAAGAATTTCTAAATATTGTATATTTTGGATTTTTCTTGATTATACTTTATAAAAAGGATTAGGGTGTCAAAGGGCGGCTTACAACTTAGTGGCTGGCAACTTGCACAAAACTGAGACTGCTTTTGTGACTTTGGGAGAAAATTAGTAAATCTTAGTCTGGCTGTTCATGTATAGTGTTTTGCTGCCATGGACGGCAGCAAAAGTCTTAAGCCCCATGGACGGGGCGTTTAAGACGTACACGTCACTCCATCGCAATCTGACTCAGACAGACTTAGATTTTCTTATTTTCATACAACGGAACAAAACAGACTTGGCTTTGTGCCAGTTGCTAATCAAAAAACTTGAAACCGCCTTTTGACACCCTAATCTCTATAGAAATACCATGTTACGTTCAAGCATGGACATTGTGTTTCCTATAGAGCAAAAAGCCCTTCGGTTGAAAATATACAGCTCGCGGAGAAGTAAATAGCTGCTATGCATGATTTTTAGACAGATTCCTATCCTGCTTTTCTATTGTTATTATTATTGGATTGTTTTAAATTTTTTAAGATTTGAAAATTTTTGAATTTTTGAATACTTTCGTTAGATTGCTAATCATATAGCACTTTGAATTTTTGAATTATTATTACCATTTCATCTTATCATGATTTCATAATTCGATTGGTGGTCCTAAATTTCCTATAGCAAGTAAACCCCTACATTTTTGCAAGGAACTCTTCCATGGTGTCAGCTTTTCCTTCTGCTTTCCACTTTTTCTCTTTTATTCGAAGCATCTCTTCTATTGTCATATACCTTCCCTCCAGTCCACGCCACTGTTTTAATTTTCTGACTCTGTCATGCAGATATTATAAACCGGAGGCAGGAAAATGACAAGAAGATTCTCATCCCACTACTTCAACTTATGGATATAGATACAGTTTGGTGTCTCCACTTGTACCGGTCTTGCATCCATCAGGCAGTATTTTTTCTCATAATTGATCTTAAAGGTACGGATCTCATTAGAGTCATGGTTCAGGCTGACAAAGTGATGTCCATCCGGGAATACGGCAAGCGCCTTCGGATAATCGCCACTGATCCGGGTCTCCATATCTAAGGTCAGCATTCCGGTATTTTTATCAATTTTATAGATGATCACATCGTTAATGCCCACATTGGAGACAAAGAGGTATTTTCCATCGGCGGAATGTTCAATTCCTGATGCATTGCAGGCAATCCCCTCGTCCTCATAGTCTGTGGAAATGCTCTGCACCCGCTCAAATACCGGCTGGTCATCCTCCACATAATATTTATATACATCTACTGTGTTCTTCAGCTCGCAAAGTACATAGGCAAAACGTCCATCCACGCTAAAACGGATCATGCGCGGACCGGAATCTAACTCACAGCGCAAAATATCTGCTAACTTGATGCGACCTCTTTCATAGTTAATACGGTAAATCTTTACATGGTCAAGTCCGCTGTCTACCGCGCAAAGAAATTTCTGATCCGGTGTTACTTTTACACAGTGTACATGGGGTCTGGAAGCTCTTTCGGCAACGCCACGTCCAAGTCCCTTATGAAAAATGCCATCCGCGATCTCGGCAACTCCACCGTCCTCGCTTAAACGCATCATACTGACTCTTCCGTCATGGTAACCGCCTACAAACAGATAACGGTCTTCGTCATCGAGTTCTACATAACAGCCACGCATTCCGCCAATCCACTTTTTGTTAATCGGAATCAAATCTCCGTCCGGCTGGATGGCAAAGGCTTCCACTCCTTCATCCGCGATAGAATAGAGGTATTTTCCACTGTGGGAAACAATCAGATCCGATGGATTATTGATTGGAACAACTTTTCGCTCTGTTAAAGTTCCCCGAAGCTCGTCCACATCATAAATATGGATTCCCACACTGTTTTCATGTGTATAAGTTCCTACATAAGCAACATATTTTCCTTCCATTACGGCTATTCCTCCTCTTTTCTTCTGAGAATGTCATAACATTCTAACGGTTCTCCTAAATCAATAAACAATACCTGCTGCGGATGCGGTGCAGACTCCATCGGATTGCCTTCTTCGTCCACGATTGCCTGTACGGTAACCGTCCGGTTCTCTCCGTTTGGTTTCATAACTTCTATCTCTTCACCAACAGAAAATTTATTTCGCTGTTCAATACGATATCTTCCATGTGCATCAGCACTTCCTACGATGCCAAGATAAGTGTACTCTTTGACATAGGTATTGCTGTCATAAATCTGTGTCGTCTCATCCGGTTTTCCAAAGAAAAATCCGGTGGTAAACTGACGGTAAGTACAGTTTGAAATCTGCTCCTTATACCAGTCCATATTCTTTTTATAAAGTTCCGGCGACTCTAAATAATCATCAATTGCCTTGCGATAGGTTCTGGCAACCGTTGCAACATAGAGTGCCGTTTTCATTCTGCCCTCAATCTTAAAACTGTCAATTCCTGCATCGATCAGTTCCGGAATATGCTCGATCATACAAAGGTCTTTAGAATTGAAAATATAAGTTCCACGCTCATTTTCATAGACCGGCAGATACTCTCCCGGACGTTTTTCCTCTACAACGGCATATTTCCAACGGCATGGATGGGTGCAGGCGCCCTGATTTGCATCCCTTCCGGTAAAATAATTGCTGAGCAGGCATCTGCCCGAATAGGAAATACACATTGCTCCATGGATAAATGTTTCTATTTCTAGATCTTTTGGTATATTGTCACGGATTTCTTTAATTTCCGCTAGGGAAAGCTCCCTTGCAGACACTACTCGCTTTGCTCCCTGTGCATACCAGAACTGATAGGTTCCGTAATTGGTATTATTTGCCTGTGTGGAAATATGGATCTCTATCTCAGGACAGATCTCCTTTGCGATCATAAATACTCCCGGATCGGAAATGATCAGTGCATCCGGTTTGATCTCTTTTAATTCCGTAAAATATTTTTTCACACCTTCTAAATCCTGATTATGTGCTAAAATATTTGCCGTAATATAGACTTTGACACCATGCTCATGTGCAAATGCAATGCCCTCTTTGATCTCTTCATTTGTAAAATTCTTTGCCTTTGCCCGAAGTCCAAATGCCTCTCCACCGATATAAACAGCATCTGCTCCAAATATCACAGCAATCTTCAATACTTCTAAGCTGCTTGCCGGCACTAATAATTCCGGATGTCTCATGCTTTTCTTCCCTTCTTTGTACTGATTGTAATTCCATCACCGACCGGCAGGACTGCCGTAGTCAGTTCTTCACTATGCGTTAATGTATAGAGATACTCCCTCATTCTCTTATGTATCGTGCGGTTTCTTCTTGTCACTGCAAACCGTGATTCGATAATGTCGCCATCCTGCAGCACATTATCGGAGATCAAAATTCCCTCCGGCTGCAACAGTTCTAATACCCGTGGCAGGAAATTCAGATACTGTCCCTTTGCCGCATCCATAAAAATAAGATCAAACGGTTCTGTGAGCGTTTCTAATACATCTTTTGCATCCCCTTCTAACAGGGTAATCTGCTCTTCTTTTTCTGCACGGATAAAATTCTCCCTTGCAATCGGAATCCGCTTCTCATAATTTTCAATCGTTATGATCTCACATCCGACAGGATCATACTCTGCCATCAGGATCGCTGAAAATCCAACCGCTGTTCCAACCTCTAAAATCCGCTTAGGACGCTTTATGGACAACAGAACCTTTAAAAAGCTCTGCATCTCCTTTCGGATAATCGGAACAAAGGAGGCAAGTGCCTCCCTCTCTATCTCGTCTAAAATTGGTGTGTTTCCCGTATCTAAAGAATTGATATAAGTTACGAGTCTCTCATCTACGATCATCTGATACTACTCCTCTTTGACTAATTCCATATCGATTTCCATATCAAAGTGCAGTTCTTCTATCAGTGTCCAGTTGATCCGCTGCACCATGCGGCAAAGCGCGAGCTCTGCCGTTAAAAATTCATCGATCAGCGCATCCTGTCGGAATCGTTCCGATTCCCTCTCGATCTCATCAATATGATGATATAAATCGGTCTCACCATGATTGTTCTGTATCTTATACATCCTCGTACGATACTTGTCAAGACTTCTCTTTTTTTCAGGATATTTTTCGACCTTTGCTTTCACGATCTGATAATCCTGAAATTCTTTGCTGTTTCTTACTGCCTCTATTAAATGATTCAGGCTCTCGTCTACTGTATTCATCTTACACTTCCATAATAATTGGCATGATCATCGGACGGCGTTTTGTCTCTTTCCAGACAAAATCTCCTAAGGAATCCTTGATCTCGGATTTGATCTTTCCCCAGTCGGTAATATTTTTATCCATGCAGTAATCCATGGTCTCATCTAAAACTGCTTTTGCCTCATCCATCAGACTCTCTGAGCCGCGGACATAGACAAAACCTCTCGAAACAATGTCCGGTCCTGCAAGCACTCTTCCGGAACCGTTTTCTAATGTCATCACGACGATAATGATTCCATCTTCCGCTAAATGCTGGCGGTCACGCAGAACGATATTTCCAACGTCTCCAACACCCAGTCCGTCTACCATGACATCTCCTGTCTGGACTCTTCCGGTCACTTCTGCACCCTCTTCATCTAATTCTAACACATCTCCGGAAGAAAGGATGAAAATATTATCTTTATCCATGCCAAGGTCTTCTACTACCTTTGCCTGCGCCATCAGATGTTTGTACTCACCATGTACCGGTATGGAGTACTTCGGTTTTACTAAAGAATAGATCAGCTTGATCTCTTCCTGACAGGCATGACCGGATACATGGACATCCTGGAAAATAACATCTGCCCCCTTCTGGAAGAGCTCGTTGATCACATGGGAAACTGCTTTTTCATTTCCCGGGATCGGATTGGAACTGAAAATAATGGTGTCCTTCGGCTTGATCGTAATTTTCTTATGTGTGCCGTTTGCCATACGGGATAAAGCCGCCATGGACTCTCCCTGACTTCCGGTTGTGATCAATACCGTTTTTTCATCCGGATAATTCTTTAACTGGTCTGTCTCCACTAAGGTATTGTCCGGTATCTTCAAATAGCCGAGTTCTGAAGCTGTGGAAATGATATTGACCATGCTTCGTCCCTCGACGCCTACTTTTCTTCCAAATTTTTCTGCGGAGTTGATGATCTGCTGTACACGGTCTACATTTGACGCAAAAGTTGCAATGATGATACGCGTATTCTTATGCTCCGAAAAAATCTCATCAAAGGTTGCACCGACGCTCTTTTCGGACATCGTAAATCCCGGACGTTCTGCATTCGTACTGTCACACATTAATGCCAGTACACCTTTTTTTCCGATTTCTCCAAAACGCTGTAAGTCAATGGCATCCCCAAAGACCGGTGTGTAATCTACTTTAAAATCTCCGGTATGCACAACAATTCCTGCCGGTGAATAGATTGCAAGCGCTGCCGCATCCTGGATACTGTGATTTGTCTTGATAAATTCTACACGAAAGCATCCTAAATTGATATGTTGTCCGTATTTTACAACTTTTCTTTTTACTTTTGTGAGCATATTATGCTCTCTTAATTTATGCTCAATGATTCCCATTGTCAGCTTTGTAGCATAGATTGGAACATTGACATCACGCAGAACATATGGGATCGCACCGATATGATCCTCGTGACCGTGTGTGATAAAAAATCCTTTGACCCTGTCTAAATTCTCTTTCAGATAAGTTACATCCGGAATGACTAAGTCAATTCCTAACATATCATCCTCCGGGAAAGACAATCCGCAGTCCACAACAATAATACTGTCTTCATATTCAAAGGCAGTAATATTCATTCCAATCTGTTCTAATCCTCCAAGTGGAATGATCTTCAATTTTGAGTTTTGTTTCTTTTTCAACATAATTCCTCCGTACAATTTATTTTTCCGTTTCTTTTCATGATCACGCAATCACCATGGCACTTCACTTTTTTGCAGTATCCCACCTTGCTTTTGTGTATACTCTGATCAGCAAAAGTTTCCATCGTCATTGCTGTTTATTCTCTTTTATTTATGACATCTCAATGTCAGCTTCTTCTCCTAACAGTTCTGCAAATATCTTTGCAACGGCATTCAGCTCCTGCTCCTGTTCTACAACCGTATATACGGCATCCTCTTCTCCCTGTGCTGATGTATCTTTTAAGATCAACGCGTCGGAATCTCCTTCTTCATCCACGGTTACTAACAGATAATCTGCTCCGTTCAGACGCGTCTGTTCTAATACATAGAGTTCTATGTATTCCTTTGACTCTTCATCAAAAAATTCTACCTTATCCATTCTTTATTTTTTCCTATTCTTTTTTTCTTATTCCACCCTTTTGGTGTTCTTACAATTTCAGCGAATCCAGATATCCCTGTAAAATAAAGACTGCTGCTAATTTATCTACATACTGCTTACGATCTTCACGACGAATATTTCCTTCTATCATGGCACGGTCTGCCGATACGGTTGTCAGCCTCTCATCCCATAGCGTGACAGGAAGAGACGTCCGGCGTTCTAACATTTCTTTGAACTCCAGCGTCTTTTCACAGCGTTCACCCTCTGTATTATTCATATTCTTTGGATATCCAAGCACAATCCGTTCTGCCTGGTAATGCACAACAAGTTCCTCAATCCTTGCTAAAGTACGGCGCAGCTTTTTAGGTGACTCTCTTCTGATGATCTCGACTCCCTGTGCTGTCAGCCCCAATTCATCACTGACTGCAACACCTACTGTCTTAGAGCCAAAATCCAAACCGATGATTCTCATAAAATATCTGCCCTACTTCCACGAATTATTTTTGATATATGCACGCAGGATCTCCTCCACTAACTCATCACGTTCCACCTTCATGATCAGGCTTCTTGCATTCCGATGGCTGGTGATGTAGGTAGGATCTCCTGACATAATATAACCCACGATCTGATTCACAGGATTATATCCTTTCTCAGATAATGCATGATAAACAACATCGATGACATCGCTCACCTTCATCTGTGGTTCCTTTTCTACTTTGAAGTACTGGGTATTCTTTAAATCCTGCATTTTTTCACGTCCTTATTTGCTCTTTCGTTCGCACAACTGATATTCCCATTTTAATATATCCGGGATTAAAATTCAACTATAAGCTGTCATAAGATATACATTTTCATTCAATGCCCCTTCGATCCTGCCGCGAACCATGCAGTTTGAAAGGTCTTTTTCTGAGCGGACTGCTACTTTTACATACTCTTTTGTAAATCCGACATAATAGTCCACACCGTCAATCTGTACCTGTTCCTCTAATAATGCCTCATCTTCTTTTCCGATATGGGCATCCCGGAATTCCTTAGACATTTTCTTCTCTAAGGCAAGCAGTTCATTGCTCCGCTTCGTCTTGATCTGTTCATTGATCTGATCGCTCATTTTCGCTGCCTTGGTGCCCTGACGTTTCGAATATTTAAAAATATGCATTTCATAAAAATGTATTTTTTCTAAATACTGCTTCGTTACTGCAAATTCCTCTTCGGTCTCTCCCGGAAATCCTACGATCACATCTGTTGTAATTGCCGGCTCTCTGAAATATTTACGCAGATATCCACAACTTTTTGCGTATTCTTCGGTTGTATATTTGCGGTTCATCCGCTCTAACGTTGCATCGCATCCGCTTTGTAGCGACAGATGGAAATGCGGACAGATTTTTTCTAATTCCGACAACCGCTTTGCAAACTCCTCTGTTACGATCTTTGGTTCTAAAGAACCTAAACGGATCCTTTGGATTCCTTTGATCTCATGCACCTGTTCTATTAAATGCAGCAGATCATCCTCAATGTCTATGCCGTAGGAGCTTAAATGGATACCGGTCAGCACCACTTCCTGATAGCCGTTTTCTGCCAGTCTTTGGATCTCGTCTAACACATCCGCAGGTTTTCTGCTTCTTACCCTTCCTCTTGCGAACGGAATGATGCAGTAAGAGCAGAACTGGTTGCATCCGTCCTGCACCTTGATATAAGCTCTTGTGTGTTCCGCCGCCGTACTTAAATGCAGATCTTCATACACTTTTTCATGATTGATATCCAGAATCTCCTGATAGGTCTCTGTTTCCTTTTCCTGTTCATCTGATGTTTCCCGCTGACCATCCTGATTCTTTTCTTTTTCATAATTTTCCAGGATTTCAACAATATTCTGCTTCTTATTATTACCAACGACAATATCAATACCTTCCGGGATATCATCTTTCTTAGCCTGTACATAGCAGCCGCAGGCAACAACAATAGAATCCGGGTTCATCTTTCTTGCTTTATGAAGCATCTGTCTGGACTTCCGGTCCGCCATATTCGTTACGGTACAGGTATTAATGATATAGACATCCGCACCTTCCTGGAACGGCACGATCTCATATCCATGCTTTTCCAGCAGTTCCTGCATGGCTTCCGTCTCATATGCATTTACTTTGCATCCGAGATTATGCAATGCTACTTTCTTCATATATCTGTTCCTTTCTTTTTAAAACGTTATTTTAACACATTGTTGTAACATCTAACGAAAATCTTCTGAATTCTTTGGCAATTTGTTCCTTGACTTTTCTTCGTCTGACTCTTAATATATCTATAGAACAAGAAATGAATCAAGGAGGGTATTCCAATGAAAACAGTAAAGATTTCTTTAAATTCAATCGACAAAGTAAAATCATTCGTAAACGACATCACAAAATTTGATTATGACTTTGATCTTGTATCTGGAAGATATGTCATTGATGCAAAATCAATCATGGGAATCTTCAGCTTAGATCTTTCTAAACCGATCGATCTGAACATCCACGCTGATGACAACGTAGAAGAGATCATGGAAATGTTAAAACCATATCTTTGTGACTAATCAGTAATAAAAGTAAATGATTTACTTAGAAAAAGGGCTGACCTGTTTAAGGGTTCAGCCCTCTTTTTTACTCCATTTATTTTACTTCAATGATCTCAACGGTCTCAATCGCCTGTTTCATCAGCTCATCGATCTTCTCATTCAGATTCTCTTCCGAACGGCGGATCACATCAATATTCGGCTTGGTTACCGGATGTTTTGCCACGAAGATCGTACAGCAGTCTTCGAACGGCTGGATCGAGGTCTCATAAGTATCGATTTTTTCTGATACATCCACGATCTCCTGCTTGTCGAATCCGATCAGTGGACGGTATACAGGCATCGTACATACATCGTTTGTTGCTGCAAGACTCTGCATGGTCTGGCTTGCCACCTGTCCGATACTTTCCCCTGTGATCATACCTAAGCAGCCATCCTCTTTTGCAAAATATTCTGCGATACGCATCATGTATCTTCTCATAATGATCGTCAGCTCATCATGCGGGCATTGATCGTAGATATAAAGCTGGATATCCGTAAAGTTGACGACATGCAGCTTGATCGGTCCGGAATATTTTGCCACTTTCTTTGCAAGATCCACAACTTTTTGTTTTGCACGTTCGCTTGTATACGGCGGCGCATGGAAGTAAGTAGCCTCAAGGCTTACTCCACGTTTGGATACCATGTATCCTGCAACCGGGCTGTCGATACCGCCGGATAACAGAAGCATCGCCGAACCATTGGTTCCGACCGGCATTCCGCCTGCTCCCGGAATGATCTGTGAATATACGTAGATCTCATTCCTGACTTCTACGTTCACCATAACATCCGGATGATGTACATCTACTTTGATCCCGCTTTCCGGGAATGCGTACAGGATCGCTTCTCCAAGGTCACGGCTGATCTCCATAGAGTTCAGCGGATAAGACTTTTTGGCACGTCTGGACTCTACTTTAAATGTAAAGTTCTTATCTGGATACATCTCATCCATATATGCGACAACATCTTTTTTCAGTTCCTCGAATCCTTTGTCCTCCATACGGACAACCGGACAGATTCCGACCAGACCGAATACTTTCTTCAGATGTTCCACAGTCTCATCGTAATCATAATCTCCTTCACAGTCTACATAGATTCTTGCCTGTGATTTGTGTACATCGAACTGTCCGTCTACATCTTTTAATGCATAACGCACCTGGCGCACCAGTGCGTCTTCGAACAGATGACGGTTCTTTCCCTTAATTCCAATCTCTCCATATTTTAATAAAAATGTATGAAATCTCATCTTCTGATTCCTTTCCTGATCTCTTTCTCTTTTATCTGTAACTTTCTAATGTCTGGTATATCTTCTAAGCATCGGTACTATATTATATAGTGCATCGAGCGTATAGTCAATCTCTTCCAGTGTAGTAAATTCTGACATACTAAACCGAAGCGTCGCATCCAGAAACTCCTGTTTTGCCCCGATTCCTTTTAACACACCGCTGATCTGCGGATGGTTGGACGCACATGCCGATCCGGATGACACATAGATTCCTTTATCTTCCAGCGCATGTAATAGCACTTCACTTCTGATCCCTGCGATTCCTACACTGATAATATGCGGTGCCGACGTCTCATCGTATAAACCATGGATCGTTGTATTCTCGATCTTTTCCACGCCTTCGATGAAATGCTGTTTTAATGCCCGCATCTTCTCCACTTTTTCATCGAGGTTATCGTAAATCGTCTTTGCCGCCAGGGAAAGTCCTGCGATTCCCGGTACATTTTCCGTTCCGGAACGCATGTCATGCTGCTGACCGCCGCCGTAAACGATCGGGCGGATCTTTACATTTTCACCGATGTATAATGCACCCACGCCCTTCGGTCCGTGGATCTTGTGACCGCTGATGGAGCACATATCTACCTTCAGTTTCTTCGGGTAGATCTTATATTTTCCAAATCCCTGTACCGCATCAACATGGAATAAAATGTCTTTATTATATGCCTTTACGATACTTGCCGCTTCCTGAATCGGCTGTACGGAACCCACTTCGTTGTTCACATACATGATCGATACCAGGATCGTATCTTCACACAGCGCTTCTTTCAACGCATCCAGACGGATTCTTCCGTACTGGTCTACCGGAAGATAGGTCACACGGAATCCTTCTTCTTCCTCAAGAAAACGCATGGTGTTGATGATTGCCGGGTGCTCGATGGATGATGTGATCAGGTGGTTGCCTGCACGCTTATTCGCTCTTGCCGCGCCGATCAGTGCCATATTGTCACTCTCCGTACCGCCGGAAGTAAAATACACTTCCTTTTCCTGTACCTTCCAGAGTCTGGCAAATGTTTCTTTTGCTTCTTTTATATATTTTTCTGCTTCCACACCTTTGTTATGCATAGAAGACGGATTGCCATAGTCTTCACACATGACCTTCTGCACCAGTTCCCCGACGCTTCGGTATGCCATGGTAGTCGCCGAATTATCCAGATATACTTCCTTCATTTCTTCACTTCCTGTACTCTTCATTCTTAGTATTAGATTATGTTTCTACTCTTCCAGATGGAACATCAGAACCGAAAGCATCGTAAGTCCTGCAGTCTCTGTCCGAAGGATTCTCTTGCCAAGTGTCACCGGATTTGCCCCGGTTTTCATAGCAAGTGCTACTTCTTCTTCCTCAAAGCCGCCTTCCGGTCCGATAAAGATGCCGACCGACTGCCCCGGTCTGATCCCTGCGATGATCTGCTTCGTCTCTTCCATCCCTTTTGCCAGTTCGTATGGGATCAGGACAACGTCCAGTTCTTCTGCCTGCTTTAATGCCTGCGCATAAGTGCATACTTCTCCCACCTCAGGAATAATACCTCGTCCTGCCTGCTTCGCCGCACTGACCGCAATCTGCTGCCAGCGTTCGACCTTCTTCTTCGCCTTCTTCGCATCCAGCTTGACCACGGCTCGCTTTGTCGCCACCGGGATCACCTGATATGCGCCGAGTTCTACCGACTTCTGCACGATCAGTTCCATCTTGTCCTGCTTTGGAAGTCCTTGGAACAGATATATCTTTGATGCAAGCTCGCTCTCGTCTTGCTTTTTCTCCAGTATCTTAAGCACTGCCATATCTGCTTCATAGGATTCCACTGCACACAGGTACTGACTGCCTTCTCCGTCATTTACCGTAAGTTCTTCACCGGTCTTCATGCGGAGTACATTCTTCATATGATTGACGTCGCCGCCCTCTACGTAGATCTTTTCTTCCTTCACCTGCTCCGGTGACACAAAAAAATGTTGCATATCGAATCCTCTAATTCTTTCTTGCCGTTACAGATACCCATTCGCCCTGGTGGTTCACTTCCAGAACTTCGAGGCCTGCTTTCTTCACAGCTTCTACGACCACTTCTTCTTTATCTTCGATGATTCCGCTTGTGATATAGATACCGCCCTTTTTCAACTGGTGGATGATCACAGGTGTTAGCGGTACCAGTACATCTGCCAGGATATTTGCTGCTACGATATCGTATTTCTCATAACCGACCTTATCCTGTACTTCTTTATCATCAATGATATTACCGATCATGACTTCATACTGGTCTCTGCTGATTCCGTTGTTGTCCATATTCTCGTAGGTTGCATCGATCGCACACGGATCCAGGTCTGTTCCTACCGAATGCTTTGCGCCGAACTTTAACGCCAGCATTCCAAGGATTCCGCTTCCACATCCAACGTCTAAGATCTCTGTATCTTCTGTCACATATTTCTTAAGCTGGCGGATGCAGAGCTGTGTGGTCTCATGCATACCGGTTCCGAATGCTGTGCCCGGATCGATATGGATCACCATCTTGTCGCTGTCTTTGGCCTCTACATTCTCCCATGAAGGAATGACAAGAATGTCATCAATATAGAACTGATGGAAATACTGCTTCCAGTTATTTACCCAGTCTACATCTTCTGTCTGGGACTCCTCGATCGTACAGTCTCCCACATTCAGATAACTTCTCATCTCTTCTAATTCCTGTCTGACCTTCAGTAACATCTCATGCTTGTCTACTTCTTCATCCAGATAGAATGTCAGGTATGCACATCCGTCATCTTCCGGCATATCCGGCAGGATGTCTACGAACATCTGCTCTTTGTCAGACTGTGTAAGCGGGATCTTATCTTCGATCTGCACTCCTTCGATTCCAAGATCAGCAAGCATGCTGCTGACGATATCTTCTGCCTCTGTTGTTGTCTTCAGACGAAACTGATTCCATTTCATATATATTTCTCCTTTATCTCATCTTGTTTAAGACCTCCCCGGGTCTTATATCATCTTCGTTTACATTCATTGCTTATTTTAACACCTGTTGTCTTTAAAGTAAATGTACTTCTTTCGCTAAAACAATGTTAAGAAAATAACGATTCTTGTTCATACCGTGTTAAGATCCATCCGTTTCTCTTTATCTTCTTACCAAAAGTCCATACAATGTACCCGGAAGCAAAATTCCACATCATATATAACATCAATATATAAAAACATTGACAAGGAGGACTTTAACTTATGAATATTGGCATTTTAATTCTTATGATCGTCGGTGGGGGTGTCGGAATTCTATCATCACTATATATTGCGCTCAGCTTTCCGGCCATGATTGTCTGGAAAATTTATCGCAAAATCCGTCATGGATATAAACTTACATACTAATCATCTATTTTATGGCAGTGTTCAGATCCTGTTCTACTTCATTTAGTTCTGACAGGATCTCCTCCTGCTGTTTGTCAAATAACAGTTTCTTATTATACTGATAATACTTATCACAGTCATTTTCCTTTAAGAACTGAATACTATAATAGTTCGTGTTAAGTTCTGTAACAAAAGAAACCATCTCCTGACTGTCCCCAAATGCAGCTTCCATGAAATCAAATGCGTGTTCCAGCGCAGCAAGTGTATACTCTGTCAGTTCTTCCCGCCCTGCCACTTCATTGCCAAACAATTCCTTTACACGTTCAAATGCTGCTTCTCCATCCAGATGTTCCTCTTTCGTAAGCTGTTCATAGGATTCCAGCGTATCCAGTACCTGTTTGCGTACATGATCTTCCTGCTTTGTCATCTGCTCTTCTTTCCGGAGTTTTTCGTACTTGTCCCTCGATTCACAAACTACAAGATCGATCTGCAGATTGGATCTGTATAACTTCAGATATTCATATAAGATCGTCACAAACCGGTCTTTCAGAAAATAATCTTTAAAGCAAGTTCCCAGTCTTCCGATCAGCATGTTAACTACACTGAGACGCTCATCAAATGCTGCATACTGCAGTCTTTCCAAAGTGTCCTTTGTGTAGACACCTTCAATGATCTTCTCAAGTCCGTAATCTTTCTTGTATTTTCTGTACAGTTCCAGATAATTCGCAAAATCCTTTGCAATCTTCCAATGCTGAATGTACTGATGAACGACCTCTCTGTCTGCTTTCTTTCCCAGCTTCTCATACGTCTTCAGAAACTGTGACAGATCTTCCCATCCTCTGGCCGTTGCAAAGACTCTTCCGTCCACGGTCGTCTCCATGCGATAGAAATAATCTCTGCGGATCTCCAGATATGCAAGGATTGCCGGATGGATATCTGCCTGATATGCGTATTCTTTCCAGACATCATAGTTCACATCCACATCGATCTTCTTGATGCGGTCAAGTGTCACCACATCAAAATCGCGGACCGACTTATTATATTCCGGCGGATTGCCAGCTGCTACGATGATCCAGCCTTCCGGGATCTTCTGATTACCAAACATCTTACACTGCAGGAACTGCAGCATCGTCGGTGCCAGCGTCTCGGATACACAGTTAATCTCATCGATAAAAAGAATTCCTTCTTTTAATCCGGTCTCCTCCATCTTGTCATATACCGAAGCAATGATCTCGCTCATCGTATATTCTGTGACGGAATACTCTTTTCCGCCATATTTCTTCTTTTCAATAAACGGCAGCCCTACTGCACTTTGTCTGGTGTGGTGCGTAATCGTATATGCCACAAGCGCCACTTTACACTCTTTCGCCACCTGTTCCATGACTTGAGTCTTTCCGATTCCCGGAGGCCCCATCAAAAGAATCGGTCTCTGTCTGATCTGTGGAATCATATAATCCCCGAACTCATCTTTGGCAAGATATGCCTCGATGGAATCTTTGATTTCTTTCTTTGCTCGCTTTATATCCATTTATTTTCTTTCCTCCATGTATTTCAACATTTCCTTAAAAGTCCTGCCCTTCTTCCAGAATGATCTTGATCGCCCATGGCGGGACATCCACGTCCTCATATTCTTCCTCCATGAACACAAATGCCGTCTCGTAAACTGGGCGCTTCGCCGGATAGATCCCACGTCCGTCCGTAAAATAGATCATCCCCCGCAGATGTTCAAATGCATACTGCCGGATCATTTCGTCCACATAGGCAAATGCCGGGCGGAAATCCGTTCCGCCTTCGCCTTTTAATTCTAACTTCTCCATATAAGATTTCAATTCTTCCTCACAGGTAATCTTCTGATCTGTCTGGATCTGGTCATCACACTGTATGATATGAATATTCACCTTCCGGAAAAAACTGTCGTTCTCACTCAACACACCGTATGTCTCTTCCAGAAACTTCTTCACCAGTTCTCCGGAGCACGACATTGATGTATCGATCACAATCACAAATTCTTCGATCTTCTGGACTTCCTTCCACTCCTGCGGCTCGATCAATGGCATATTCCCATACAACGACAAACCATAGCTGTAGAAATTATAGTCAAACGAATCCGGGTCTACCGTCATCTCTTCTTTTAAAACCGAAAACTTCCGTAAGAATTCCCGGTAATCCATCCGTTCCCGGTTCTCAACCTTCACCTGATCGATCAGACTGCCCGAACTTTCCGATGCCTCTTTGGAAAATGTCTCCATCTCCGTCTCCATACGTTCGCTGATGTCCTGCCACTGATTCTCGATCTGGCTCTGCTTCTTCTTATCCTCATCTTTCGGCCAGTAGCTGTGATCGTCCACACGGAAGTCTGACTCTAACTGTCCAAGCTTCGTTTCCGGGAATTCTTCTTTCTTCAGCACTTCATATACCCGTTCTGCCGTCAGTGTCTTCATTTTCTTTTTCAGCATCCGATACATCTCTCTTCTAGGAAGTGACCTGGCCTTCATCACACAGCGGTACTGAAGCCCGTCGATGATGGATTCTGCCACAATGTCGCAGGCCAGATGATAAATCCGCTCTTCTCTTCCCTTTCTCCGGAGCATATGCCGGAAGATACCATGCAGTACCAGATGCAGATAGATCCGATTCACCATAACGCGGTCTTCCCGGAACAATCCCCCCAGATACTGCGGATCATAATAAAGGTACACCCCATCCGTTCCCATGCCGTCCGCACCAGTATCCGGTATAAATGGCATGCACGACAACGCAACGTCCAGGAAACGCATCTTCATATAAAGCTCATTTCTTGCCGTGATCAGGATCTTTCGGCTGACAGACTCCATACGCTCCTGCATGGCAGTTGACTGTGACACAGCCTCTGGTTCTGTTGTTTCTTTCTTTATTTCTTCATTTTTTATACGTCTCTTCGTATCTGCCATATGATTTTCCGCTTTTTCTCCTTACAATTCAAACGTCTTTTTCTTCTTCGGGAACAACTCTTTTCTGACATCCATAAGCACACTCAGACTTTCCGTCCTGTTCCCCTCTGCCGCTACATCCATACCTTTCTGTAAAGACGGTTCACTCCACAGCTTCTTCTGCTCCAGGAACCGGATTCCTTCTATATCTTCTCTCTTTACCAGATAGGCTGCCACCGTTTCCATATGCTCCCGTATATATGTTTTGTAGACATTTTTGTTCTTCTCCGACAATTCCTCCGGGAAACGCAGACGGTCCAGTGCAAGCTCCACCGCCGTCTCTTCTGTATCCTCCGCAACCGTATGATAGAACATCTCATCATATTTCTTATAATCTAATTCCCGGTTATAAAAGCACTGGCGGTAGTATCCTCCCGCACCATGATGGTGTGTCTCAAGAATCCTTGCCGGGGTGTTCTCAACCGCCTCTTCATAGTGTTCCGGAAATAAAATCCGGACTTCCCGCAACCATTCATCTGTACTGTTTTTTTCTGCGCAACATCTCCAACTGTATCCGTATAAGCTTACACGGATCTGATAACGCATCTCTTCTACAATAGATTTCAGACAGCTCTTCTTGCCCTCACGGAAATATATCTCCACTTCTTCCAGACGACAACCCGTCAATGCACCACCACCCATATCGAGCAGTTGATTCCCCAGAATCAGTTTTTTCAGGTTCCTGCACCGGTAGAATGCGTAACGACCGACTTCTTTTAACGCTTCCGGCAGCCAGATCTCTTCCTCTTCCAGATTCCTGGCAAATGCATAATCATCCAGTGCAGTCACAGTTTCTCCTTCTATCTCATCCGGCAGGAACACACAACTGTCTGCTCCATAATATTCGGTGATCATCATACCCTTCGCTGTCATTTTATATCTGATCTCCGCAGTGATCAGATTATCCTGCTTTTTATTCTTTATATGTTCATTTATTTTTGCATCCATATTCCATTCAATTCCGTCCCTTTTTCTTTCTTCCCTATACTACTATGATTCCCTGCTATTTGCAAGGCAGGTCATAACTTTGTATTCGCTGCATATATATGAACAAATGATTCTTGCGGAGTTCTTATGTCCCGATTACATAATTACAAACCATTGATCCTCTTATTCTTCTTTTCATTCTGTTTCTTTGCAGGCGGACAGATTGCCCGGATCTTTCCGCCTGCGTCTGTCAGAACAGATGATAAAAGTCCATCCGGTAATGCAGCTTCCTCCGGCACAGTTCCGACAGCCTCGACTTCCGGCAATCCCCTCTCCACGATTCTGCCGGCTGCCGAAAACTGGGGTCTAAGCTTTCAGGAGGAAGGCAAAGTTCCTGTCGGTAATGCATCTTTCGATGAGCTTCAGCAATATCACGCCTACTATGCACAAAAGACGGATAAAAAAGTCATCTATCTCACTTTTGACTGCGGCTATGAAAACGGAAATACACCGGCTATCTTGAATGCTTTAAAACGGCACAACGTTCAAGCCACATTTTTTGTTGTCGGAAACTTTCTGCGTGATAATCCGGAGCTGGTAAAGCAGATGTTAAAAGAAGGTCATACCATCGGCAACCATACTTTCCATCACCCCGACATGTCCCAGATTGCAACAAAGGAGACATTTTCCAGAGAACTTAAGAGTGTAGAAGCTCTGTATAAAGATATCACAGGCAAATCCATGACCCGCTTCTACCGGCCGCCACAGGGAAAATACAGTACTGAAAATCTGCAGATGGCAAAAGACATGGGATATCATACCTTCTTCTGGAGTCTTGCCTACGTTGACTGGCTGGCCGACGCGCAGCCATCCAAAGAAGAAGCCTTTGACAAGCTTCTCGGACGGATCCATCCGGGTGCCATCGTGCTGCTGCATAACACCTCCAAAACCAATGGCGAGATTCTGGATGAGCTGCTTGCAAAATGGGAGGAGATGGGGTATACATTTTCTACACTCAAAAAGCTTGTCAAGAACACTTGAAAATAAAAAATAAACCGGTTTGTTTCCATCAATTTCTTTCTGATTTCTGCAAACCGGTTCATTCTATTCATCCTATTTTAATCGAGATCAATCACATCCATTTTGAATGTATCATCCATCTCCGCATGACTTCTTCTCTTTTCCGGATGATTACTCAAAAGATCTGCTGTCGCATCAAACAGATCGTCATCATCATAACCTGCTCCGAACAGATCATAATCATCATCTTCTGAATAATAACCTTCGAAGTTGTCAAATGCTTCTTCATCCAGAGGTGTAAATGCTTCAAAATCATTGGTATCCTCCAGATTGATCTTCTTAACAGGTTTACGGATTGCCGGACCTGTCTCGTCTAAGGCACGGACACCTTTGGATGGTTTCTTTTTTCTTTCAGGTTCTGTGCGTCTTGCTGGCTCTTTCTGCCTTGCTGATTGTTTCTTAGCAGGCTTGTGCTCCATTGCTTTTGCAATATTTTCTGTCACCCATGGATCCTCATCATCGAAATCATCCTCATAATCTTCAAATTCGTCTTCTCCATAGTCTAATTTTGACGTTTTCTTTACAGCTGCTGATTTTTTAGCTGTCTTTTTATTTTTCTTCTTCTCTTTATTTACTTTTTTCGCAGCTTTTTTCTGAATCTTCTTCTCTGCTTCTTCCTCATCCATATCAATTCCATATTCGTCATACAGATCATCTAATTCAAGATCTCTATAATGAAGTTTTACAGAAGTAATAATTACTACGATCAGCAGTACTGCAAAAAGAACAAGTGCAATAATTACTACGATATCCAAAAAACTATCTACAAAATTTAAAATTTTCCCCCAGATTCCTTTTCCGTTATTGACAGTAGAATCTGACGTTGAATATGTTCCTGATGATGGCGAATATTTCTGGTACGTACCATCTGTTGTATCATAACGGTATGTTGTCTTTTCTCCATCCGAATTCATCGCATAGACAATATAATATTCCGCATTCTTTGTATCCTGCCATGTATCAAACTCTTTTCCGTTTAATGTAAGTGATGTCTTCTGATACTGGCTTGGCAATGAGATATTTCCGTCATCAGCCAAAGGAATAATATATCTGCCCTTTGCAACCTCTATTACTTCAAGCGGAGATAAGTTTCCGGTATCACTGTCATACAGATAAAAATCCGCATCTCCTCCGTTTTCAGGTGTAAGATACATTGCAAGTGCACCACTTGATTTCTGCTTAATAATCTGATGATCTGTTCCTTCAAATTTCAACGTATCTCTTACAAAACCATCAGGAATAATCGTATCCGAAAAATCATCCGTTACGATATATTTTGATTTTCCAATCTTAACCTCTGTTCCACCAGCAGCCGAACTGGTATCTTCTTTCTGAATCAGCGATTTATCGCCTTCTGCTATGCTGACAGATGAAGAACCTGGCGTAATCTCCAATGCAACTCCATTGCTATCAATTCCATCAACCTTAGCAACTTCTACCGATGTTGTTCCCTCATCCAATGCCTGGAATTTTAAATTGAATTCCATCGTTGTTCCGGCATTTTCATCATTTCTTGATATTGTAATTGTTCCGTCTCCACCTGTAGCATCATCACCGCTGATGAAGCGCAGCTTTGTTTTATCATAGCTTAATGTTGCCTGAATTGTATTTAACGCTTTCGCAGATGAAACCTTTGCCGTTACATCTACCTCTGCTCCGACACTGGTCTGCGGATCAGAAAATCTAAATTCTGCTGCGGTTGCACTTGCCACACATGTCATTCCAACACACAACATACACATCAAAAGAAATGATACAATTATTTTTTTGACTTTTTTCATGAATAATACCCCTTTTTCTATCTTCATGGTGTTCTACTCTGTGGTACCTTCGCTGCCGGTTGATTCTCCGCCTGTCCCGGTTGAAGTATCTCCCGTTGATGTACCATTTCCTGTCGTTCCTGTACTTCCTGTCGTTCCTGTACTTCCTGTTGTTCCGCTTCCTGTTCCGGTTGATGTACCACTTCCCGTACTTGTTCCAGTTGTGCTTCCCGTTGTCCCTGTACTTCCCGAAGTACCACTGTTACCACTCGTTCTTGATCTGTACGAAGTGCTTCCGGTTGTTCCTGTACTTCCCGAACTGTTCTTCGTTGTTCCACTGTTTCCAGAATATGTCTCTTCCGGCTGTTGCATAAACTCCTGCGTTGATTCGTCTGTATCCGCATCTCTGTTTCCGGCTTTTTTCTCTATCTTTGCACTGATACCCGATACTGTGGAAGACACATCATAATTATCACTTTCTCCATAGAAGAAACTATGCAGCTGCTTTACATTACTTTCCATTGTAACCGGAATAACAACGCTTCCTACATTTCCCAATGTATCGGTTGTCTTATCAAATGGGAACCCTGTTGTTTCTCCCAGTTCATAATCAAACGCATCTTTCGCATATTCAAGGATTTCTGTCATTGTGAAGTTTGTCGAAACCTCAGGAAAGACCTTATCAATAATCTTATTCAACTGTGCCGGTGATGCCTGTTGCAGCTTCTCTACAACTTTCTGCAGAACCGCCCGCTGCCTTTCTGCACGTTTGAAATCATCTCCGGCCGTATATCTGATTCTGGCATATGCGGTTGCCTGCACACCATTCAGAGTCTGTGTTCCCGGTTCTGTAACTCCCGGAGACAGCTTTCCGGTCACCTTCATAATTTCCTGAACATAACCACAGATGTACGGCATTTCATCTTCCTGTACATCGATATCAATTCCGCCCACAGAATCTACAACGTCTATCATCGAGTTGAAATTCACCGTTACATAATGTTCTATATTCATATCCAAATTCTTATTTAACACTGAAAGAGCACCTTCCGGACCGCCATATGAATATGCTGCATTGATTTTATTCAATGTTCCATCTTCCTGCTCTGACAATGTGTCTCTATATATCGATGCAATTTTCACCTTCATTGTCTTCTTATTCAGGCTTGCAATCATTATTGTATCACTTCTGGTTCCTTTATCCAGATCATTGTCTCTTGAATCCACACCAAACAATGCAACGTTCAGATATCCGCTTCCTCTTTTTTTGGCTTCCTTTGAAACGCTTAATTTATCTGTATCTAACTTTACTGTATTGATCTTCGAAAGTTTACTGGCTACAATGACAGCTCCAATCGCTGCTACCGTTACCAATGTTCCTCCAAGAATGGCTCCAATCTTCTTACCCAAAGACCAGGATGCAAATCCCCTTGTTTTCGACCTTCGTCCCCGTCTTTTATATCTTTTTTTATCTTTTGCCATTACTTTTTATATCCTTTCTTCAGCCGTAGCTTATCATATCATATCTATATTACCTTAAAATATGACAAACTTCAATCAAAAATAAAGCTTTTCGTCTACTTTTCCCAGTAACCTGGACTCATCGAACACCATTTAACGACTTTATCCGGCAATTTTTTATACATTTTCCCCATCCGGTAACCAATGTACTTACACCCACTTTGATAAACCAGTTTGGGAACCAGATGTATTTTCCGCCGTTTTACCAAATGAGCGGCTGTCTGCTTCACCAGTTTTATTCCTTCGCTTTCAGACTTTATACCCTCAAATACTTCCGGATGTTCTGCCTGTGACACAGCCATATCAAAATTGCGGTGAAACTGCTGCATCCCTGTATAATTATGCGAGTGAATCACTCTCGCTTCAGCCACATAAGCGACCTTATATCCGGCATTTATCATATGACCGGCCAATATCATATCCTCATTAAATATTGTTTTCTTGCAGAATCCACCTGCTTTTTCATAAATATTCCGTTTATATGCCGCACAAACGTTAGAACAGAAGAATGTTTTAATGCCCATTTCCTGTAAATCTTCCTTGCTTTTTATCCGGCTGTTTTCCGGGTAATTGAATTTTCTGGTATATTTTTCTATATAATTACAATCAGATGCTGCAAGCTGACGTGCATACGCCGCCCCGGTCATTTCATCTTCTTCCAGTACTTTCACCAGATTTCCAATCACATATTCATCTGCTGGCACTGCATCCTGTGTCATAAATACAACAATTTCCGCCTTTGACATCTGCATTCCCATATCCCGTGTTGCGCCATGATCAAATTCCCGGCGTTCTATATGGGATACTTTTACCTTTTCCATCTGCTCTACTTCTTTCGGAAACCTTCCGGCCTTTGTATTGATCACAAAAATAGTGCCGATCGGATATTCCTGTTCCTGAAGTTTTTTCACAAGTCTGCTAAATTTTTCATCTGGTCTGTATGATGGTATCACCACATCTACAGAAGTCTGATCGTTATTCATCTTTTCTTTTTCATCCTCTATTTCTTATCATATCCTACATAGCAATAAATCATCCCTGTAATGATCAGCCAGAACCATGTCGCAGGACTGCTGAACCATGTTGTAAAAAATGCAAGAGCCAGATACACTGCAATCTGTCCATAAAAAAGATATACAACCGGGTTATCACTTTTTTTAATAATATCAATAATGATACTATATGCATCATATATTTGCCCTTCGAAAAATACTCTTTGCTTAATATTTTCTTCGAGTTGTAATTG
>OLPF01000257.1_pt1 | contig 61462 bp, 56 predicted proteins | sample 1673121 | NCBI WGS metagenome assembly OLPF01 (sample SAMEA3136756, study PRJEB25190) | human gut metagenome
TAAGCATTCGACCCTGCGCCATACAAACCTCCGGTCTGCTGGCCGTTGGAGACGGACCGCGGCTAATCACATTAGCCGCATCCAGTATGTGGATCAGCTGTGCCCCGCCGCGGGTCCTGGCACGCCCGCGCCTGACTATGCCGAGCCGGAAATGCTGTACCTGCGTGCCAGCCGGGCATCTGAAAGCAGCGACCTTGTCATGAAAGTCAACGGCGACAGCATGGAGCCGGATTATCCCGACGGATGCCGGGTGTTCGTCAATACCGGCGAGGAAACCCCCATCGGCGAGGTAGGCATATTTATCGTAGACGGTGAGTTTTACATCAAGCAGCGGCGGGCTGACTGCCTCTACTCGCTGAACCGCAGCCATGCGGATATCCGTTTCCACGAGGGCATGGACGTCAAATACTATGGACATGTGACCGGTATTGTCGATGAAGAGGATATCCTTGAGGGAGAGGAGTTAAACCGCGTGCGCGAAGCCTTTGCTGAAGACGAAGCATAAGCGAACCCGCGGCGAACAGGAGACTGTTCGGCAGGCACAGTTCCTGATGGTGTTGCCGGAGACCATTGTCCCGCTGCCATCAGGGCGAGGCGGGGGCGAATTCGGGCATGCTTTTTCAGAGGAGGGCTTGCGTAAATCCCGGCAAAAGACAGAAAGGAGGCCGGCAGGCATGGCCGAGCGTGTACGGCAGTACGTCGCCATAGACGCCAAGAGCTTCTATGCGAGCGTGGAATGCGTGGAACGGCATCTGAACCCGCTGACCACCCATCTCGTCGTGGCTGATGAAAGCCGGACGGAGAAGACGATCTGCCTGGCCGTCTCCCCGGCACTCAAGGCACACGGTGTGCCTGGACGCCCACGTCTGTTCGAGGTCATTCAGCGCGTCAATGCGGTCAATCAGGAACGGCTGCGCGCGGGCATCCGCTCCGGCGCGATCCAGCGCGACCCGGAAACCGGGAAATATCAGTTCTCCTCCGCTTCCTTTGACGCCGAAGCCCTTGCGCAGGACCCGGCGCTGGAGATCTCCTATATCGTCGCGCCCCCGCACATGCGGCTCTACGAGGAATACAGCAGCCGGATCTACGCCACCTATCTCAAGTACGTGGTTCCTGAGGACATTATCGTTTATTCCATTGACGAGGTGTTCATCGATGTGACGAATTACCTGCGCTCCTACGGCATGACCGCCCGCGAGCTGGCCATGACCATGGTGCGCGACGTGCTCTGCCAAACGGGCATCACGGCGACGGCGGGTATCGGAACCAATCTGTTTCTGGCCAAGATCGCCATGGACATCGTGGCAAAGAACGCCATGCCGGACAAGGACGGCGTGCGAATCGCGGAGCTGGACGAGATGAAATTCCGGGAGCTGCTGTGGACACACCGTCCCCTGACAGATTTCTGGCGCATCGGTCACGGCATCGCCTCCAAGCTGGAGGGTACGCGACTGCTCGCCCACGGCGTCAGCATGTGTCCCCACGGTCCTTGCTCGACAAATCGCGGCTCGTTGCGCGCAATGTGGCCGTCTGCATAGATGAATTTCCCGCTGTCCAGCAGCTTTCTGAAGTCGGGATCCTTCTCGTATAGGCTGCCTGCTGTCCCTCTATCAATGTTGAAGGTGTGCTCGCTCTGACGCAACGAATCACTGTCAAAGCTGTACGGCTGAATTCTGGTCTTATCCACATAGTTCAATGCGCCTTTGGCGTAGATATGCCCCAGCTGGATCATACGCGCCCGCAGCCGGAAATGCGGAATGTGAAGTTCATCCGCGATGGCCAGACCGATCTTTTCGTATTTCTCCCCTTCATGCACATAGCTCTTGAGCGTACTGCACTTCTCCGCCATGATCTCACGCATGAAGGTTGCGGACAGCATCAGCCCATAGGCGCAGCGGTTCGCCTGTTTCTCCATCCAGTAGACCGGGTTGTTGACCTTTTCTTCGTCCTCCGTTATCTCGATCTCCTCGGTCTTCATCCGCAGAATGTCGTTGTGGTGCATCTCCTGCAGGCGAAAAAACAGATAGTGCTCGTAGTAATGGACGCACTCGTGATAGATCTTGAAATCCGAATACTCTTTCTTTATCGCGTTCGTGTTGATCACGATGGTGTTGGCCGGGATGCACACCTCTTCAGGCGACTCCTTGTTTTCCGTTGCGATCACGAAATCATCGATCAGGAAAAGGACGCTGCTTATCCCCTGATGCTCGTGAAGCGGCACATACTTGATGGATAGTCCCATCGCTTTGGCAAGCGCGTGAGCCTTGCGCAATTCCGGGTCTTCCAACGCCTCTGGAATATATGTTCTCCAGATGTTTTCTGCCTCATCGTCCATCTTTGCCGAGGTGAAATACGGGATGAGATACGGGCTCAGCAGCGTCAAGCCGCCTCGATCCGGCGCTTCATTCTCGGACGTCATCTCCTCGATCGTGCCCACCAACGGCCCCGGCTCCTCTGCAGAGAACCAAAAGCACAGGTAACCGCGCCATTCCCGGATGCCGCTCTGCGTACTGAGGAACAGTGAAACGTGGACGTCCGCCCAGAAGTTCAGACGGTCGATCCGCCAGTAATTGACGCTCCGAAAGGTACACACTTCCCGGTCGATCTTCCTGTTCGTAAAGCTGAAGTCAACGAGTCTGCCCAGTTGACCCCTGCGCAGGCTTTTGTTGAGATATGCATACATGGTCAGCCGATAGTGGTCAAACAGATACTTGGTCATTGTCTGAACGACCGGTACTTTCATCCTCCTGACGCCGTCCGCCGTCGCGTTCGGCTGCGGAGCTATGCCATTGGCGCAATTCTCCATGTCGGGCTGTGCGTCCACATGTACATCTTCCCTTTCACCGATTGGCACCGAGTACTTGACCCATTCGGTGTACTTGTGTTCTTTCAGATGCACTTTCCCCCTACCTCCTGTCGCTGCGGCAGCAATTGTCTGCTCTGTTTTTTCGCCCTCCCTCCTGACTTGCGTAAGACGAATTTCACCGCATTTTCCTATGGATATTTTACCACAAGCGAACATATGTTTGCAATACACGATTCGGCATACTGCAAACTTTAATCCCATGTTCGCATCGTGCGATGTGGCAATTAAGCGGCTTGCCAAAAATGAGCAAGCGGCCCAGACATGTTGTCCGAGCCGCTCACCGGTTGGAGATAGGGAAGTGTTTATAGCTTCTCACAGACCACCTTGCACCACTTCTTTGAGAATGCCATGCCATAGGCGAGGATGTCGCTGCGCCCATCATTGCGCAGGCGCTCATCGTACCGCCGCGCTTTGATCTGTGTCATCGCCCTGCCACAGGCTTCATCAAGAGCCGGAATGCTGGAGGCATACTTGATCTCTATGACGATACCCATCCTCGGTTTCCTTCTCGGTTCGATCAGGATGTCGCTGAAGCCTTCTCCCGTTTCTGCGTTCGACAGTATCTTCCAATCGGATACTGTGCGCAGAAGTCCCAAGAGCAGGCCGTGATAGAAGTTTTCTTTCTGCTCGTCCCGCGCTTTTGTATCCAGAATGCTGATCATGCCGCTCATGATCATGATCAGCTCGTTTTCGACAGTTTCCGCATCTCCGTTCAGCAAAGCCTGGCATAGCGCCATTGTGGTTTTTTTATCGCTCTCGATGCCGCGCTTGAACCATTCCTGAATCTGAAGGATGAATACCTCGCGCACCTCACGGTTGGGGATTTTTAATTGATACCTTCCATCCTGCGTCTGCCCGGTATAGGTCAGATAACCGGTCGTAAACAACACGCTCCACAGGTTGTCTATGTTGCTTCTGATCTCTGGATACGTCAGTTCCAAACGCACACGCTTTGTTATGGTTTCTCCGGCGATCAGCCGCTCGATCTCGTCCTGCGTCGTTGCGTCAGACTCATCGATAAATTCCTTCACCAAATCATTGCCGCTGGTATTGATCCAGTATGCCTGCGGGCGGGCATCCGGATCATCTACCAGCTGATCCACATAGTTGACGACATCCCACGGGCAATACACGTCCGCTTTGCCGAAACGGTATCCGTCATACCACTCCCGTGTTTCTCCAAAGTGATCTGACAGCCCATAATCTTCCAGCAGCCGCCGAACCTCCTGATCCGTAAAGCCAAACTGCTCATCAAACCGAGTGTCCACAATAGATAGCACCTTGGGATTGTTCAGCCCTGTGAAAATGCTCTCTTTAGACACCCGCAGGCATCCCGTCAGCACAGCAAAATACAGGTAGTCATTCGTCTTGAGCGCTGCATTAAACATGCTGCGGATCAGGTCGACCATCTCATTGTAGTACTGGTGATGGTATGCCTTGTCCAGAGGCACATCGTATTCATCGATGAGCAATAGCACCTTTTGGCCATAGTGCTCATAAAGGAGACGGGATAGAATATTTAAACTTCCTACCACATCTATTTTTGTCTCCTGCTCGTTTAAAAACCGTTCAAATGGACGTTTACTCTCCTCTTTAGCACGTTCACTTTGCAATAAAAAGCCCAGTCGTGACATCTCAGTGCGAATGATAAACCGAAGCCTCTCATACGCATCCTCAAACGTCAGCCCATCCACGCCCTTGAGCGAAATGAATATCACAGGAAACTTTCCCATGTACGCCTCGCACAGCGCTGTTTCCTTTGAGATCGCCAGTCCATCGAACAGCGACTTGTCCGTTCCGATCTCAAAGAAGCTTTTGAGCATACTCATGTTCAGCGTCTTGCCAAAGCGGCGCGGACGGGTGAACAGATTCACCTCTCCCCAGTTGTTCAACAGATCGCGGATCAGACCCGTCTTATCGATATAATAAAACCCTTCCCGGCGCAGCTTTTCAAAGCTGTCAATGCCCACGGGCAATTTTTTCATCATGCGCAGCCTCCCTTCCTGCAGATCGCTGCTGATATTCAGAGCATATCATACCTCGATGCTCTCTAGGTCCTTAGTCCTTCAATGCTCTCCAAGCATATTATCCTCCACTTTTATTTTACCTCAAAACCACCCCTATAGCAAGGTTCTTCCCCAAAGATAACGAAAAACCCTTCGAGATACACCTTCCTCCGGTATACCTCGAAGGGTCGCTGTGCTATTCTTCTGTTTGCTGGGCTGTTTTCGGCCAACCCATTGTCGCCTTCTTTTATTTCTTCAACTCATCCAGCAGCTCATCGACCGTTTTGCCGCTCTCCGCCAACGCGGCCATGAGCGCCTCGTACTTCTCCTTCTCGGCCTTCTTTGCCGCACGCGCCTTGGCCTGCCCTTCCAAGCGGCGCGCCTTGCGCTCCTCCGGGCTGAGCTTTTCCGCCTTGGCGGGCTTGTCCTTCGCTGCCAGCAGCCTCTCCCGCGTGGCCTTCGCCTTTTCCAGCTGGGCTTCGCTCTTGGCCAGCGTCGCTTTCCGCTCCGCCAGCTTCGCCTCCGTCTGCGCGATCAGCTCGGCGCGGGAAGCGTTCAGCTTCGTCAGCCGCTCGATCTTCTGATCGGCCATGGCAATGCGCGCATCAACACCGGGATAGGGCTTGCGGGTCGTTTCCGTTTTCTTCGTTCCTTTCATTCCACGCGGCATATGCATCTCTCCTTGCTTTATTTGCTTGTCCCCATTATAACTATATTCCGGAGAATTGCAAGTACCTAATGGAGTAACATTTGCAGTTACAGATATTATTTTTGAGGATAATTCGTTTTCTTTTAGGATTATTGTATTTCCGTTTGAAGTTTGTTGTGTGTTTGTATGAGAGTCTATTGTGCCATTGGCATTTGGCAATTCTGTGCTTGTATGCTGTTCCTCTGCGCTTGCGTTTATTGGAAGGTACTGCTTGTGTACTGTTCCTCAATGCTCTCGGTTGTTGGCATTTCTGTGCTTGTATGCTGTTCCGCTGCTCCAATGCTTTCTGCACCGCTTTGCACTTCTCCCGCTTTTGATTCTGATTATCCAACTACCGACATCAACAGAATCTCAATGATCCCCAAAGCGATGAAAAGTGGATACAGGTAGCTGGCTCCAAACGTTCCCAGCTTCTTGGGGCCATCGACCGACTCGCCCGATGCCAACAGCGCTACAGCCTTGCGGTAGGCCAGCTCCATGGTGGCGCGGGTGATGGACTTATCCTTGCGGGAAATGAACAGCTCGTTCCCCCTGACCGCGCAGGAAAAGGGGAGACCCTTGGCGGTCAGAAATGTTCTACCTTGCAGGGAGGAGATGGCTGGCCAAAGTTCGGTCGTGGTCATAGCTTGGTTGCTCTCACAGCTCGGTTGAAATCATATTACCTCTGTCGCTTTATTTACATCCGTCGCTTTATTTACCTCTATCGCTTCACCGAATTCGTCTCACCCAGCCGCGCACACCCGCACGAGATTTTCCATCTCGTTCATCCGCGCCAGCATATCCTTCGCCAGCGCGATCTGGCAGCGCGTGCGCACCAGATTGTGCTCGGCGTTCTTGATCTTGAAATACTTGTCGCCGACGATGTAATCATCCAAAAAGCGCGTCGCCAGTTCGCAGGCCAGCGCAAAGCAGCTGATGCCCAGCGTGTCAATCTCGGCCTGCGTCAGCATCGCGGCTGTCTGCTTCAGGAAACCCTCGGTGAACGCGCGGAAGACCTCCATGTTCACCCCGGCCTTCTCCGCCTCCGGGCTGTCCTCGCTCACATACCATCTGGTACGGCAGCGAGAGCATTGGGAACGAAATGCCGTCGATCTCCGCTTGCTCGACGTGCTGCAGCGCCTGCGTCATGTAGGCATGCGCGTACCGCCCCTTCTCGCTTTCAGGAAAGACAGATGCACTGCGGTGAAGTTCCAAAGAAACGCCCTTTCCGTGAAAGTTGACGTGCATGGCCGTCTCATGATCGCGCATGTATCCGATCTTCTCCATCGCGGCACAGGCGGCTTCCAGCTTCTCCTCGCCGATCAGCAGATCAATATCCCCCGGCACGCGCAGTTCGGGATGCGGGTAACAGTAGGCGACACTGAATCCCTTGAGCACGGCACAGGGAATGCCCTTTTCTTGCAAAGCGGCAATGACTTCGCTCTGACTGTGCAGCATATCATCTGCCTTCGCCGCAGACAGCATTGCTGCATTGCGGATGCGATCCACTACGGCGTCCGGCACACCCGCCAGACGCTTGACGCTTGGATACAGAAGCGCTGTCACCGCATGCCGGTTTGCTTCGGCAACAACCAGATCCCAGTTGATGCTGGCCGCGTCGATGCTCATCACTTGCCCAAACAGGGCATAGGCCAGAAGCGCCAGCAATGCTTGATTTTCTTTATTGTCCAGAATCATTTTATTCCTTGTTGGTCCTTATTGAAGAGGCATATCGCTGATCCCTAGCTTTTGAATTCGATCATATTATGATCCATGCCTCTTCATCCTCCTTACGCGCTCTTCATGGCCAGGCACTTGAGACCCTCTGTCTGCACCAGCCGGCCATCTACGCGCTGCGTCACGCGGAAGCCCACCTAGCCGGTTGCTGCGTACAGCTCGTTCAGACGCTGCATAGAGCGGCCCTCGCGGTCCGCGATCCAGTAGCTCGTCAGGTCGCCGAAGAGGATCGGCTTCGCCGCCGCCGCGATCACCGGCATGTGCGTCGAGGTCACCAGACGATAGCCCAGCAGCATATCCGGCGCGCCCTCCTTCATGCCCGGCTGCCAGAGGTATTGTCCGTTTCCGTCCTTCAATTTGCGGATGGCCTTGATGGTCGAGTCGTGCATCAGGAACACCGCGCGCTTGCGGTAGGGCGCGCGCAGCGAATAGATGAGGTCGAGCAGCTCGTCCGCCGTAATGGCCGTGGCGCTGGCTGCGGTCACGCCTGCCGCCGCGCCGTTAGTAGCGTGCAGCATACCGTAGGGCTTGCCGGAACCGTCGCCGCTGATGAACGCCGCTTCCTCTGCGTCGCCCACCCGACGGGCGAACTCCGTGGCGATGTAGCTGGCGATGTCGAACACGCTGTCCTGCAGCAGTTCGTCCGACACCTTGATCATGGACGCGATCTTGTGCGCCCCAATGGTGATCTGGCCGAAGGCATCGTCGGACTCGGGAATCGTACCTTCCTCTTCCACCCAACTGGCCGTGCCGTGGGAGGCCACCAGCGGGATCTTGCGGTCGCCGGAACTGGTGCGGATAATCTTGCACAGCGTGCGCAGGCGGTTCTCCTCCTGCAGCGCGTCCACGAGGGTGCGCTCATATTCGTCGGGCACCAAATAGCCTCCCTCCGAATCGTCTCCGATCTGCAGCGCATTCTGCACGGCAAAGTGGCCGCCGCGATTGCGCATGGCCGTCCAGAACGCGGCCTTGTACTCGTCCGAGCCGCGGCCTTCGCGGGTGTTGGGACGCGCTTCCGGTCGGGAAGCCAGCGGCATCATCGTCGGTGCGTTCAGCTCGCGCTCCATCTGCGCGGCGCGCTCCTCGCGGTCAATGACGCGGCCCAGCTCGACCACTTCCTGCTCCATGCGCTCGTATTCCGCCGCGTCCTCCGCAGAGAGCATTCCGTTCTCGTCCTCATGCTCCTTGAGGAACGCCTTGGCCCTGTCCCAGATCTGTCCGCGCTTTTCGCGCATTTCGAGAATCCTGTTCATACATTTCCTCCTCTTTGGGTACGTCTGCTTGGTGTAATGAGTTCCAGCCGCCGCAGAAGCTGGGCAGCGGGTACACCAAGGTTTACAGGCTGCGGTTCCGGGGGAACTTCCCGCTCTGGTGCAGCCTGTTGAGGTTCTTCTTTGGCTGCAATGAAATCGGCTTGTGGTTTGGTGGCTTCAACCTGTTCCGCCGCAGGCTGTTCCGGCTCAGGCATATCCTCAGCATCCTTTTGCCTCGCAATAGCACGGATGCACTTTGGACGACTGCGCTCCAGCCAGACTGCAACCTTTTCCTTGGCTTCGGCCAGACTTGTTTCATGACAAAAGGCAGCGTTCACAACCCCGCTGCCCATGTCTACAATCCCGTCGATAAACCCGTCCTGCAGCGCCGCGCTCGCGTCCATCCACGTCGTATCGCGCATCATGGCGCCAATTTCCTCGCGCGGCTTACGGCAGCGCCTGCCATACACATTGAGAATACTCTCCTTGCACGCCCGAAGAAGGCGAATCGCGTCCTCCAGATCCCGCTCGTTGCCCCAAGCCGCCACGGACGGATCGTGGATCATCCACAGCGAGCCCTGCGTCATCTCCAGCCTGTCCGCTGCCGTGGCCAGCACCGTCGCCGCCGAAGCCGCCGTGCCGGAGACGATGATGTGAACATTGGCTGGATAGGCGCGAAGGTCATCGAACATCCGCACCGCCGCGTTGCACGATCCGCCGTAGCTGTTGAGTACGATGCGCAAGTCGTCATACGAATCCGGGTCTTCTGCATCCGGCGGGTAGAGCAACGCGTGCAGCGCATCCGGCGTAATCTCGTCCCCAAACCATTCTTCGTCGTCAATATATCCGTTCAGGTGGATTTCTCTCAAGTCTCATCACCTCGATTCTCCGCCCACGCGATGCCGGCGAGAACAAAAAAGACGCAGGGCACAGCCACGCTGTTGCCATACGCCTTGTATTGCGCCGCATCACTGTGCGGGTCTTTCAGCCATTTCGCTACTCTGCCGGGACTGGCCCGAGCCGCCTTTCCCTGTGCGCGGTACCAATCCTCGAACACCCCAACCCACCTGGCGATCTCCCGCTCACCGGGTTCCTCTGTTCCTAGATGTTCCGTCCAGCCGTCCGGAAAGCCCTGCAGCCGGCAGCACTCCAGCGGCGTCAGCCGGCGCACGAGGTAGTCCTCCGGCGATGCGGAGATCGCACCCGGCCCTTCCGCGATCAGCGTGGCGGCGACTTCTTCCCGCACGCTCAGGCGGTACTGGGTGTTTTCGCCGGACGTGAAGCATGCCCGGTCAAAGCAGTAGGACGGGGACTCATGACCGATGACCGGCGGGTCCTTCCAGTCACGCGCCATGATGGGGGATGCGACTTCCCGGTCTATCTGCATATATGAGCAGGCAGTGACATAATAGGCGGGAACCTTCGGCTCTACCACCACCATGCCGCCCTGATTGCAGCAGGCGTTGCCGCCGCTCTGGTCGAGCGTTCTGCTGGTCGCAGCTTCGTAAAACCCGCTCTTCGGGTTTGGGGAGAGCATTCCTTTGCTCGCCGCGGAGCCTATGCCGAAGGCTTTCGGCGCGAACAGCGTCTGGTCGTTGTGGCAGCCCAGCGTCGCCGACAGGTCGTGCTGAATAAGCGCGCCCTTGCCGCCGCCATCGCAGCCCGAGCGTATTTTCAGCGTCAGCGGCGGCTCGCGCACGGCGACGCCCGGCGGTTTCCAGCAGCGCAGCGTCGGCGATTCTTCTTCCTGATAGCCTATTCCCCGGCTGGCCTCTCCGCTTTCATAGCAGAAGCCTGCCGCTCCAGCGCAACGCGCAGCACCTCCGGCAGCTCCTTTCCGCGCCTCGCCGCCCGGCGGAGTATACCCTGACAAGCCTTCGGACTCAAACAGTACTTCTCCGGCGCGTCCGCCTGCAAGATCGAGGACAACAAATACACGTTTCCGTCTTTGTGCGACGCCCCAACCCTGCGCGGCGTCGAGGACGCGCCAGGCGAGAGAATAACCGTCGCCCATGATCTCCCCGGCCGGCAGCCATTTTCCATCCGCAGGCAGAGGAACATCTGCTTCGGGTTCCTGGACGCGGATGAGGCTTTCGAGGACTTGCCGGAAGTCCTCCCCATTGTGAGAGGACAGCGCGCCCGGCACGTTCTCCCACACAGCCCACCTTGGATATTCTCCATTCGTTGCCTCCCTCATTTCACGGATGATGCGGATCGCTTCGAAGAACAGACCGGATCGTCCGCCCGAAAGTCCTTCCCGCCTGCCCGCAATGGAAACGTCCTGACAGGGCGATCCAAAGGTGATCATGTCCACCGGTTCAAGTTTCGCGCCCTGCAGACCATGAATATCTCCGCAGTGTTTCATCTCCGGCAGCCGCTTTTCCGTCACCCGTATCGGAAACGGCTCGATCTCAGACGCCCACACGGGTCGTATGCCCGCACAGATTCCGGCCAATGGGAAGCCGCCAATGCCGTCAAACAGGCTGCCGAGCGTCAGTGGTTTCGCCGTTTTCATCACCTTCTTTCTCCGCTGAGGTTGTTTCCTCTGTTGCCGGTTCTTCCTCCGCTGGCTCCGCCTCGCTCTGTGTCGCCAGCCCCAGCAGCACGCCCAATCCTGCACGGCTGATGGGAATCATGTTGCCGTTGACCAGATACGCGTTCCCGCCTTCTTCCTCGGAGATCGGGTTCAAGTTCTCCAGCGCGCGGATGTCGTTGGCCGACATCCAGCCATTTTGCCGGGCGATGGCGTAGCCCTCCATGCGACTTTTGTAGTCGCCACGCATTAACCCGTCGATGTTGAACTGCGCATAATACCGGTCCTTCTCGTTCTCCGGGATGAGCGTCTTGTTGATCGCCTGCTCGATGCGCACCAGCCACGGGCGGATGGTGTGAACCGCAAACGAGATGTTTTGGCTTTCAATATTGCTGAACGTGGCCCGCTCCAGATCGCCGATCATGTGCGGCGGCACGCGAAAGATGCGGCAGATCTCCGTCACCTGAAACTTCCGCGTCTCCAAAAATTGGGCTTCGTTATTCGGCATCGACAGGGGAACGAAGGTCATTCCTTCCTCCAAAACCGCCACGCGGCTGGCATTGCTGGAGCCGCCATAAGCTGCGTTCCAGCTCGCACGCAGCGATGCCGGGTCCTTGACCGTGTTTGGATGCGTCAGAATGCCGCTGGGCCGCGCGCCGTTCTGGAAGAACTTGCTGCCGTACTCCTCAGCGGCGATGCCCAGGCCAATGGCCGCCTTCTCCAGCGCGATGGGGCTGTAGCCCATGACGCCGTCAAAGCCGAGACCGGGAATGTGCAGCACGTCCTCCGGGTTCAGCGGCTCCATGCGCCCTTCACTGGTCGTGTAGGTGTAGGTCAGCTTGCCCCTGCTGTCCCGATCCACCGTCATGTGGTCGGGCAGCAGCGGGTAGAGCCCCACGATCTTGCTTCGCCTGCTGCGGAGGATCTGGCAGTACGAATTCCCCCACAAGAGCAGGTGCGAGAGCATGACCTCCCGCCAGATGAAGCTGGTCATCTCGGTGTTCGGCTCGTCGTGCAAAAGACGATAGAGCGGATGCTCGTTGGCCTTGCGGCTGCCCGCGTCGGTCGCCTCGTAGATGCGCAGCGGCAGGCTGGCGATGGTCTCGGCAATGACCCGCACGCAGGCGTAAACCGCTGAGACCTGGATGGCGCTCGACGGCGTGACCGACTTGCCGGACATGCTGGGCCCAAAGGAAAACGTCGGCGCAGCGGAGACGGCGTCCTGGGGCGTTTGCCACCTGCCGGGCTTGTCCCGCGCGCGGAACAGGTGTGAAAAGGGATTTTTCATGGTCGCTTTTCCTCCAAAAACGGCATACAAAAAGCGCCTCATTGCTGAGACGCCTCGTTTGTCAATTTTCTGGCTTACAAGAGTTTTTCGTAGTCCTCCAGATGGCTAAAGAACCGCTCGATGTATACAAGTTTTGCATCCTCGTCTACCTTGTAGATCATCAGGTATCCGCCGATGGGCGCTTTTCTGTACCCGCGCCGCGAAAGCAGTGGTTTCTGACACAAAGCATACATATTCGGCGTTTCGGCCAGCTTTTCGTATACGTGCTCGACCGCGTTTAAGAGCGTCAAGGCCGCAGACGGATTGCTCAGATCCCCGATGATATGCGAAACGATTTGGTCGAGGTCATCGTGCGCATGCTCCGTGACCCTCACGTTATAGCCCATACTTTTCCCTCAGCTTCCGCAGCGACGCGCTTCCTTCCATCACGCGGCCTTCCTCGATATCCGCTTCAGCTTCCATGAGCTTCTCATAGACGCTGACCAGTCGAATCCTGTCATAAACTTCTGCGCTCATGATCACCATGTCTTCATAGCCGTTCTTGGTGATATAAATCGGTTCGGCGGATTTTTTGCACATCTCAGAGACGGCCGCGGTGTTCTTGAGGTCTCTGATCGGAATGCACTGCATAACCTCGCCTCCTTTCGTGGTACAATTATACCACGATTGACTCGCGTGCGCAAGGGAAAAATATGCCGCGCTATGGAACTTCACAGCCCGCTCCCGGTCTTTTGGTCATGGCACTGCTTGCACAGGGCCTGCCAATTCTTCTGATCCCAGAAGAGCCTTTGGTCGCCCCGATGCGGAACGATATGGTCGACCACCGTCGCAGGCGTCAGTACGCCGCGCTTCAAACAGGCGGCGCATAGGGGATTGACCGCCAGAAACCGCCTGCGGGCTTTCCGCCAGTCCGCGCCATAGCCGCGCTCTGCGGCGCTTCCCCGCCAGCGTTCCGGGGATTCGCTCTGGTGTTCTGCGCAATACGTCCCTTTCTCGCACAGATTGGGACAGCCCGGATACCGGCATGGCCGCTTTGGACTTTTGGGCATTGCTTTTCACCTCGGTTTTTTCCTTCTCCCTTTTGGGGCGCTCTTATCCCCTACAGAATAAGCAACCCGCGATGGTTGTACACCGAGTCCCCGCCGTTCAGGTTCTTCATTGCCCGATCCAGCGCCATGACCAGTACGACTGCCCCGTCCACCTTCTCGGTGGATTTTTCTTTGTCAATCTTGATATTTCCCGCCGGGTCGGTACGCACGAAGGCGTTGTCCATGTTCCATCGCAGCACCGGGTGCCCGCCGTGGTTGAGTTTGCACTCCAGCACGATGCGCATCAGCTCCTTAGTCGGTGGTGACATATCCTTGTACCCCTGCCCAAACGGGATCATGGTGAATCCATCGTCCTGAAGCGTCTGCACCATCATGCTCGCGTTCCAGCGGTCGTAGGCGATCTCGCGGATGTTGTAGCGCTCGCCCAGCTGGCAGATGAACTGCTCAATGAAGCCGTAGTGGACGACGTTGCCCTCCGTGGTCTGGAGGAAGCCCTGCTTCTTCCACACGTCGTACATGACGTGATCGCGTCGCACGCGCAGGGAAAGCGTGTCCTCCGGCAGCCAGAAAAATGGCAGCACTGTATAGGCATCGTCCGCATTTAGCGGCGGGAACACCAGCACCAGCGTGGTCAGGTCGGTCGTGCTCGACAGGTCAAGCCCCGCGTAGCACGACCTGCCTTCCAGCATCCGTGTATCTACGCGACCCGCACAGGCATCCCATTTGTCCATGGGCATCCAGCGCACGGAGGTATTCGTCCACTGGCACAGATGGAATTGCCGGAAATGGATCTCCTCCGCCGGGTTTTCCATGGCCGATTTGCAGCGCTGCTCATAATACTCCATATCTACCGTCCTGCCCAGAGAGGGATTGGCCGCCGCCCACACCTGCGGGTCGGTCCAGTCCGCCGTTTCCGGCGCGCTATAGACCACGGGATAGAATGTCGAGTCGTACTTTCGGCCTTCCAGCTGATCCACTGCCTTGCGATGCACCTCGTAGCAGATCGAGTTTCGGTCGCTGCCTGCCGTGGTGATGACGAAGTTCAGCGGCTGCTTGCGCGCAGCGCCAGAGCCCTGCGTCATGGTCTCGTACAGTTTGCGGTTGCTCTGACCCAGCAGCTCGTCAAAGATGCAGGCGTGAACGTTATAGCCGTACTTGCTGGCCACCTCGCTGGACAGCGCCTGATAAATACTGTGCGTGGGCATGTACACCATCCGCTTCTGCGAGTCGATGATCCTGATGCGCTCCCGGAGGATCGGCGATTGCTGGACGATTTCGCGGGCGACGTCGAATACGATAGCCGCCTGCTGTCTGTCATTCGCGCAGCCGTAGATCTCCGCCCTCTCCTCGTTGTCAGCGCAGAGCATATACAGCGCTATCCCTGCAGCCAGTTCGCTGTTGTGCGTAGGCACAAAGGAGCGCCCCGCCAGATAACACCGGCTGGGGCTGTCCACCTGTATGCAGCGCATCTTCACCCTATAGGGAAGCGGCTGGATGTCCTGCAGGTAATGAAAACAGGAGCGCGTTTTCTTTGTGCGCTCCCGCTTGCGGTCATATTTCCTTTTTAGTCGTGAGGTAGGCTGATCGTCGAATGTGGTAAACCGTATCGTATACAGCGTTTCGCCGGTGGGTACGCCGTAGCGGGTGGATGGCTCCTCCGTCATGGCATTCTTGATGCCCAGGCTCCACAGCAGTTCGCGCACATTATCTGCCAGATCCTTTATTGTAGACACATAGACGCTCTGCGCCTTCCTCGCGCCAATACACCCATCTGAGTCCATAAGCCCTTGCAGCAACGCCCACCGCTGTTCCTCAGAAGCGCACATGTACTCGTCCGGGATATGCTTCTGCCGGAAATTGGACAGCAGGATGGGCTTGAGCGCGGGAATGCGGAAAATCCAGCTCCCGCCTCCTTTCTGCTCCCATGCGTTTGTGATTTCATAGGGTACTGCAGCTCTGCCTCGATCTCATCCAGCTCCTTTTCGTTGATGAGGTCTTCCAGATAGAACATCGTCTGCTCCACGTAATCCGGGTCGTAATTCATCTGCCCGAAGACGTATCTCCCGACGTTTTCCTGCTCATAGATTCTTGTGAAGCGAAGGCAGCATTGATCCACATGCCTGATCGCCCACGGCGTCAGCATATGTCCCCATGGGGCTTGCTCAACAAAGCGCGGCTCGTTGCGAACGATATGGCCGTCGGCATAGATGAACTTCCCGCTGTCCAGCGCCTCCCTGAAACCGGCGTTCTTTTCGTACAGATCACCGGCTGTGAGCCTGTCAATGTTGAAGGTATGCTCGCTCTGGCGCAGCGATTCTTCATCGAAACTGTACGGCTGGATTCTGTACCTGTCCACATAGTTCAGCGCGCCTTTGGCGTGAATATGACCCAGTTGAATCATTCGCGCCCGCACGCGAAAGTGCGGAAGGCCGAGTTCCTCTGCAATCGCGAGGCCAATCTGCTCGTATTTTTCCCCTTCATGGGCATACCGCCTGAGGCTCTGGCTCTTCTCCGCCATGAGCCCGCGCATGAAGCGCATGGGCATCATCAGCCCGTAGGCCCCGCGATTCGCCTGTTTCTCCATCCAGTAGACCGGATTGCTGACCTTCTCTCCGGCCTCAGGAATCTCGATTTCCCGTGTCTTCATGCGCAAAAGATCGTTGTGGTGCATCTCCTGCAGGCAAAAGAACAGATAGTGTTCGCAGTAGTGAACGCACTCATGAAAGATATTGAAGTCCGAGTACTCTTTTTTCACATTGTTCGTGTTGATTACGATGGTGTTGGCGGGGATACGTACTTCCACAGGCGGCGCGCCGTTTTCCGATACCAGTGCGCAGTCGTCGATCAGGAAAAGGACGCTGTTCACCCCTTTGTGCTCGTAGAGCGGCAAATGCACGATGGAGAGTCCCATCGCTCGGGCCAGATCCTGGGCTTTGCGCAGCTCCGGGTCTATAAGCGATCCGGGAATATAGGTTTTCCACAGATTCTCGGCCTCCGCATCCATTTTTGCCGAAGTGAAATACGGAATGAGATACGGACTCAGCAGCGCCATGTCCTCGCGGTCCGGCGCATCCTCCTCGGATGTCAGCTCCTCAATCGTGCCGGTCAGTGATCCGGAGCGCCCGGTGGAGAACCAGAAGCATAAGTACCCCCGCCATTCCCGGAGGCCGCTTGCTGTGCTAAGCAACAGCGAAACATGAACGTCCGCCCAGAAGTTGAGATGGTCAATCCGCCAGAAATTGACGCCCCGAAAGGTGCATACCTCCCGGTTGATCTTCCTGTTTGTGAAGCTGAAGCCAACGATCTTTTCCAGCTGCCCGCTGCGCAGGCTGTTGTTGAGAAATGAATACATGCTCAGCCTGTAGTGGGCAAACAGAATACCTGGTCATCGATTGGACAACCGGCACCTTCATCTTTCGCACGCCGCCTGCCAGCGTGTTCGGCTGCGGCGCAATGCCATTGGAGCAGTTCTCCACTTCGGGCTGTGCGTCCTCATACACAGTCTGCCGGCCTGATATGGGTACCGAGTACTTGACATGACCTGAATACCGTTCTTTTGTATACATCTTTCCCCTACCTCCTGTCGCTGCGTGCCGATTGCCTGAGCAGGACATATCCCTATATGTTCCCTTGAGAAGATTATACCATATGCGAACATATGTTTGCAATCTGCGATTGGGCATGCCACAAACTTTAATTCTATGTTCGCATCGTGCATAGGGGAGACGGAGCTTGCCAAAAATGAATGAACGGCTCAGACATACTGTCCGAACCGCTCGTCAACCCTATATGGCTTAACCAAATTGGGCGCAATATGCCGCTCTTGACTGGCGCGAATTGAGTTGTCAAACACCCTTCTCTGTGGTATAATCAGAGTAGAGGATTAGAAGGTTTGAACCTTCCTGACATAACGGAGGTGGTCGCCATGGGCGAATTCGATCAGCCGTTTGACGGCATTCCGGCAGATTCCGAGCAGGAATTCTCCGCGAAGATCGCCGACGTGGACATCCGGGATGACTTCATGTTTTCCTACGTGATGTGCAACCGCCAGATCTGCACGGAGCTTTTGCAATATCTGCTGCCCGACCGCAAGATCAGCCGCATCGAATACTATGAACTGGGCGATGATGGAACCGAGCGGCCCGAGAGCGCGTCTCAGAATGGCGAGCCGCTGAAGCTGGACACGCAAAAGTCGCTGAACGAAGCTTTCAACCGGCGCACAGTTCGGCTGGACGTCTACATCGACGACGGCAAGTCCGTATACAACCTCGAAATGCAGACCACGCGGCACGCGGGGCTGGCCAAGCGCGCGCGGCTGTATCAGGCGCACATGGACATCAACCAGCTCCAGCGCGGACAGTTCTACACAAGGCTTCGCCCGAGCTTCGTGATCTTCATCTGCACCTTCGACCCGTTCGACGAAGGCCGCTACCTGTACTCCTTCCGCAACGTGTGCCGCGAGACGGGCGCAGAGCTGGACGACGAGGCCTATAAGCTGTTCTTCAACACGGCGGGCACGCGCGGAGAGATCAGCGATTCGCTGCGCGAGATTCTGCGGTATATGAACGACCCGAAGAGCTATCCGGTCGAAAAGGCCGACCTTCCGCTGATCCGCTCGATTGACGAGGCGGTCGGCGAAGCCAAAATGAGCAACGAGTGGAGGCATGCGTATATGATTTATCAGGTTCATCAGCAGGATGCTGAGCTGCGCGGCGAAGAGCGCGGTGAACAGAAGGAAAAAATAAATAACGCAAAAGGTATGCTCCATGAAGGACTTTCTGCCGATTTGATTTCCCGTGTCACCGGCCTTCCGATCAGCGAGATCAACAAACTCAAAGCCGCCGCGAACGCCAACTAAGCCAAAACGCACAAAACCCTCCACAGTGGACAGGAGCAATCCTGTCTGCCATGGAGGGCTTTTATGATTTATGTCTTTCGTTCATCCGCCGGCCTGTATCTTTACTTCCCCCTGTACCTCATCCAGCAGTCCCGCACGATGGCGTTCATGGCGTTCATCTTCTTCTGCATATCCTTCGCCAGCGCAATCTGGCAGCGGGTCCTGACCAGGTTATGCTGCGGGGAGTTGATCTTGAAGTACTTGTCCCCCGTGATGTAGTCGTCCAGGAAGCGCGTCGCCAGCTCGCACGCCAGCGTAAAGCAGCTATTTCCCAGCGTCGCGACCTCCGCCTCCGTCAGCTCGGGCGCGGTCTCCTTCAGGAACCCCTCCGCGAACGCCCAGTAGATGTTCAGGTTCAGCCCCGCCCTGTCCGCCTCCGGGCTGTCCTCCTCCACGAAGTTCGCCGCGAAGCGGATCGCGTCGCCGAAGTCGTGCCCCACCAACCCGGGCATCACCGTGTCCAGATCGACGACCACCAGCGGCCTTAATGTTTCCTCGTCGAACAGCACGTTGTTGATTTTCGTGTCGTTGTGCGTCACCCTGAGCGGCAGCTCCCCGGCATCGTGCATGTCCGTGAGCCTGCACGCCTCGTCCTCCACCGACAGCAGCCAGTCCAGCTCCGCCCGCACCTCGCTCACCCGTCCGCAGGGGTCCGCCGCCATGTCCTTTTTCAGCTTGGCATAGCGCTTGCGGGTGTTATGGAAGTCCTCGATGGTGTAGTACAGCGAGCTGGCGTCGAACTTGGACAGCATCATCTGGAAATCGCCGAACGCCTGACCCGCGCTGCGCACGATCTCAAGATCATCGCAGCTGTTGAACGTCACCGACGGCACGTAGTTGCTCAGCCGCCAGAAGCCGTCTGCGTCCATCAGGTAGTTGTGCCGTTCCTGCGTGTGGTGAAAGTGCAAGCACTTCACCGTGGGGAAGTTGGCGTGGATGTACTCGGTGACCTTGTCGATGTTGCTCATCAGCTCCAGCGGGCGCTGAAAGGCGTAGGTGTTCACCCGCTGCACCAGATACGACTTGATCTTGGCCATGCCGGAGCCGTCGTCGCGGATGTAGTTGACCTTGTAGGTGTGGTTCACGTTGCCCATCTTGATCTCCTCATAGGAGAAAAACGGGCCGGGAATGCGGAACGCTTCGCCCACCTTGAGCAGCTTGTGGGCGACGTCGGGATTCATGGTCTCGGGAAGGTTGGACATGGAAACTCATCCTTTCGTGGCAGAGCGCGCGCGAATGGCGCGCCGGAGATAACGGTATTGGGAAGGCGATACACCGGTGATGCGGCATACCTGAAGTGCGGCGCACCGGCAGTGCAGTATATTGAAAATGCGATGCACCGGCAATGCGCGGCACACCGGCAATGCGGCGTATTGGAAATGCGATGTACCGCACGCTTGGACCGATTCTATTCTATGCGCCTCCAAACGCAAAAAGCGCCGCAGAGTCTGCGGAGCTTCCGGGCGATGGGCACGTTTCGCTCGGTTGGACTAAAGGCAGCGCTCCTATATATCATATCCCAACATCTTGCTCATGCATGAATGCAACAGATCACTGGTACAGCTTTAGACTCCTGAGCATTTTCTCCCGGCGCTGAGCTGTATGCACGGCTTGCGAAACGTTGATCTTCTTTCGCTTCCCAATCAGTACGCGCGCACAATACCGCATCGGAAAAAACAACCCGAACGCCGGAATCCAAAGCGGATTCTTTGCCCATGGGTAATCCTGATCAATCCGCTTGCGAATGTAGCGAAAATAGTTCCGGAGCACCGAGCTTTTTCCCGATCCATACGCATCCGTTAAAACTCCGGTAAAAGGTCGTTTTCCATACTGTTCATGAAAATTGCCCGCCGACATGATATCCTCCATCAGCGCATCGACCTGATCGTCCATTGCGTTCTGACACCACGGACACGGCGGCAAACCCAGATACTTTTCGCACAGCCTCGTTACAACCTTCGCGAAGTGCAGCAGCCCGCAGCGCTCCAATGTGGCAATTTCCTTTTCGCCAATTTGCTCCCGCAAAGCGTGCATGGTGACCGCCCAGTCGCAGATCTGCCGCAGCCCGATGCCCGATGTCGCCAAATGCTGTTCCTTATGGGCCAACAGGCCGATCATCTGATAAATGCTGTCCAATATGGGAAACCGGATGCCTTGAATCTCCATTTCCTGCGTGTGGCTCAACGCCCCATTCATAAACTCCCGGGCATAGTTTCCCTTTTCGCTTTCAGGAAACGCCGTCACCATCTGATGGACTTCCACCCACGTGTTTGCCCGGCTCAAGCACTCGTGTTTTTCCAGACTAAGTTCTTTCTTAAAGCCGACGCCTTCCATTTCTGCGCACGCCGCGCTCAGATGTGACGGGAGCACCAGTATATCGATATCCCCTGGCACGCGCAGTTCCGGGTGCGGGTAGCGGCAGGCGGCGCTAAAGCCCTTGAGCACAGCGCAGGGAATGTTTTGGGAGCGCATCAGTTCAAGGACCCCGTCCTGTGCTCGCAGCGATTCCTCCATCCGCGCGGCGGACAGCATCGCCGCGTTCCTCGCCCGGGAAAGGATCTCTTCCGGCACGCCGTTTAGGTGCCTGAGCCCGGGATAGAGAAACGCCGTCAGCACATGGCGATTGGACTCGGCGAGGACGCGATGCCAGTCAACCTTCGAAGCGTCGATTTCCAGCCGCTGATCAAACAGTTCGAAAGCCAGCAGGTTCAGCATTGCGCGGGTCTCCGCGCTCAGAGATAGCATTTCAGGGTTCACTCCATAATCGGTTCGGGGAAGTGTTTTCAGTTTGATTCGCATTCGCGCACATCCCGCGGGAACAGCTTGCGGTACAGCAGACAGCCCAGCGCTGTGCCCATGGTGTTGAGCAGCCAGTCGTCCAGTTCCAGCATCCCCAGACAGGTGACAAACTGCGTCAGTTCAATGATCGCGCTGACGGCGGCTCCTGCGCATATCACCTGCCAGAAGCGCATCCGCTTTCCCCGCTGAAGAAACGCCAGCGGAAGCAGATATCCCACCGGCACGCACAGGCAGAGGTTGAGAAAGATGCCTTCCAAGACCTGTGGGGCTTGCAGGCGAATCGTGCCCGCATCCTCAGCCATCTCAAGCGCGCCTTTCAGACTGGCGAACGGCTCCAGCCGGTACATCCGCACGTCTGACGGGGTTCGGGAAAGAAGCGTGGCGTAGAGCAACAGGAAGATGTACCCCGCGCAGAACGCCCAAAGAACGACGGGAAAGCAAGACTTCCGATACGTCCGCCGCAGGAGAACAAGCGTCGTTCCTGTGATAAACAGCGCCAGCAGCGGGCGAAAGAAACCGCTGTAGGGGATCAGGGGAAGCAATGCGGTCCTCCATCTATCAAACCATGCCGCACGGTTGCTCAGCCCTTCCGCCACACCATCTTATTGACCACGCCGGTGTAGCTCTGGATGATCTTCACGACCTTGGTGGAGACATTTTCCTCCACATAATCCGGCACAGGAATGCCGTGGTCGCCGTTCTGGTTCATGGTCACCGCCGTGCCCACTGCCTGAAGCAGGCTCACCGTATCGATGCCCGCGAGGATGAAGCATCCCTTGTCCAGCGCTTCCGGGCGTTCCGTGCTGGTGCGGATGCACACCGCCGGAAACGGATGGCCCACACTGGTGAAGAAGCTGCTCTCTTCCGGCAGCGTGCCGCTGTCCGACACCACGCAGAAGGCGTTCATCTGCAGGCAGTTGTAGTCGTGGAAACCCAGCGGCTCGTGCTGGATCACGCGCCTGTCGAGCTGGAAGCCGGACGCTTCCAGCCGCTTTCTGCTACGCGGGTGGCAGGAGTAGAGGATGGGCATGTCGTACTTCTCCGCCATCTTATTGATGGCCGTGAACAGGCTGGTGAAATTCTTTTCCGTGTCGATGTTCTCCTCCCGATGGGCAGAAAGCAGAATGTACTTCCCCTTTTCCAAGCCCAGCCGGTTGTGAATATCGCTGGCCTTGATCTTGGCGAGGTTTTCATGTAACACTTCCGCCATGGGACTGCCTGTCACATAGGTGCGCTCCTTGGGCAGGCCGCAGTCCGCCAGATAGCGCCGGGCGTGTTCTGAGTAGCACAGGTTCACGTCTGAGATGATGTCCACAATGCGGCGGTTGGTCTCCTCCGGCAGGCACTCGTCCTTGCAGCGGTTGCCCGCCTCCATGTGGAAAATCGGGATGTGCAGCCGTTTCGCCCCGATGACCGACAGGCAACTGTTGGTATCGCCCAGCACCAGCACTGCGTCGGGCTTGAGTTCCACCATCAGGTCATAGGACTTGGCGATGATATTGCCCATGGTCTGGCCGAGTGTGTCGCCTACCGCGTCCATGTAGACCTCCGGGTCGGCGAGCTCCAGATCGTGGAAAAACACGCCGTTGAGGTTGTAATCATAGTTCTGGCCTGTGTGGGCGAGGATGGTATCGAAATACTGCCGGCACTTGGTGATGACCGCCGCCAGACGGATGATCTCCGGGCGCGTGCCCACGATGATCAGCAGTTTCAGTTTGCCGTTGTTCTGGAATGATGCCATGTTCTTACTCCTTGTTCACAGCGGATAGACGCGGTTCTGCACAACCTCGCCCGCCTCGATTTTCATGCACCTCGGAATACGGTTCTCTGCCTTGACGATCGCGCCCACGCAGATGTGCACGCCTTCTTCTAAGACACATCCATGATCGACGATAGCACCGCAGTTGACGATGCAGCCGGACTTGACCACGCAATTTGTGTTGACGATGGCGTGAGGTAGGATGATCGCGCCGGATTCAATCTGCGCGGTGGGACTGACATAGGCGCTGGAATGAATGATCGTCGGGATAACACATCCCGCTTCCCACAGGCGATATAGCCATTTCAGTCTGCCTTCATTGTTGCCAAAGGCGGGGTAGAATGCGGTTTGACCGTCGCGGAAGCGCTCAAACTCCGCACACTTGCCGATGACGTCCAGCACGGTGCTGTTGTCGTCGAGAAAAGAGATCTCGTCGAACTGTCCCGTCTGCGCCGCCACGTCCGCCACCGTGCGCCCATAGCCGCCCGCGCCGAGGATGATCAGGTGCATCAGTCCTTCACCTTCTCAAAGAATGTATCCGGGCGGTCTGGGTCGAAGATCTCATTGCATGTCATCACCGTCACCAGATCCTCGGTATCGCTCAGGTTGATGATGTTGTGCGTCCAGCCGGGGATCATATAAACCGCTTCGATTTTCTCTCCTGATACCTCGAACTCTACTGTCTCGCCGGTGTTGATGTTCCGCTCCTGAATGAGGCCATGGCCGTGCACCACGATGAACTGCTCCCACTTGCTGTTGTGCCAGTGCTGCCCCTTGGTGATGCCGGGCTTGCTGATATTGATGGACACCTGTCCGCAGTCCTGCGTGTGCACAAGTTCCGTGAAACTGCCGCGGTCGTCCACGTTCATTTTCAGTGCGTACTTAAACTTGTCTGCCGGGAGATAGGTCAGATAGAGCGAGAACAGTTTCTTGGCAAAAGAACCTTCCGGCATCTTGGGCAACAGCAGCGTCGCTGGCTGGGCTTTGAACTCCTGCAACAGGTCGACGATCTCACCCAGCGTGACCTTGTGGGTGGTGGGCACATAGCAGTAGCGGCCATTCTCCGTAGGGACAGGGTTCAAACCGTCGTACTCACAGTGCGCTTCCTTACCTTCCAGCAAATCGAACATTCCCTCGATAAGGTCGTCAATGTAGAGGAGTTCCAGCTCCGTCGAGCGGTCGTTGACCGTAAACGGCTCGTCATTCGCGACTGCCCAGCAGAAGGTCGATACGGCGGAATTATACTTCGGGCGGCTGTGCCCCATGAGATTCGGGAAGCGGTAGACCGCCACCTTCACGCCGTTCTCTTTGCCATACTGGAAGAACAGTTCTTCCCCCGCCAGCTTGCTCTTGCCGTAGTCGCTCTGGCCATACCGTCCGATGAGCGTGGCCTGAATGGACGAGGACAGCATGATGGGCGATTTGTTTCCGTGCTTCTTGAGCGTGTCCAGCAGTGTGGAGGCGAAGCCGAAGTTGCCCCGCATGAACTCCTCGTTGTTCTGGGGGCGGTTCACGCCCGCGAGGTTGAACACGAAGTCGCAGTCCGTGCACCAGGCATCCAGCTGCTCCGGGGTGCTGTCGAGGTCGTAGCTGTAGATGTTGTCGATGTGGATGTTTGGACGGGTTCGGTTCTTCCCGTCGCGGATGTTCTTTAGGTTGTTCACGAGGGCTGTGCCAACCATGCCCTTTGAGCCAGTGACGAGGATGTTCATGCTTTCCCCGCCTCCCAGTTCGCCAGCGCTTCCTTGACGTAATCCGTGGTGAGAATTTTCTTCACCGTACCTTCCACGTCCAGACGGTTGGTATTGTGGCTGGTGTAGCTCTCGTCCGCCATGGTGTGCACCTGCCCCTTGACCACATACTTGTCGTAGTTCAGGTCGCGGTTGTCCGCCGCCACGCGATAGTAGTTGCCCATGTCCTCGCTGCGCAGGCGCTCCTCGCGGGTCATGAGGGTCTCGTAGAGCTTCTCGCCATGTCGCGTGCCAATGATGTGCGTGCCCGTGTCGCCGAACAGCTTCTGCACCGCCTTCGCCAGATCTCCAATGGTCGAGGCGTCCGCCTTCTGGATGAACAGGTCGCCCGGATTGGCGTGCTGGAAGGCGAACATCACCAGATCCACCGCCTCGTCGAGGTTCATGAGGAAGCGAGTCATATTGGGGTCGGTGATAGTGATGGGGTTGCCCGACTTGATCTGGTCGATGAACAGCGGAATCACCGAGCCGCGGGAACACATGACGTTGCCATAGCGCGTGCAGGCGATGACCGTGCCGCCGCGCTCCGCCGCCACGCGAGCGTTGGCGTAGATCACGCGCTCCATCATGGCCTTGGAGATGCCCATGGCGTTGATGGGATAGGCCGCCTTGTCCGTGGACAGGCAGACAACGCGCTTCACCCCCGCGTCGATGGCCGCGTGGAGGACGTTGTCGGTGCCCTCCACATTCGTGCGCACGGCCTCCATGGGGAAGAATTCACAGGAGGGCACCTGCTTGAGTGCCGCCGCATGAAAGATGTAGTCCACGCCCGGCATGGCGTCGCGAACCGACTGCGGATTGCGCACGTCGCCAATATAAAACTTGACTTTCTTGGCATGTTCCGGGTGCTTGGCCTGTAGCTCATGGCGCATGTCATCCTGTTTCTTCTCGTCGCGAGAGAAGATGCGGATTTCCTTGAGATCGGAGTCCAAGAAGTGCTTGAGGACCGTGGAACCGAAGGAGCCGGTGCCGCCGGTGATCATGAGGGTGGCGTTGGTAAATGCGGACATATTCTATTCCTCCAGAACTATTCTGTTTGAATCCCAATTAATGTTTTCCTTTATAATCCTAGCTGGGTTACCACCCAATACACAGTTCGTTGTGTGGAATGCTTTGGTGATTATTCCACCTGAAGCTACAATTGAATCACGGCCGATTGCGCTTCCTTTCAAAAGAATTGCACGATTTCCGACCCATACATGGTCGCCAAGTACGACATCTTTCGACCTGTTAATCCGTTTTCCGTTCGTATCAAGCACTGAATGACTGTCGCCTGTTCTAACCATGATATCGGATGATAATAGACAGTCTGATCCAAGCGTGATACTGCAACCTTCGATTACAGCAAGTTGAGTTTTTCCGCATATCGCTGTGCGATCACCAATAGTTATTTTCCCCCGTGAGTCTTCAATATACAATTCAGTATCAATCAACAAACATTCATTGCCGATGTCAATTCTATTGTTATTGCCAATAATCACAATTGAGCAATTCTTCAGACGCGTAAAGTCTCCGATTGCGATGCTATTTCCCATGCCTCTAATTCTTAACCTGAGATTCTGCAGTAATCCCTTGCAGACAAACTGTGTCTTTATACCTCTACAACCGTGTCGCTGCACATGGTTGTTAATTGCAAGAAATCCTTTTGTCAGTCGTGGGTATTTCATTGTAATTACTTTAAACTTTCCCATTCCGCGCCTCCAAATTGATGACTTTTTTCATCTTCATTGCAATTTCTCTAAATACCTCACGCACATCCCCATTTAGAACAAAATGTATACCGTAATATAAAGCCAGACAAAGTGGAAGTATAATTACGCCATGTTGGATAAACTCACCATAATTTGCAATATGCACCGATATATTTCTACTGGTCGATGAACAGCGGAATGACCGAGCCGCGGGAGCACATGACGTTGCCGTAGCGCGTGCAGGCGATGACCGTGCCGCCCCGCTCCGCCGCCACGCGGGCATTGGCGTAGATCACGCGCTCCATCATGGCCTTGCTGATGCCCATGGCGTTGATGGGATAGGCCGCCTTGTCTGTAGACAGGCAGACCACGCGCTTCACCCCCGCGTCGATGGCGGCGTGGAGGACGTTATCGGTGCCGATGACGTTCGTGCGCACGGCCTCCATGGGGAAGAACTCGCAGGAGGGAACCTGCTTGAGCGCTGCGGCATGAAAGATGTAGTCCACGCCCGGCATGGCGTCACGGATGGACTGGGGATTGCGGACATCACCGATGTAAAACTTCACCTTCTTGGCGTTCTCCGGGTGCTTTGCCTGAAGCTCATGACGCATATCGTCCTGCTTCTTCTCGTCACGGGAGAAGATACGGATCTCCTTCAAGTCGGAGTCCAGGAAGTGCTTCAGAACGGTAGAGCCAAAAGAACCAGTACCACCAGTAATCATAAGGGTTGCGTTATCAAATGCAGACATTTTTATTTCCTCCTATTATCTTTTGCGTTTTGTGTTGACAATACGCATTAAAAACATTTTTCTTTCTGACCAAGAGTAACAGATAAGAAAGCAAAAAAGCATATACACGCATACAATCAGTATTGCTTTTATCATCAATCCAAGCCACCCCGGTATAATTGTTAAATGATTCAATATCATTCCCAATACAATCGAACCGATTATAATTGGAAGATATTTTAAATAGCATGTCTCCACGAAATGTTTCATACTAATTTCTAATTGTCTTCCGTATAGCGCAACTAACGCAATACATCTAAACATGTAGGCACAAAAAATTGACAAGCACGATCCAATCATCCCGTATTTTGAGGAAAGCATATAAGACAAAATCACATTTACAATTCCTGTAGCTATATTAACCTCAGCCTGTGGTTTAACTTTATTCCTAACCATCATGGCAGTATGAGCGATTTGAAGAGAGTTGTAGAAAAGACCCGGTATCAATACCATAACAATTCCATAGTATGCTTTGACATAATCATTACCCATCCACAGCTCTACAAACTCTTTTCCAATAGATACAAATCCTACAACAAGAAGTCCATTTAGCAGGTATTGGAATCGACCAACCTTTATCATTAGATTCATAAGATTGTTGCCGGAATCTTCTTGCGAGTAAATCTTTGATATCTTCGGCATAAACATTCCGTTAATTGCATTCGTAATTGTGAACGCATAACCTTCAATTGTTGTAACAATTCCGAATACCGCAATTTCAGCCGAACCAGAAACCATTCCTAAAATTGTCGGTGTAATATTGAAAACCAATCTTTGAGCAATAGATGCAATTGTTGTCCAAAGTGAAAAGCCGAAAACCTCTTTATATATCCCCTTTGCAGAGTTTATAAAGTACACTCTTACAGGTGTATCTTTCCGAATTATCACAAGTTTATATATGATAACCGTCAAGCCTGCAATCGCATTAACTGTTACAAGCGCATATAAACCATATCCATTCAGCAATGCTGCAACCATCAATAGAATTGTAAGAATTCTATAAATAACATCCGCTAGCTTCTGCTGTATAAACTTTTCATATGCTGTCAGAATACCATTTGTTGTTACAAATGGAAAACTAATCACACTGTACAATGCAGCAATACAATATACAACTTTAAATTGCTGCAATTCCACAGTTGTTAAGTTACTATATATTGCATCTATGAAAAAGAAAACCGTAACAAGTGCAACCAGAATCACTAAATCTACAATTAGATATAGTTTATAAATTGCACCCAAAAATGCATTTACCTTTTCTTCATTCTTTTGTACATGGTATTCTGAAACAAATTTTGATGTTGCGGCACTTAGACCAAAGTCAACCATGAAAAGAGAAATTAATGAATTTGCTAATGTAAATAGCCCATATTGACTTTGACCAATTTGTCTCACCATCCAAGGGGTATATAAAACTCCCGCGCCTATATTTAGAGCAATCGAAATATAGGAGAGAATCGCACCAAATTTGATTTGCTGATTTGACGAAAAATCGTTTATGCGCTTTCTCATCATTTTTTCCCCCAAAGCAACCTCCTTATTGCAATTTCAAGCATATCGGCACCTCTACAAAATGCTGAAATATTATATTTTTCGTCATATCTAATATTTCTGCAAATTTTCTGAGGGTGTACAAGTGGGAAGTCAATTTCGTATGTCTTTTTATACATAAGTTTTTGATTTCTTCTCGGAACCAGTCGAATATCTGCCACAGAATGCGTAGATTCCTTGTCGATTCCTATATTTGAAATCATATTATACTTAGGAACAATATTAAGCATATTGTTTAGTGCCGCAGCTGCAAACATAATTGATTCATAATGTTCACGTCCCGATTCTCTATGCCTACAAGCCCCTTTATAGTATGCATCAAAATTCAGACCGTGGTCGCAGTATTCATTTATTCTTCTAATCTTATCTTCATCATCAATCCAAGAGTATTCTCCATCCCAAAGATCAATAAACCGCCTCCACGATGCCCAGCCCCAAATCGAACCACGTTTTGAAAAGAAGTAGCTTTCCTTCACTTCTTTTTCAATATCGTAATTATTCATTCCACAAATAATTGCGACTCGATTATCATCTTTGTACTTTATGAGCAATTCTCTAAAGAATGGAAAGAGTGCCTGTGCCGGCACATCATCATCCTCAAGAATAATACCCATCTCCTCGTAGGAGAACATCCATTTTTGAGCAATAAACTCCGAAGGATCGCATCCATAATTTCTCGATTGATATAATCTATGCACTTCGCAGTTCCAGTCAATATCACTTACTGCCGCCCTACAAGCCTTGACACTTTCGATGTCGTCCTCTCTATTTTCCCTTGCGCCATCTTGATATAAATACAACCGAGCGGGTCTTGCTTTTTTTACCTGCTCAAAAACTGCCGCTATTTTTTGCGGTCTATTAAAAAATATCAACAGCACTGGAATATCAATTTTTGCATCTTCTTTTCCAGTAATCAACTCAACTGTTTCATCTGTACTGACATCATACTTCATTTTCTAGTCCTCCTACAATCCTTTTCATCTGATTCAAAAACTCTTCGTCAAGATGTTTCAGTAGCATTTCGCTGGACACGTTTGCCTTATTGCTTGCTGCATTTGAGATTGCCTCTGCAATATCCTTTCCCTCTTTGGATTTTGCATAAAATATGCACTTAGTGACCTTCGAATCACGCAGAACAGGGATATCTATTGAGACAACACTTAATCCATTTGATAAATACATCAAAACCTTTGAAGGGAACGACGTGGCATTGTATTGACCATCAGGATTTTGACTGGACAATCCAATATCGCATTTTTGAATGAACATTCTAAAATCATCACCAGTCTTCAGCCCCTCATAACGAATATCACACGTGGTCTTGTCTTTTGCTGAAATAATTGCTTTTTTTACTTGCTCAATCTCAATTTCAGATCCAAAGCCCAAAATGTGGATTACATAATTTTCATCCAAGTACTCTGCCGCAGCAATTGCATTAAGCACCCCTCCCTTAACCATATCAAAGGTTCCTGCATAGACGCAGTGTATCTTTCTATCATTGAATTTTTCTTTTATTAGTGGTTGTACGCTGTAACTACCATGTACTATTACATATGGTTTCTGGCTTAGATTAACCTCCTTCGATAATGCTTCTGTCGGAAACAAGAATGCATCAGCCGCCTTAAATGCTCGCATTTCTCGGCATCTCATTTTCTTGTCATTACTTACATCTCCATAAATCTCCTCAACCTGAAGGATTATCTTGCAATGCTTGATTTTCTTTAAACAGGCTACAATTTTTGATAACGAAACCGAGTGATAGACGATTATTACCGAGTTTCGCTTTACTTTATGAAAAACAAAAAAATATATAACAATCAGTTGCCAAATTCTCTTAAGACATTTACCTAGTAATGTTTTAACTCCAAATGAAAACGGAAGTACTACTGAAACTCTATCATCAATATCATATTGTTTTCCTCGGTACAAGCCCTTTTCATTTTTTGTCAAAATCGGTGAAACAATCTCCACCGAATAACCAAGTCTACTCAGAGCTGAGGATATATATGTCGTAATGTCTCTACCAGCTGGACTAAATGCTCGATTTTCACATTCATTGCTCTCATGATCATAAAAGGATATATACTGCATTGAATCACCCTTCCTTCGAATAACGTGTTTCTTCATTCATATACATCGCAAGACACCATGCAAGTAGGAATGAATCATGTGCCTCCTTATTTATTATTAATAGTGTGATGACAGCAAGAGCCAATTTGACAAACCATGGCAATTTTCGATTTCTAAAAATACCACCAACAAGAATCGCTGTGAAGAATATTCCTGCAACGCCAACGGCAGCCAGTAATCTAAATGTCGTTGCCGTGTCCACAACAATCAGTGATTTTCCGAGTGCCTTATATGATGTTGCCTGTTCAAGATTTGAAAATCCAAACCCAAGTAATGGTTTTTGCAAAAATGCATCAAGATTAACTCTAACAGAATCTGATCGTTGTGATTCGGATATATGAAGTATTTTTTCAAATATCAGATTATTATCTAATGACATTAATCTGAATATAGTTTCCAAGTTCAAATATATACAAATCAAAAGGCCTAGTAAAATAAATACTATCACAAGTTTTAGATAGTCACGTTTTTCTTCAATCTTCAACCGACTTAACACATTACATATAATAACAATTATTAGGAGAACATATCCTGCACTTGATGCCGTTGTCAAAAGACTAATTATTAAAACCGCATACATGAGTGTTTTTTTGCCTTTTGTCATATCAACATACGGCAACATAAGAAATGCACAAATGATATGCGTAGCAAAAAGTCCAGGTTCCCAAAAAGCCCCATAATTTCTATTATCCCCTGTTTTGAAGTACACCAGAAAGCCTTGGTACTTTGTATATGCCACTCCATACTCTGTATACCCCGTCAACTTAGGCATAATAACAGAGAACAATGATGTTTTATCTAGAAATAAAAAGCATATCAGCGAAATCAGGCATATGCCCACAATGCTTTTAGAATATGTTCTTTTAAATGTGTCCCACGACACAATGCATATTACTTCGTATGCTAGAACAAGATGAAGCATTCTACTTAATAGCAACGTGATTTCTTCATTATTATTTACAATCCAATTTCCAAAGCATATCAAACACCATGTTGCCGGAATCCAAAATGCAATCTTCCTATTACCGCATACCAAAGGTATTTTTCCTCTACTTTTAATTAAATATCCAACCCCAATACCAAATGTAATCAGATATTTTATCTGACCGTAAAAGGAATTATTTGACGCAGCATAGGCACTTCCACTAAAAAAAATCACGAGCCATGTGGCTAACCACTCAAATATAGTCGTTCTATTATCCCTTATCTTATTGTTCATTCGATATCCTGCCTGTTTTGAATTACAGAATCATATAAGTCCAGATACTTTTTATATTCCCTTTTTTTATCAAATAAAACAGCCCTTTGTCTCATTTCGGTTAACTTCATGTATTCTCTATTTGTTATGGCTTTACAGATAGATTCTATATCGCCTGCCTGAAAAATCATTCCGCTTTTTGCATCAACAACTTCCGGCACAGCCGTCTTATCATAAACAAAGCATGGAACGCCACACGCTAAAGCTTCTACGGTTACCATTCCCATTGTTTCCTCATAGCTCGGATTAATAAATACATCTGCCGCCGAATAAATCTCAACTAATTCATCAACTGAAGCAGTTCTCATGATGGGCAAAACTGTCTTAGGTAATGTATGAATTTGCTCCTTTGTAACACCTACCATAACAACCTGATAATCAATAGGATTTAGTTTTTCGGATATTTTAATAACATCATCAAATCCCTTTTTTTGATTCCAAACATTTGCCACTGCCAAAACCATCTCTTTACTCTCTATCTGATGTTTTGTCTTAAAGCTACTTTTCCTAGCCTTAAATCGATTAGTGTCAATTCCGTTAGGAATCACCTTAACCTCATACTGTTTGAGAAACGACAATCGAACCATTGAGGCTAGCCAATCAGAAGGTGTTACGATTTTCATATTTGATACTTTACAGAAATACTTTTTCTTAGCTTCGTAGTTTTTTTTCGACCGATCCACAAAGAAAGATTTGGGATATTCTCTTTTTTGCGGACAACTCGAACACATATTTGTCCATTTGGAACATTGGATGTATGAGAAATGTGCGCAGTGCCCCGTATATGCCCAGCAATCATGCAAAGTCCAAACTACCGGAATATCTTTTTTTGCTAAGTATTCAAACAAAATCGGATAATTGATGTAATATCCATGTAGATTATGCAAATGTATAATGTCCGGCTGGAACTCATCAATCTTCTTCAGCAATGCCTTAGTTTGGCGTTTTGAATACATACCTGTTTTATCCGTTAGTTTGGCAAGCAGATTATGCGTGTAATATCCGACTTTGTTGTTAAAGCAAATCTGGTCTTCAGGATCAACAATACGACCTTGACCCACGCCATATGCAACCTTTGCTTCGTGCCCTTGATCTTTTAACGCCTTCCATATATCCGCTATGATGTGCCCCGTGCTGCCTGTACCACAAACAGCATTTATTAGAAGAACCTTCATTTCATTTTCCCATCCATCCGACTCTATCTTTTACTGATTATCACTAAAGAATGTATATCCTCTACGCCTCATGATTGCCTTTGAGAGATTGAACAGCGGCTTCGGAAGCCACTCGCGAAGCCACGTCCGGAATTCAAGCATCCATTCATCTTTAACTCGCATATCCTCTCGGTCACCTTTATAAATAGGATTCCCATCGAAATACTTGCGTGCCTTCGTCAGCACCTTTCCCTTACGAATCACGTCAAGAATAGGGAATTCCCCGCGTCGGCTATCTGCGCAACGGGCATTCAGCTGTCGTGCCATATTCGTTAACGCGACTTCATACTGCCATGCATTCAACGTTTTCGTCAGCGTTTTTTCCATAAAATCCTTACGCCAGATACCTGCGTACAGACTGACAATGTAATCGCCTGCGTAATTGTCCAGCAGAAAAATACCCGATTCCAATTCCTCAGCTTTTCTGTTTCTCAGACTCTTCATGGTCATAACAAACAGACGCAGATAATCAATCTGATGCTTTTCCATGATCTGAATATTTTCGTTGACCGCCTGAGTCGAAATCCTTTCCGTCAGGAAATAGTCATCCAAGGTAAAGAGAACATACTCTGTCTTAATCAGCGGCATCACTGCTCTCAGACGTTCCGTTATTTCCGTGCCTTCGCCTGCTGCCACCACTGTTACATTTTCAAAAGTACGATCAGTGGGTTTATCGGTTACTAAAAACGTCTCCACGTTTCGGTCTGCCCAATTCTGATTCAAAAGCAAAACATGTGCATCCCACAAATCCGAAAACTTGTCGCACGTCGAAATAATAATTGAAAAGTTGTTCTCCATCACCATGTATCCTCTGCCACTTATTTCATATGTTGGATTGCCTTTGCAACCACATTTTCCGAGGTCTTGCAGCTGACCTGCAGATTATGATGTTCTCTTGTCATCACAATCGCCTGCTCGTAGTATTTCTTTTGAAGTTCCTGATCTGAAATCAGCTGTGTAATAGAATCTGCCAATTTAGTCTTATCCGTACAAACCATTGCCGCATCTGTTGACTGCATATACTCAATGATGCCGCTTTCTAACGAGCCATATGTCAAAATGGAAGCACCGCTGGCTAATGCGTCCGCTGCCTTCGTAGAGAGTGAATACCGTGAAAGGTTGATGTCCTTTTCCTCAAATCCCTCTACAATAACAGTTATGTCGCTTTCTGCCATGCGCTTTTGAACCTGCGTGTACGGCACAGAACCCATATATTTGACATTTTGATTGTCCTTGAATACAGAATAGACCTGCTCGTCCTTTTCGTTGGAATAAACCTCCAGCATATATTCTGGATTGATTTTTCCAAGAGCGTAGCCAATATCGTTCAGGGAGTTATTGCGTCCCATGCCGATATTTCCGAAGTAAGTAATAACAGGGCAATCTTTGTTAATTACGCTGAACGGTTTACGCTGAACCGTAGAAGTCAAATAAACCGTTTCGCCATCCAAGTCAAATTCCGAATTATACTTATCTCGAATCTTGTCGCTGATGTAAATCGCACTACCCGGCCAAGCCAGAACCTTGTCAATCAATTTCTTGTAGGTCGATTTATAAAGGTGATAGATCGGATTCAGCGTCTTTTCCACATTGAAATAGTAGTCATCGCCAATGCAGGAGACAATTGGCACATTATATCTCTTGGCGACATACATTGCAATCTGCGGGATAAAATAGTCATCCGAAAAAGCCAGAAAAACGCATTCTGGTTTGAAGTCATCTAGCCAATTATTTAGCTTCTCCGTGCACCAGAATCTCTTACGCCAGAGGATTCCCCTGAGCAAATGCGTAAGAGGCGTATGCTTTCCACCGAACTTGTAGGCAGCTTCTGCTTTTGCATTTCCGAGTTCCAAATCATTGTCTTTCCACTCGGTGTCAAGCTCATCATAGTGATAAATCACGCCAGTATCGACTTTCTTCCCCATCCATCGCTGCAACATACGGTGATCCGTAATCTGAAAAAGTGTCTCGCAATGTCCCTTGCACGGCTTCTTTGTATTGGAGAATATCTGTGCAATATTCTCTTTCTCCCAATAGTGAAAGTACGCATCAAAAGCGCGTGACGTTGATTTTGTGTTATATGGAACCGTTCCTACGATCAGCACTCTCGGATGCATATCGTTTCTCCTTTGACCCTTTATCGAATATTTAATACTTTCTTGAGTACATGATTTTGATTTAGCAGGCGGATAACCACTGCACATAGCCCTATTGTCAGGGCAAAGTTTCCAGCAGTCAGTAAATACCCTTCAATACTGCTAAATTGGATTGCAACACTGCTTTTGAAGATGTTGAGAAGCAGACTGTGCATCATGTAAATTTCTAAGCTTTGTTTTCCTGCCCAAAGGAAAAACTCACTTACTTTTTCTTTCCGGTTAATACAAAGCTCAGCACGGCATTTGGGTTCATCATCACTATTGCCATCACAGTAAGTGCTACCGTAATCACATAGTTGACCAGAACCAGGCTCAGCCCCACCGGACTGTACAGAGTCGGCACTTTGTCCGACTTGATCAAGCTGAGAAGCAGATAGTGCGTGAGATACACTTCCAACGAGTGCTCTCCGACCCATGCAAGAGTACCCCCCCGATTTTACTGGAGAAGATTCCCCTACAGAGACCACATACTGCAATACACCCAGCCAACGATGTTGCCGCACGCAAGATAATCGCAAAGCCGCCATCCGACATCTCATAAAGCGGAAATCTAAGAATAACGAACAGCCACACTACAAAGCAGATTGCAACTACACTATCAATAATCTTTTTGCCAATCTCAGATTCCTTCATCCTGTCATCAAACTGACCATACAAGAACCCTGCATAGTAGAAAGGCATATAATAGAGCGTCAATTTGATTGCAAAGAACGAAAGCCCTAAAATTGCGCCAATTCCCACCAGCAGAACCATTCCCACTAAGTAGCACCCCAAAAGTACGGTCTGCTTCTTCAGCAGGTTTTCTTTGCTCACCCACTCTGCAATGAAAGAGGCAATGCCAAAAATCATGCTAATCGTCCAAATCGTTGCAAGGAACCAATAACCTGAATCCATATACCACAGGAGATGCTTAACGTTTAGGAAACCATCCTCTCCAAAAATGATACCTCTAACTAAAAAACTCCATACAGCCCACGGCAGCATATACGCAACCGTTCTACGCTTCACATATTTCCACAGCCCCTTACCATCAGAGATTGGGCGGCTATATTTCGTTACATATCCGCTAATCAAGATAAACAACGGCATCTGCAAGGACCATGCAATATTAAACACAAATGTGTTTTCTGCTCCGACCGTACATCCACTCATTGTGTGTTGCAGAACAACCAGAAGCATCGCTATGCCACGCATGATATCCACAAATTGATCTCGGTTTTCTGTCTTAGCCTGCATCCCTTAATACCCTCTCAAACATAAACTTCCGCAGCCAGTTGGGAGCCAGCGCCGACCCGCTGCGGATTACGCAACTCTTAATGTACTGACCATTTCCAATAAAGCCTTGCTGTTTCATAAATTTGAACAACTTGGCCTGCGTCTTGGCATACTTCCAACCAGCACGCCGCAAGTACATATCCGAGCCAGCTCTCATATGGAGCAGCGGCTCTTGAATGTTATAGCCCTGATACCCTGCCATCAGCATCCTTAGCCAAAGGTAATAGTCCTCCAGTAAGTAGAAATCTTGATAGGAGCCAACTGCTTCGACTGCGGACTTCTTATACATCACACAGGGGTGATTAAACGGATTACGCTTCTTTGCAAACTCTACGATTTCTGCATTCGTCTCCGGCAGCACTCGCCTCGTATCAACAGTATTCGGATCAGTTGTAAACTCCTCCACGATGCCAGAGCAAATGCTCACTTCCGAATGTGTGTTAAACGCAGCAATCTGTTTTTCACAGCGATCCGGGTACGCAATGTCATCACTGTCCATTCGGGCGACCAGTTCATTTTTGCAATGCTTGATTCCTTCGTTCAGTGCACTCCCAAGGCCACCATTCTTTGCAAGGCGTACAACCTTCAAGGCCGCTCCCATTTCCCGCTGCTTTACAGCAATCACAGCATCCAACTCCGTAACCAACGGGCCATCGCATATCAACACAAAATCATCCGTAGGAAGCGTCTGTGCCTGAATACTCTCTATTGCCTGCTTCAAATAGGCTGGCTTTTCTTTGTAATATACAGACATGAGAACTGAGTATTCTCCGCACTTTTCAACACTCATAAGCACTTACCAGCCCTCTCACATATCACATCAAGTCATACCCTACCAAAGAATCCCTATTATCTACCCTCTTGTCTCCACAAAAAAGCGCCATAACCTAGCGATACATTTTTCTGCTCTGTTCTTTTCCGCTCTTGACTATGCTATATTCTCCCCGTGCTCCCCTGCGCCATTTGCCACTATCCCGACCTTTTCTTCCCCGTTCATTGCCGTCATCTGTCCCGCCTCGATTCCCTCGGTGCTTTCTGGCACAAACAGGATTCTCACGCCGACTTCTCCACAACCTTCTCCGTCTTCTCCGCCGTAGTCTGCCCCTGCTCTATGCCTTGGGTGCTTTCCTTCATCAGCAGGATCCAAATGCGGTTATCCAGATGATCCACAATATGTGGTGTTTCATCGTGTAAATTATCTGATTTTACCACAATATATAGTGTTTATGCGCTTTTCTCCGTCTTCTCTGCCACGCTCGCAGTTGTCTGTCCCTCTCTCACACCGCTTGTGCTGTCTCGGAGGAACAAAACCCTCACCGTCGCAAAAATCAGCTTGATATCCTCCGCGAGGCTGGCATGGTTAATGTACATCAAATCCATCTTGAGCTTGTCCTGCGGCTCGGTGTTGTAGCGGCCATAGATCTGCGCGTATCCCGTTAGACCCGCTTTCACCTGCAGCCGCAGATCGAATGCGGGCAGTTCCTGACGGTATTGCTCGGCAATCTCCGGCCGCTCCGGGCGTGGGCCTACAATGCTCATGTCCCCCTTGAGGATGTTGAACAGCTGCGGCAGCTCATCGAAGCGAATCGCACGGATGATCCGTCCGATAGGCGTGATCCGATCGTCGTGCTCGCCGGCCAGGCGGGCGCCGCCCTTCTCCGCATCCACGATCATGCTGCGCAATTTTAGTATCTCGAACAACCGGCCATCTTTCGTCAACCGCACCTGCTTGTACAGCACCGGCCCGTGGTCGTAGCTCCAAATCGCCAGCGCCGCGATTGCCATGAATGGACTGGTCACAATAATTGCCAGCAGCGACAGCACGATGTCCATCGCCCGCTTGAGCAGCAGGTACTCCGGCGCGGGCCTGCTGCGCCTCGCTCGGCAAATCGGCACCGAGAACGAGCGGATGTGCTCCGCTCCGGAGATGATGACATCGCCCGTGTGCGGCACGAAGTAACACGCCTTGTTCTCCTCCACGCAGTACTTCACGATGCCGTTGCGCAGCGTGGCGCTCACGCCGCTGACGAATACCGCATCGTAGTCCTCTATGATCCGCATCAGTTTCTGAATGTCCTTAAAACTCCGGCCGCCCGGCGTTTCCTTCTCATTAGGGAGATCGTGAACGTTTTCCTCATCCCACTGCACGGTGCGTTCTACGCTCCAGCGATCGGCAAAAAAGCGGATCTCCTCCAACTTGCGCAGATCACTTTCGTTCCGGTAGATCACCACGGTACGCTTGGGCTTGTGCAAGGAGAAGTACAGCCGGTTAGCTGAGATGGTCCATCCCGCACTGAAGAATGCCTGAACCGCTGCGCAGCCGAATCCTGCCAGCGGGTTGATCAGCTTCCGCGCCAGCACGCAGGCCAGCAGATACGTCAGTCCCAAGCTGATCAGATTGGCAAGCGTCTGACCATATAACAGATCGCCCACATGCAACAGCCCCACCCGGTAAGCGCTGTAGATACGACTAAGCATCAGCAGCGATACCGCATAGAACGCGTATACCGAAATATTCACCGCTCCAAATACTGCTCCAGCTGCGATATGCCTGTAGAACAGCCACCAGCAACTGACGAAAAGCAGCACGGTAATTCCATAGTGCATCAGCACCATGCCCCGCATCATCAGCGACTTTTTCATCGCCTTCATGCTTTCCAACCCCTCTGTCGTATCTCTTGAGCCTCAGCTTTCCTTGGCCTATTCCCCGAATCCCTCATCCGTTTCCATACATCGAACCGCGCGAATCTCCAAATGCACTTTTCAATCAAGTGGTTCGATGTATGAAAGCGGATATTGATAAAAAACCACCGCGCATAGAACTAAGCGGCAAAGACGCCCGCGAAACCGGCGATTGAATGTCTGAAGTCGCTGGTCAGCGGAAATCTTGTGCGACCTCTACAAACAACGTCCTGAATTATCACCTGTATTTTGTGTAACTCGTGGACAACTTGCATCCATCGGAGATTCAGGATAGCGAATCTCTTGCCATCCTTGGTCAGCCGAATTTGTTTATAGAAAACAGGACCCCAGTCATATACTTTTATGCTGGCTGCAATAACAAGCATAAATGGGCTTGAAATGATCAATCCGATAGAGGAACAGATAATATCAAAAAATCTTTTGACAAATGCATACTCGGGTTTAAGAAGCGCACGTTTGACCTCAAAAATGGGTACACTAAAGGAAGGAATGTGCTTTGCCCCTGCAATAATCACATCGCCTGTATGCGGCACAAAATAGCAGTTAATATTCATATCAATACATGCTTTGACAATTCCATTACGCAGTGTAGCCTCAACGCCTGATACAAAGACAGCCCCATATCCTTTGATTGCATGTAAAATCTCTTGAATGTCTTTAGGGTCCTGAAGTGTATCCACTACTTCAAAGCGGTTTTTATATTGCTTTATTTCGTTAAGCTTCAATAAATCTTCATAGGTTTGATAAATTAGTAATGTCTTCCTAGGATTATGCAGTTTAAAGTATAATCGATTGGCAGCTATGCACAATACAATGCTGACTATGGTTTGCAATAAGAATGCCAAAAGTACAGGCCAGAATGTGATGACTCGCAAGTAAATCGCACATATAAAGACATAGCATAAAATATCACATATAAAATGTGCAATACTTTGCGAATACACTACCTCGCCAACTCTATATAGATCAATTTTATACGCTTGATAAACGCGGTATAAGAATAAGGACATTATTATATAAAAAATTGCACAGGAAACAAAGACTGTACGATAGGTAACCTGGCTAAGATGAGGGAAATAAACCGCCTGAAAGCTCCCCAGTGTAACGGCAGTCGTCAATATATAATGCAATACATTCATTATCCGCATTTTTGTTGACTTGATCATACGGTTCATCTACATTTCCCCCACTATTGTATCTTCTCTCAAGCTCTTGTACCGCATGTACAATTCGGTCAGATGTGCCTACCTTTTAATCTGCAATCTAGTCCATGCCCGTTAGCTTTGCTGCATATTCAGCACCATATCTTGTTGACAACTTTTCATAAGTTTGCTGCATATATGTTGGTCGTCGTACAAGATCATGGGTATCGGTAGCTACAAAATCTATCAAGCGGTCCTTTAGCCAACGGTCAATACCAAAGTCCCTAAAAAAGCCGCGTCCTTTTACAATGGAAGCGCAGTTTAGCTGATAATCCACATCAAATTGTTCCTTAATGCGATATGCTCCAAATCCATACATACAATTGTACCGTTCCATATGCGCTAGAATAGCACTGTATCCAGTATCGCGCACCAGCATTAGCGCTTTTTTCAGCTCTGCTAAGGTAATATCCGGAACAAATTCCATTAAAATCAGCTTGGAGTCTGCTAACGTAGGAAGTTTTTTTTCTCGAGCAAATCGTTCCATAGCCGGCGTATACAGGATCTCTGCGCCCTCGTATAGTGACATATTGTAGCCCATCTGTTGGCAGTACGCTCTTGCTTCAGCCAATCCATTTTTCAGCTTTTCCTCTGGAAATGGGTAAATTCCCGGGGTCGCATGGGGCGTGGCAAATAAGCACGTGATCCCATCCGCATTGGCAGCGTCCAACATGCGATACATGTCCTCAGGCGTCCTGGGCCCATCATCCACGCCATACACAAAATGTGCGTGGATATCCGTGAATCCTCGCATCATTTTCTGTCTGCCTTATGATTTCCCGACACGCCATCATGTTGGTCGTAGTAGTAGTAGGACTTGTAGTAATACTTTCTGCCCAGATAGTTATCGAAGGGAACCATGTTCAGTACCGTTCCCAATATGGGAGAACCGGCCTGTTCCAGTTGTTCCTTTACGCTGAGCAATTCTTGCCGCCGTACACTATTGTGGTTCACCACAATAAGCGTACCATCACAAGACTTGGAAATTTCAGCAGCGTCAATCACCACTCCCAAAGGCGGTGCATCCACAATGACATAATCCACTTGTTGTGCTAGATTAGCAAGCAACGTATCAAAGCGCGGTGAAACCAGCAGTGGCAATGGATTGGATACTTCCCGCCCTACTGGAATAATATATGCACCGCTGATATTCGTAGGATAGATGATCTGTTCTTCCTCCGCCATACCAGCTAACCAATGGGAAAGCCCCCAAGCCTCATCGTTATTTTCAAATTCCAATTCATATTGAGATGTAATCATGCTGCGGCGTAAGTCAGCATCCACCAGTGCCACGGTTTTTCCCAGCCGTGCCATGGTACGCATAATATTCATGGAAACAAAGGATTTCCCTTCGGAAGCATGACAGCTGGTAACCATCACACGATGTACATTTTCCCCAGAAAAGGAAAGATTCGTGCACAGGGTATTGATTGCTTCCCTTGCGGCATAGCTCAACGCTGGAAAGCGTTTAATCGTTATCTGGTTCATACTTCCCTCCTGGATTGCTTCTTACGTCTCTTCCCGTTGCTATCCTGATCCTCCACCGGAATCACCGCCAGGGTCACCAGACCAGTATAGCGGCGAATGTCTTCAGACGTCTTATAGGTATCGTTGATCAGCATACGCACGGTAATAATACCTGCAGCCAGAATTCCGCCAAGCAGAAAACCTAGCATAATATTCCGGGTCTTGTTGGGGCTCACCGGGTTACTGGGCACCAGAGCTGTGGACATAATATTTGGCTTATCCGTAGCCATGGTATCCGCAATGTATTGGCTCGCCACTTCCGCATACTCGTTGGCAATGGCTGCTGCCTCCGCGGGAGACGGAGAAGTAACCGTAATATCCAGCATACGTGTATCCGAAGCATTCACCACTGACAGCATGTTCTTCATTTGAGAATAGCTATACGGGAGATTGAGGTTGGAAATAACTGCCTCATGGACTTCCCACATCTGGAAGACCTTGATATAGTCACTGGTAAGTGCCGTACCAATCTGCAGATCGGACATATTAATGGCTGAATCCCGACGGCTGAGTACATAGATCGTAGATGTAGCCTGATACAGCGGCGTAACAAAATACGTCGTGTACACGCCGAAGGCGATGGCAAAGGCCACCGCAAAGCAGATAATCATCTTCCAGCCTGCCAACAGGCGATACATCAGCTCCACCAGGTCAATGGTCGCCACATCCTCGGGCTGCGCCTGAGGAATCGTTGCCGCGCTTAGCCTCTTCTGTTGATCTGACATTCTTGCTTCTCCGATCTGAGGTTATACTTAGTGTTCTCCAACAGCAGTTCACAGCGAAAAGGCAGCTCGAGTCAACCCTCTCGCTGCCTTTTCGTTCAGAACCGTTACAGCTTTATTTGCTTACGATAGCCATGAGCGTTTTGCCATTCTGAATGGCCAGCACGGTCTCCGCATCCAGTTTTACCTGAATACCGGAACCCTGCCCATCTGCCACGCCAACGCCTTCATAAGCGATCCATTCTACCGTCCATGTACCATCCTCAGCGATGGTCACAAAACCAATCATGACCACTACTTCCTGACCCGCTTCATAAGGGGTAGAAAAATACATTGTAGCGGTTACATCGCCATATTCCTCTTCGTAGTTGCCCGCTACCAGAGGAATATACTCATAGACCTTCAGATCCTGGGTACCGAGCATTTCGGTGAGATCAACGGGATTGCCTTCGCTGTCCTTAACTTCTCCGAAGTATTCCACCACTGTAGTAGCAGCCAGCGCGCTAATTTCTTCTTCACACACCGTGACAGCTTGCTGGTAATCGGGATGATCTTCCGGCACGGGCTCAATATACAGTGATGCATCCCCGGGCATATTTTCAGCGGCAACCTCAATTTGAGTCATATCTTCCGTTGTCTTGCTGGGAACATACTCAGCCAACGCTACCACATTCAGGCACAGGACCAAAGCAAGTACCAGACATACCATCTTTTTCATTGTTGATAATCTCCTTTCATCAAGGCGCATAGTTATTGCTGCGTCTATCGCAAACACCTTGATAGGCGTTTACTTCATTTCTTCATAGAATAATGTCAGCACCGCTTCCTGTAGCGATGCTTCATCCACCGTAAACTGCATGAAACCGTCCGCACCGACCTCATGAACTTCCTCCGGTTTTATCACTGGCTCCCGCTCATAATCTTTCGCGGCCCATGCTTCATTGATCAGGCGGCCCCGGCTCATGTTGGTAGTCAGGTAGGGCGTAAGGGCATCGTAGAGCGTACCAACAAAGTCTGCGTCTTCATTTTGCTTAGCATCCATCAGTGTGGTCAGTTCTGCCATGTATTGCTCTTGCCGCACCATACGGGATTCATTGGTACCTACGCCTACGCTATGCCGTCCCCGCACAAATATTTCCGCTTGGTCCCCGGTCAATGTAAGGGTTTTCCCCTTTGTCATGGTTGGATCCAAGGCAGAAAAATCATCTTCCAGCGTAACGGTAACGCCGCCTACCAGGTCATTGAGCTCGGAAATGCCATCCAAATTCATAGCCAGATAGAAATCAATGGGCGTGTTCAGCAGCAGATTGGATACCGCCTCCACCGCAAGCTCACAGCTTTGCTCTCCCCCATCGCCAAAGCCATGGGAAAGGCTGATCTGCGCGGTTCGTATGCCTGAACGATCCCCCAGGACGCCTAACACAGTGATGGGCGTCATGGTGTCCCGGTCGATTTGCAGCTGGGATACCGTCTTGTTGGCTGAATCAATGACGATCAGTCGCAAAAAGTCTGCCTGTCCGCCATTACGGTTGCCGACGCGTTGTTGATCCGTTGGACGATCAATGCCCATCAGTAGTATTGTTGTCAGGTTCTTCTTGGGTTGGTAGGCGATGCCGTCGATCTCGATGCTCTGTGCACTGCTTTGCGGCTGCACATATTCGCCCCGAGCCTCCGGTTGATTTCCGTTTGTCTCCAGCCACCGCCCTCCTTGGTAAAGCAGCAGCAGAGCGACAACGACTCCCGCGAGTAACCCACCAATCTTGGCGCGCTCCATGCTGCGATAGTTCCTTTTCAAGTTGTCGCCTCCGCTCATACGCAGTGCCCTGCGCTCATTAGTTTCCCCGTTCCACTGAAGCCATGGAGCCGTTCCCGGCGCTACGAAACTCTCGCTTCCTGATTGGCTTCATCGGCATCTTTCGGAATGTCATGCCGGTCAGAGGATCCGCTTTCGCCAGACAACATTATCTGTATCTGATCGTTTACTGCGTCGATGAGCTCAAAACCCAACCACACCTTCACCTGGCGCCCGTTGAATTCTAGCACAACCTGTCCGCTTCTCCCACGCCTGTCAATGCGAAGGATCTGTCCTTCCAGATCTTTCAAGGGCCCGCTAACAATGCGAATCTTATCCCGCTCCTTGTACGCTTTGGAAAAGCCCAGCAATCCATCGCACTGGAACAGCCATGCCGCAAACTTCTCATCCTCCCCGGCCAATTGCCATTGTCGGTTTTCACCGGTGGTCAATAGACGAAGCACATGCTCCCTGGGAAATTTGGCATAGGGTTCCGTGTTGTATTCCGCCTGGAAAAAAACATATCCCGGTAGCAATGGAACCGTCTCCCGGAATTTCCGTCCATGCACCGTCTTGTGTTTTTCTTGTCGGGCAATCAGCGTTCGAACCCCTGGACACATGACCTCTATGCCTTGGGCCACAAGGCGTTCTTTCCCTGTTGTACAGAACAAGCATCCGTAGCAGAGCTTTTCTTCCTTGAGTTCAGACATATATAGCTTCGCCCTCCGATTCCAAACCGGTTTCACGGTTTTTCCGGCTATGTCGCCCCTATGTCCCAGTTGCCATCTGTGCGACTGAGCCCTCAGCGCGCACTTCCCTGCAGCCGGTTGTCCTCCACCCTATGGAATGGAATAGAAAAAGCAGCCATTCCGTGCAATATTGAGTCCCTGCTCATCGACGGCTTACTGCTTCCCTATAGCTTGATTCATCAACTCCTACTGTACAAGCCTGTGTTTTTGATTTGTTAACCAGGTGGAGTGTGGTGTAGTGTCGTAAAATTATCCATTATATGAAAATTAGTTGAGACCTTATAGCACAAAGAGTTGAATGCGGTGCTGGCTTTAAGAATCCAAGGGGAAATGCCTGCTACACGGATGAATAATACTTATAGATATGTTATTAATGGAAAAATGAAAAACCAGATAGAGCAAAAATCGACAAAGAAATCGCATCAACTTAGCCCTCAAAATTGCAGGATTTCTCCTGCACTTCAGCAAAGCAAAAAAAGATAAGCCGTCAAAACAGCCGTCAAGAATGGAGGAACAGGAGGGCTGAATTTGAACTTTCTGAAGGGAGGGTTCTACCGTGCCAAGACACGGGGAGAATATTTACAAACGTCGTGATGGCCGATATGAAGGCCGTTACGTGATTGGAAAGACTGCCACAGGAAAGACAAAATTTGGCTACGTATATGGCTATTATTATGCGCAAGTAAGGAAGGAACTTTTGCAAAGGAAGGCCATGCAGCCTCAGACAGCTGCATCGACTTCCACTGCCAACAGAATTACGGTTCAGGAATGGATGATGCACTGGTTGGAAAATGAGCTGCTTGGAAGCGTGAAGCCATCTTCCTATCATACGTACATGCAGCAGATTCAACATCATGTGCTGCCGTCACTGGGAGCATGCTTGCTTTCTGAGTTAACTCCCAGCCATATTCATGCGTTTATTTGCCAAATGCAAGGAGTGGGATTTGCTTCAAGTACCATTCACGGCGCTTACCGGCTGTTGGCCTCCTCCCTCCGCTTTGCCCTGGAGGAGGGCATAATACAAAAAAATCCCTGCCGCAAAGTACGCATAGGGAGCCAAATTCGAAACGAACAGCGTGTACTTACACGAAAAGAGCAGGCAAGCGTTCGAAGCGCTGCAGGCAGTTTGAAAGAGCTGCCAGTTCTTCTAGGTCTTTATACCGGAATGCGTCTGGGAGAAATTTGTGCGCTTCAATGGTCAGATATTGACTGGGAGAAGAAAAGTATCACAGTGAAGCGGACTGCACAGCGAATCGCCTTATCCCAACAGGCCCACGGCTCGAAAACTGGAGTTATGATCGGTACTCCTAAGTCCAAGCGTTCCCGCAGGGTGCTTCCGGTTCCGGAATTCCTTCTACAAATGCTACGTCAAGCCATGCAGGCGATTGTTGATCCAAACACTTTCATTTTTGGAACAAAGGGACGAGCTGCAGAGCCCAGAACACTGCAACGGCATTTCGCTATATTAATGAAGAAACTACACATTACAAATGCACATTTTCATACGCTCCGCCACAGCTTTGCAACGCGTCTGTTGGAATTGGGGGTAGATATACAGACAATCAGTACGCTTCTAGGCCACAGTTCAATTCGTGTCACTTTGGATTTCTACGCCCATAGTCTTACAGATCAGCAGCAAGCCGCGATCAGATTGTTGAGCGCCTGCTAAGAAAATAAGCCGTCATAAGCCGTCCCAGGAAATGCGGACTTTAGTTGGAAAATATTTTAAAAAAATTAAATACAACTAATACCCAGCATCCTGTGATTTTACACTGTGATGTTACTTTTCGTGCTGTTTTTTTACCGAATTCATTCAGTAATTCCCATTGACATTGCTCTTGAGATTCTTTATAATGAATTCCGTGGTATATGGAAGAGGATACCATATATTCTCTTTCTGCTTGTCGTGAAATGGATAATTTTATGATAATATATTTCTTTTTCACCACATCATACATTAGCTTTCGCTGCTGTCCAGGTGAAAAGGAATACCGTCATCGCCTCCATATCATTATGCTAAATAAATATTTTTTATAAATAACTGTACCATAATTCTACATTTATTGCAAGAGTTTACACGGTTTTTTTACAATATCAGTGCATCGACAGAAAATTAGGCAAATTATACTTTTAAGCCACGAGCCTGCCTGGACTCGAAAGAGACCACCCACACCCGAATACAGCTTGATGTGCTTGCCATTGGATCGAGTAATATAGGCATCCATCCCCTGGATAAAATTATTCGGTGAACTCTCCATCTATAAGCATCCGCAAAGCATGCGTTTCTTTTTTCCAGTCCTTCGAAGAAACCTTCACATGCGGCGTTGTTAGGCAAGCGGTCCTTTTGACATGGGATATGCGAGTTCTCCTTCCTTCATATGCTTGATCCACCCTGACCAGCGATCATGGCGACATCTATCTGAATGCACGGTCGTGGAATAGCCAGACAGCAAATCAGAACTAACTGTTCCTACATGCGATTGACTAGATCGGGATTAGACTACTTTTGAACATATGAAAATAAATCAGCAAGGCCACCTCTATCCCCCGCCCCAACTTCTTCTGTGGTGGGGGATTATTAAGCGCTTTCGATTCCTCTGCAGCGTTCTTCTTGTGGCCCTGCTGCATACGGTAATTTGCTCTGCCCCATTCTGACAATAAAATATGGAGTGTCCTTGGCAGGATATTTCTATCCTTCAAGGGCACTCCAAACATGCCAAACAAAATATAGACGAGTGTACTAATCTGTATCAGTAGCTTAACCGCATCCCCACACCCGGCCAAAAGCGAACTAACAATGCTTCTGCCCGCTTCATCCAGTATTCTATGATCTTTCATCTGTTGGATAATTTCTTCCGTTCCTGCACAAACATGTAAAAGCTCTTCCCAGCTTTCCATTTGCCTCGATAGCTCTTGCTGTCCCGTACGCATGTGATTGACATCAGTGGAACCTCAAAAAGCACTTAATATGCCCATGGCTTTTTTCGTCGGTTCTCTTCACGCATGTCCGTTTCAGTCCCTCATGACCATTCGTTACGGAATAGTAGCCTCGCCCCCCTCTCGGAATTGAAGCGGGCTTAATCCCAACATTTTCTTGAATGTGGCACTGAAATAGGCGCTATCTGGATATCCTACCATTTCAGCAATCTCATAGATCTTCAAATTGGTATTGCACAGTAGCTCGCAAGCTTTTTGCATCCTATATTTTTGCATCCATTCACTGAAGGAACAGCCTGTTTCGGCTTTGAAAATCTGATGAAGATATGTTTTGGAAATACCAACAGCTTGAGCCGTGGTTTCAACAGAGACTGGCTCCGCATAGTGCGTGCGCATGTAGTCAATGGCTTGCCGTATCTTTCGGCTAACGCTTCCCTTTTGCTCTTGGCGGAGCTCACTATACCGTTGGTAGAAGCCAGACAAATCTGTATGACATTGTAAATAGACTGTTATCCCTTCGCCTGATTTCTGTTGCTCTCGAATTCTTGCAAGCGTTGGCCGTACATCTGCATCCTCCGTACACAGCAGCAACCAATATGCTTGGTCTGTCCCATTTGCGGTGACATAACCAGGAATTTGGGAAAGCTGAACAGGATGCTCCACTGCTTGTATTTGTATAAGTGTATACCAGCCAACCTTATTCTCAAATATACCTGCACTGATATAGGCATTAAGCTCCTCTTGCGACATCGTCAGCGTGAGCATTTGCTGAAGCAGCAATTCACATAAGCGCTGTCTCTTGCCTTGCCTGTCAGCCGTTTTATCCAAAGCCTGAAGGGAACGTTGAACAGCGGCGTTTAGTTCCTCGTCTGTGCAGGTGTGCTTCAGCAGGTAATCATCCGCACCGAGACGTAGTGCCTCGCGTACCAAAGCATATTCTTCAAAGCAGCTCAGGACAATGAAGCGGCAGGATTTCCCGCTCTCCTTCACCTGTCTGATAACTTCAATTCCATCCATGACAGGCATTTTAATATCAATCAGCACCAAGTCCGGTGAGCGTTCATTGATCATCCGCAAAGCATCGCTTCCGTTATTGGCCCGGCCAATTACATGGCAGTCTGGTCGCAGGCGGCCCAACCGTTCAATCATGTCCATGCGCGCGATGGCTTCATCGTCAACTACTAGTACTTTCCGAAGGTTCATTTTCCCTCACCTCAGCTTTAATCATGGGAATCCGCATTTTTACGCAGGAACCCTTCCCCACGGTGCTTTCTATCGTTAGCCCCTGGGCACATGAAATGTGATCTAGTTTTAGCATGTCCATGGTAAAATACCGTATGCGCGCATCCACGTTTGCAATGCCAATGCTTGTAAAAAACTTTGGATTATCCTCTGTGCCATGCAGGAGCTGTGCTACTTTTTCCGGTGGAATCCCAACGCCGTTATCCTCAATAGCGATCTCAATAAATGCCCCCTTGACGCACACCGTTACGGCAATACTCCCTCCCTGATTGGGAACGATACCATGAAAAAGGGAATTCTCTACAATCGGTTGAATTGTGAAGCCGGGAATTAAGCAGTTCATCGCCTGAGGGTCCAAGTTCTCCACAACTTCCAAAGGTAAATCGTAGCGTAACTTTTGAATTTTCATATAGTCGCGGACCAGCTGCATTTCCCTGGCAATGGTAATAAATCTCGTTCTTTCAAAGCTGGCTTGCAGCAAATGAATCAACGCTGAAATAGCAGTCTGTACATCTGCGCTTCGATCCACTCGCGCCAGGTAACGAATGGAATTAAGCGTATTATATAAGAAATGCGGGCTAACCTGCGCACGCAATGCCTGCATCTCCATATCCTTTTTTCGTCTTTCTTCCAAAGAAACCTTATCTACCAGCTGGCAAATATGGGCCACCATGCTATTAAAGCCCGAGATTAACCTCCGCGTTTCCGATTGCCCGCAAAGCGGCAGCTGTATAGAGAAATCTCCGGATGAAACGGCATCCATAGCCTCCGTAACATTCATGAGCGGGCGGAAAGCGTGATGGATGCAAAGGCTGGCCGCTGCAATAAAAATAGCAATGGTCAGCAGCAAAGCAAGCAGCAATGGCGGAAGATACGTACTAACACCACGCATTAGCACGGTCATCGGCACCGTCATGACCAGCTGCCAGTTTGAGATTTTTGAAATGGCTGAAAGCAGCATCTCACCCTGATATTCCATCCGGGCATTTTCCCCTGATGCCGCCAATTTTTGCAGCGTGTCATTGGTGAGCGTATATCGGGCATCATCCTGCTGCCTGTACATACTGACGCCATTGGCATTGTAAAGCTGTAATTGGCCACCATCAAACGGGAGATCCTGAATAAAAACATTATCCAGCAAAGCTGCGTCTATATCCATCATCACCCATCCAATCAGCTCTCTTGGATATGTCGTAGAGTAAATTGGATGCTGATACGTAAAGACCATCGCTTTTACTGGATAAGTTATGCTGTGCAAAGTTGAAAAGCTATGCGTCTCCGCTTCAATGTTTAAGCTGTCAAACCATGCGCTGTGTATCAGTGTGTTATCATTATAATAATCCCTGTCCAAAAATAAATAATCGGTATTTAAGAGATAAACCTTCTGAATATATGTTCGTGTATTTGTATAAAGCTGATATGTATTTTGCAAGCTACGATACCTTGTCAGTGCCTCAAGGCCTGATGTATTTTTTATTTCGCGCAAGGCCTTTTGAACTTCTTCTGTTGCAATAATATTCTTTGCAGTGTTTTCCACATCTCCAAGGAAAATATCCAGGCTGTTCAGCGTTTGTATCAAGTAATTATTCATGGTAGAAATGCTGACCTCATTGGCCACAGAACGCAGTTGTAAATAGGACACGCTCGACGTGATGCAAATGAGGACCGCCGTCATCCCTGAAAACAATATCAAAAGCTGCAAACGCAATGACCCTTTTTTCAAAAGATGTTCCTCTCCTCCTTTCCGCCCACCTGCATCGTTGGCGCCAGTGAGACATTTTCATTATATCAAGGAATGTATATCGTGCAACCCCCCATGATTTATCCGGGTATTATTGGTTCGCGCCAGTTTGCCAATGCAAAGGTAAACGCCTTATCCAATATCTTCCAGCCATCTTCCAGGCAAGGCTGATGGTGCCCACCCAGCACAATATCCGGTACCCATTTTCGGATTTTCTTCAAGGAAGCCATGTATGCTTTGGGATCGTAATCAATGGAACCGCTAAAGCCTAACTTGGGCACCTGGCCGTTCTCTTTTGCCTGGATAAAATCTCCTGTAAACATAACCTGTTGCCCGTCTACCTGAACATCATATGCCATGGATCCCTGGGAATGGCCTGGAACATGGATGCAGGTAATGGTCAATCCCCCATAACGCAGTTCATCGCCATCATGTAAAATGGTATCCACAGGACAGGCTGGGAAAGGCATCGAATAACTATATGCAATGGTACGGTCATCTCCTGCCACAATTCCCTGGGCATCACCGTCTCCGGCGCATATGACCGCACCCCGTTCCCGGTAAGCATAGGCATTCCCCGCATGGTCAAAATGCGCATGTGTTATCAAAACTGCCAGAATTGGCTTGCTTGCTAATCCCCACTGCTGCAAGCGCTTATCTACACATTGCATGTCCTCCTGGTTCAGCCCTGTATCAATGATAACGACTCCTTCCGGCGTATCAATGCCATATACATTGGGATGCAAGCCATATGCAAAGCCTGACAGAAGATAAACATGGTTTGTTAAGCGCATAGTTTCCTCCTTCTTTAACCCTTGACAGAACCTGCTGTCAATCCCTCCGCCACATATTTGGATGTGAGCAGGAAGATCACCAAGATCGGCAAAATGCCTACTACAACGCCCAGAATACGTGCACCATAATCCGCAATTTGCATATTTCCCAAACTGGCAATAGACAGCGGAATGGTGAACATTTCCGATTTTGTAATCATAAGCATAGGCAATGTATAGGCGTTCCAAGAACCCAGGAATGCAATAACCGACAAAGAATACAGCGCAGGGCGCAACAAAGGTAGCACAAGCTGAAGAAAAATTTTCATCTCATTGCACCCGTCGATCCGGCCGCTTTCAATGATTTCATAAGGCACGCCATCCTGCATATAGGACGTCATCCAAAACACGCCGGCAGCGTTGGCAACGTTGGGCAAAATCAGAGGCCAAAATGTCTGTGCAAGTCCCATCAGACGCATTTGATAAATGAACGCCACATAGCCCACTTCCATGGGGACCACCATGGTGGCAAGCACCATAAAGAAAATCACTTTTTTCCCCTTAAAGTGCCATTTGGCAAAGGCATACCCTGCCATCGCGCTGGAGAACACGGAGAGCACGGTGGTTCCCACGGCAATGACCAACGAGTTCAACATGCTTCTGGGGAAATTAACCGCCGCAATGGACTCCAGGTTTTTCATTAAATGGTCGCCAGGGCGGAACGATGCACCAGAAAAAATTTCATAGTTATTCTGCGTGGACATAACAAGCATCATGATAAACGGAACCAATGCCACAGCCGTTACAAATAAAAGTACCATCCATAACGCCAATCTGCCCGGTGAAAAACGTTTCACTGCATGTACCATATGCGTCGCCTTCCTCACGTTTTATTTCGGTTTGCCAGGACATAAAAGAGAATGGTGGTTATCACGATGATGGCAAACATTGTGTAGCCCACTGCAGCACCATAACCGTATTGGCCGTTCTTAAACGCCACCTGAATGAATCGCATGTTCATGGTCTGCGCCGCATATCCGGGGCCACCGTTGTAGCTGTTATTATACATCATCAGCGGTTCCTCAAAGGTTTTTAAGCAGCCGATTACCCCCAACGTAGCCTGATAAGCAATAATTGGTCGTATCATAGGAATTACCACGGAACAGTAGGTGCGGATAAATCCTGCTCCATCTATACGTGCGGCTTCCACAATAGATGTATCCACGCTTTGTAATCCCGCTAAATACACAAAGGCAACATACCCACCGAAACGCCACAAAATAACGAAAGCCACCAATGGCTTCGACGCTGCCGCAGTTTGCAGCCAGTCCACACAAAGGCTTTCCAGACCCATGCTACGCAAAAGCGTATTCAGCAAGCCATACGAACCATCGAACATCGTCATAAAAATCAAGCCTATGGCAATGGGAGAGGTGATGTACGGCAAAAAAAACGCGTTGCGAAAGAAGGTAGTAGCCCTCTTGGAAAGATTATAGTTAAGAATCAAGGCAAGTGTCAGCGACACAATCTGGTTGGGAATCATGGCTTCCAACACAATCAGAAAGCTATTGCCCACCGAGCGGAAGAATGCCGTGTCCCGCAGCAATGTGCGATAGTTGTCCAAGCCAACAAAGGTCATTGCCCCAAAACCGTTCCAGGAGGTAAGGCTAATATACAAGCTGTATAGCAACGGAAACAGGTTAAACGTTAAATAAGCAATAAGAAACGGCGCCAGAAACACATAGGGCCATACTTTTTTGGGCATGTTCGTCCCTCCATAAAGGCAACGGGGCAGGTTTTCTGCCCCGCTGCCCACTTTTGTTTATTTCGTAAACGTAGGAATCTTACTGATTAAGTCGTCTTCTGCCGCATCCAGCAGCTCTTCCACCGTGCCTTCGCCGTTCTCCAATGCCTTGCAGTAGAATTTCATAGTCTCAATAAAGGCACCGTCCTCCAGCTCGCACTTTTTCACGGTCATCTCTTCCATAACCTTCAGGTAATAATCCGCGATAATCTGTCCACCCAAGAACTCATCGGGCTGATAAATGTAATCCGCAGTATAGGCACTCTGCAAGCCCGGATAGAAGTGGATGAGCTCATACTTGTTCTGTGCGCCTTGCGGTGAAAGCTCATATTTCATCCATGCCGCCACGGCATCCTTGTTGGGGCTACCGTTATACATGCACCACCAAATACCGCCCCAGTTGTACGGCCCACAGGGCGCATTGCAAACCGCCCAGTTGCCAGCGCCTTCAGGATCGTTGGGCTCAATGGTAAAGGTTTCCGTCCAGTTCGCGCCAAAGTAGCAGAATACATTCCCCTGGGAGAAGCTCGCATAGTACGCAGGTGAGCCATCGCTCAAGCCTGCATCAATATCTGCATCCACTAGGCGCTTCACGAGCTCAAAAGTCTCCTGATAGTTTTCCGAAATCAGCAGCTTGTTGTCTTCAACCCACGGCTTGGTATTGGCATTCAGCCAGGCTTGGACATTGGAGTCCATACCCGCCAGCATGGATACCTTTCCCCCGGACTTTTCCTTGATTGTTTGTGCCATCTCCAGGAAGCCGTCCCAGTCCGACATCATTTTGCCGATTTCCTCGGGATCATCCGTTCCAAAGTATTCTTTTGCAAGGTCACGGCGATAAAATACGCCTCCGGGCGCCGCAGTGTTCGGAATGCCTACGAACGTGCCCTCATCGTTTGTGCCAAGTTCAGCCAGATAAGGAACCAGCAGGGACTTATCCACACCATAAGCCGCGATATCATCGCAAATGCCCATGGCGTAAATCTTGGCCACATCGTTCATTTCCGCGCACAGGATGTCCGGCACTTCGCCACCCGATGCTAGCGCTGTGGTAAGCTTCAGGATATAATCCGTGCTTGCCACATTCACAAACTCAAACTCGATGTTAGGGTAAACATCGTTGCACTTCTCAATCATGGTAAAGAAGTTGGGGTCCCAAGTCCACACGGTTATCTTGCCGCCAATTTCATCAGGGGATTTGCCATTCACATACCAGTAGTCCTCCGGGTAGCCTTCCGGCGCAGCAATTTCTCCCTGTGCAACGCTTCCCAGCAGCATTGCAGTCACGGTTAGCACTACCAGCGCCAAACGGAACAGACCTTTCTTCATAAGAATCCTCCTCTTCCATGTGGATTGCATCATGTTGCAATCTCTTTTGTATATATTATAAAGATTGCTCCGCAGGGAAGTGAATAGAATTTCGTGCGATTTCTTTACAAAATGGTCATAATTTTTCCTGATTTGCAATTCTCCGCCCTTTTGTATAGATTTGCACGGCTGACGTGCCGAGTCCAGTGCTGCAAAGAGCTGCCGGCATTGTATATGGATGCAATACAATAGCGTTAGTTATACGAGTATTTTTCTTCCACAGGTTGGTGGATGAAGCTTTTATGAAAATAGCATGTATTGATGCATCCATTCCACCAAAAAGGCCACATTGCTGTGCTGCAATGTGGCCTCGCTGACTGGATACTGGCTAACTATCCTGTAGGTACGCGATCCGTGGCTCAACGTAATGCTTCTGGATAAAAAGTATTCTTCGGGCTTAGTTCTTGGATAGTTTACTTTAAGGCCATACCGCACAAATGAGTTTGTGCGGTATGGCCTTAACATTGACCCTTGTAGTTGCCTTGCAAAAGAGCTACGTGTTCTCTTTCTGCTTATGCCATTTCTTCATATTTAAATGCTCTTTTCACAGAGGGTATGCAAAGACTTAGAAGGTTTTTCCAATCTCTAGCGCTATTTCCAAGTCCATGCCAAATCCAGGCTTATCCGGCAAGTGAAGCATGCCCTCCTTGAGTTGGTAACCACTCAGATCTACGCCCTCGCAGTCACCCAGAACTGCCTCAATATAAGGAATATGCTGCGGATAGGCTGCCGCTAAGTGCGCGCAGCAGTTGGTTTTTGCCACATATCCCCATGCATGCGGCGACCCCACATAGCCTTTCTTTACAAGCATCTTCAACAATTTACGCCAGGCAGTGAACCCATAGCCGCAAACATCTGGTTGCCAGACATCCAATAATCCCTGCTCCGCTAGGCTCGTGAGAAGCGGAATATCTGTATAACTTTCGCCGTCTGCAATACGTACCTGAGGGCATTGCTCACGAATAAAGGATTTCAGCTTGCGAAAACATGCTGCATTTTCCCGCATTGGCTCTTCAAACCAATACAGTGGAACCTGCTTGACTCCCTCCAGAAACGCTATAGCATCGTCAACACTGTATCCGTCATTGGCATCCACCATCAGTGTAATCCACGGGAACTCCTCATGGACACGATGTACGACCTGAATGTCCCTTTCCAAGCCCGCATCATGCTCCATGAACATGTGCCCTCTGCCAATTTTAATTTTCAGCGTACGATGCCCCAATGCAATATCATCAGCACAATCTTGCAAGATTTTTTCAATACCCGCTGGCCTTTTCTCCGGAATAAGATCGTTCATATAAATTGCGCCATCATAGATCTTTACCCAGGATACAGCATCGGGGTTAATCATTCGTGCAACAGGAATATTCAAAATGCGGCCCGCAAGATCGTGCAGTGCAAGGTCGAACGCTTTATAGTTATCATCGCGTATTCCTTCCTCGCAAGCAAACACATCGGAAAGTTTCTTACCTTGCAGCTGCTCTCCCATCTGCTGCGCTACTGAAAGGGTGTCGCTGAGGACTCCCCAACCACTCGCCCCTTCTGACGTAGTGATGCGCGCAATCGGAACATCTCCCCCGAATCCATGGTATCCTTTTATGGCATTAAAGCCATGCAGGCGTGGGTATCGTGCCCGAAAATAGAGAAACTCAATATGTGCTATGCGGTGTTTCGCAAGCTCTTGATTCCAACTATCCATAATTTTATATTTTCCTTTCGAGGCTTAATGTCTGTATGCAGATCATTTTCGCCATTAGCGTTCCACCAAAAAGGTGGGTAAGATTCTTTTTTCCGTTGGCCGAGCCGGGTCTTTGATACGTTTCAAGAGCAACTCCGCTACCCATTGCGCTTCCAAGTCCAGGTCTGCTCCAATAGAAGGCAAGCTGAAAGGTAGCTTTAAAATACTCTGCACATTATCAAAGCCAATGATTTTGATATGTGGAGATACAATGGTCGCAATTTCCCACGCTTGTTGATCCCTGTATGCAAAGACTCCGTCAAATGGCACTTCTACCTGAGATAATGCATGTTCAATGGACTCTCCCCTTAGAAACACGCACTGCTGTTGAATCTGCTGTTCTGTGTACCCATTCAGCCTCATTTGACTCGTAAAGCCAGCCAGTCGATCTCGTTCTGATGAAATATGATCCGGATTGCTCGCTACATAAAGCGGACATTTGCAGCCATGGTCCAGTAAAAACTGTGTTGCTTTTTCAGCACCATTGACATTGTCCCACACAACACAGTCTTCCCGAGTGTCTTCCAGATAGCGTCCCACAAGTACACAAGGTACGCCATACTGAGCAAGCAGATCCAATGACTCACGCCCATGCTGGGATGGTGTACAAACCATACCATCAATTTTACGGCTTATGGCAGTACGCATTACCTCATATTCCCGCTGCGGGTCATCCGCTTCTTCTGAATTGAAAATAAGGATCTGATAGCCTTCCTTTCGGAATATATCTTCCAGCTTTTTCATCTTAATAGTATAAAGCGGATTCGAGATATCACCGAAGACCAATGCAATGATCTTGCTTTGGCCTTTCCTTAAGGAACTTGCCTGCAGATCCTGCACATAGCCCAGTTGTTTAGCCGCTTCCAATACGCGCATACGGGTTTGATCAGCAACTAAAGGCGAACCTCGCAGCGCAAGGGAGACCGTATTGGCTGTAATCCCCACTTGCTGCGCGATCGTTTTTAATGTGGGACGATGTGCCTTCTTTTCCATTATTGGGTACGCTCCTGTCCAATATTACTCAGGCATATTGTACCATTTTTACCATTTTCTCGCAAGGCCGCCCCTGCTTCATCCGCTCCTGCAGGGGCGGCCCTGCAGCTTACTCGTAATCTTCCATTTCTTCAATAGCTTCCTGGGCTATCTGTTGCAGATTGGCAACAATGTCTTCACTGGCCATGTTTTCCACACACACGTAAGACATTACATCCGCGCTTCCTCCACCCGACGTAGTAAACTGGGAGACCCAGCTGACTGTAGGCTCGTCCCAAGCAGTTGTTGCCAGCGTTTCACGGCCAGCCTCATAAATTTCCCACACGTCAGCGCGTGCTGCCTGAAAATCTGCATTGTCCCATACTGAAGCATACGGAGGTAAATGCCCCGGTACATTATTGCTGAAATACGTCACTAGATTATCCTCTTGCAGCCAGAACCGTATAAATTCTTTGGCAAGTTCGGTCTGCTCTCCAGCAAAAATACCAATTGCATGAGTGGAAGCGCTGGCGCCAGCACCTTCTTCTGCTGTTGCATTCATGGGAATAGGCGCAACGCTGATTTGACCACTGGTAATCGCCTCAATTCCGACTTCCTCCAGCACGTTGTTTAGGAAAGAAATAGATGTTACCATGGTAGCTCCTAAGCCAGACAAGAATCCTGCACGCTGTCCTTCGTTCATATAGGAAACGGAACCAGGGTAACATGTGTCATAGAACAGCTTGTGAAGGAAGTCCAACGTCTCTACCGTTTTCTCACCAATAGTGCAGCTTCCATCCGCTGCATACCAGTAGTCAGCATTACTGGCACGCAAATCATCAAACGGCCATCCCTCTGCAATTCCCAGCACGCTGCCATAACGGTCAACCTGTCCATCTCCATCTGTATCGCTAGTCAACGCCAATGCAGCATCATACCATTCATCCCACGTCGTAGGTACTTCCAGACCTGCTTCCTTAAACCAATCTGCACGGTACCAAAAGGCGATGGGGAAAGTAACAATAGGCACACCCCATAGATGATCCTCAAACTGATAGCTTGCAAGTTGCTTACCTGATAAGAAATAGTCGCTGCCAAACTCATCCAGCACAAAATCTATGGGTTCCACGATACCCATCTGTCCCCAGGTAATCAAGGATGATGCACTCCATGTAAACATCACATCCGGCAAAGTTCCAGCTGCACTAGCCGTTAGCACTTTCTCTGATTCGTCTCCAGTAATAGTAGTTACTTCCACCTTAACGCCGGGATGAGCTGCCTCAAAGGCGGCAATCACCTGGTCTCTTGCCGCCGGATGCGGATCGCGCACAATGACATCCCACAGCTGCAATACCTGGGTTTCCTCTGCTATTCCCACCGAGAAAGTTGACAGCAAAAGAGCTAATGCCAAGAACAACACACACGCTTTTTTCATTTCAAGAACTCCTCTCTCGTATTTTCAAAAAAAGGTCAAACAGTAAATCCGCCGGATGAGCTCTCTTCACCCCCTTTAGACATCCAGACGTTGTTTATCCTTTTACAGCCCCTGCAGTGATCCCCCCGACTATGTATTTCTGAAAGTAGAAGAAAATGAAGAACACCGGAAGCATGGAAAGAATAGAAGCTGCCATCATTTCACCCCAAACGATTCCTATATTTTGATTAAAATATAGGTATAGACCGCTCATCATAGGCTTGTAACGCTCCTGATCAATCAACACATTGGGGAGTGCATAGCTGTTCCATGAACCTAAAAACGTATTAAATCCCACCACTACAAGTCCTGGAACAGATATAGGCAGGACAATTTTGGTAATTACCTGCATGCGGTTGCACCCATCCATCGTGGCTGCTTCTTCCAGCTCAACTGGCAGTCCCTTGATGTACGCTTTTGCCAGCCAAATTCCTAAAGGTAGTGCTCCAGCAATTTCAAAGATAATCAATCCCCACAAAGAATTATTGAGTTTCAAATCCACTGCCATTACAAACATTGGTATCAATAGACCAATAGTAGGTATGAGATAGCACACCAGCAAAACGTGAGACAAAAAATTACTAAATCGATTGGAAAACCGTACTAAACTATATGCTGCCAGCAAACTTACGAAAACGGTGACCAGCGTTGTTATGCTAGAGATTATTACACTATTCATAAAAAATGTTGGAAATCCATAGGTATTTGTTGAGGAACCAATTTTTCCACTTAAAACTGTTTCATAGAATTTTATGGTTACAGTCTTCAGGTTGATAAAGAAGTTAGGGGGGCTGCTTAAGGATTCTGTCACTGGTCTGAACGAAGTCAGTAGCATCCAATAGATTGGAAAGATTATGATCGCCACAAGTAAAATACTAAGTACAACCCGCATGGTGAACCCAGCTTTATGCTTCATCGTTTTCATACTGCATCCTCACCAAACATCTTAATCAGTACAAAGTAAATGAGTAACACAATGAGAATAAGCGCAACTCCTACAGCCGCTCCCTTGCCGATGCGATAAGAGCCAAAGCTGATATCATAGTAATACAGCGGTAATGTGGTTGTGGCATTTCCCGGACCGCCTTTGGTCAGGAGAAAAATGGAATCGAAGGACTTAAAAACTGCTGCAATCCGCACAATAAGCAGCGTCACTAAAGAAGGTTTTATCATTGGTAAAGTAATGTTCCAATAAAGTCTCACAACACCAGCACCATCTATTCGACCGCTTTCATACAATTCTGTTGGCACTTGACGAATTGCGTTTGTCAGCACCAGAATAGAGAATGGCAGAAAGTGCCACACGGAGACTGTAATCACCGCACCCATGACGGTTTTTAGGTCCCCCAACCAATTCTGACGAGGAATGAGTTTTAGTACATCGCAAAATATGTAGTTGAAAACGCCATAGCTATAGTCGTACAGTAGGGTATATACAAATGCAGAGGCCATATACGAAGTAACCCATGGAAGAAGAATCAATGCAAAGCAAATTCGTCTTCCTCTAAATTTGAAATTCATCAATAGTGCAATCGCCATACTCAATATAATACTGGCGGAAGTCACTCCTATGGTGTAAACCATTGATTTACTTAAGGCGTCCCAAAAATCCTCCTCTGTCAACATCCATAAGTAGTTTTCAAATCCTATCCATTCACCACTTTTCGGTTTTAGCAAATTCTTATCAGTCAAACTGGTTTGAATCAAGGACAAAATCGGATTGACAAACAATAATCCCAAAATGATAATTGCCGGCACTAGCAAAGCAAAACCGAAGAGATTCCTCGTACGCCGTGAGTTAAGCCACTTTACTTTCATATGTATCACCCTGCCTCCCGTCAAATATTATCGTTAATATCAATGGCCAAAAATTAAATTTCGAATTATTAACGTTAATATTTCCTCTGTACTTCTTATATCATACTACAGCATATTTGTCAATATATTTTGCGAATCTTTTTTTGCATCGGTTGTAGAGCTACAATACATATTGGACAGTAGAGTAAAAAAGGATGAGACTTGAGCG
>OLPF01000258.1_pt1 | contig 61346 bp, 60 predicted proteins | sample 1673121 | NCBI WGS metagenome assembly OLPF01 (sample SAMEA3136756, study PRJEB25190) | human gut metagenome
CTAGAAAGAACAAATCCCTTCTTCTTAATTTGTCCTTGACAAGGGGTACACTTTATGAAGCGTATGTGGTATGAACTGAATATTCTGGCACTGAGAAAACATGTGCGTCCTGTCAGCTTGTTCCTGCTGGTGCATACATTGCTCTGGTGTGATCTGACATGGCTGATTTGTCAGATTGGATGCGATATCCTGGAGATACCAAAGGCATTATATCAGATGAATATCCTTCTGATCACAGCCTATGCAGGTGTCTTTGGCGGACTGATCGGCGGAATGATCTATCTGATGCATGAAAATCTGACCTGAATACAGGAAGGATGTCTGTAAGCAGAAACGAATTCCGTATTAGGATATGCGAGCGAGTCTTGAAATCATAAGAAACACGCTTCGCGAGTTTCTTATGATTATCGCGACAGTCGCCAAGGCCTCATGCAAGCATGGGCTTTGGCTCATTGCTCGCGTAAATAAAAGTGACCCGTATGCTGTGGAAATCACGGTATACGGGTCATTTTCAGATTGTTTGTAAAACACGGAAATCTGCGGAGCCTGCCATAAACCGGCATATGATCATTCATTATATCCGTCCGGCAGAATGTACAGAGAATCAATGGAATGTTGTATGTAAGTGGTAGGAATAAAAGCATTCCTGGTTCCCGTGATATTCTGCACACAGCCGACAGCATCTGCCGTATCGCAGACAGGTACCGTAGATTTAAGCGTTAGTATGATTATAACATTTTGCATAGTAAATAGCAACGATTAAAATCATGAAGAATTATGAAAAATAGCCATATATCTGTGAAAAAAATAGCCATATATCTGTGAAAATAGGTTGCATTTAGATGGAGCAACTGGTAAGCTAGAATAGGAAATGATAATGACAGATATAGAGACAACAAAGGAGTAGAGGAAAATGAAAAAGTTTATATCTGCAATATGTGTCATAGCGTTGATGATGCCGTCGACATTATCAGCTTTTGCAGATGCGGGAACAGCGGACAATCTGAGCGGACAGCAGGCTGTTGTGGTAGATGTCGCTGACAGTACGGAGGATGCCGCAGAAACAGAGACAGAAACAGTTGTTGAGACAGAAAGTGCTTCTGTTGTATCAACAGAGAAGGCTTCCGATACAAAAGCGACGTCAGATACATCAAAGGCATCTGAGACAGAGACTATGGATGAGACGGAGGATGAACCAGAAGTCGACCCGCAGTATGCAGATGATCCGCAGTATTGGAAGGAAATGAAGAAACAGTATGGTGTTGCAACAATGAGTGCAGTACCGGATGAGTATATACATAATTCCAGATTCTCAGACTGTGTTGTAAGATATGGTGTGGATGTATCCAGTTATCAGGAAGATATTGACTGGGCGAAGGCAAAGGACGATGGGGTTGAATTTGCTATTATCCGTGCCGGATACAGAGGATGGGGAAGTGCCGGCAATCCGGGCAAGGATCCGTACTTGATTAAGAATATTGAGGGAGCACAGGCCCAGGGCATCAGAGTTGGTGTGTACATTTATTCCCAGGCCATTACACCGGATGAGGCAAGGCAGGAAGTGGACTGGGTGATCGGATGGCTGCAGGGGCATCAGATCGATCTGCCGATGGTTTTGGATTATGAATATGCTGAAAGCTATGGCGCTTTAACAGGACGACTTTACAATGCGAATTTATCCCGTCAGGCAGCTACGGATGTGTGTCTTGCGTTTTGTGATTATGCAAGTCAGAAAGGCTATATACCGATGGTCTATGCGAACAAAGGGATGCTGGAGAATAATCTGAATGCATCTGCTATCAGCGAGAAGTATCCGATTTGGCTGGCACATTATACATATCAGACCGGATATACGGGGGATTATGACTTCTGGCAGTATAGTTCACAGACGACTGTAGATGGCATTCCTGGATCCGTAGATGGCGATTTCTGGTATGAAGATGCTGACAACTATGAAGTGACTTTAGACAATTATACAGCTCCTCAGTGCATGGAAGCCGGAGAGGGATTTTCTGTTGAGGGAAGAGTTTCCTCTGGATTGAAGTTGGATGCGGTTACAGTCGGTGTTTATGATAGAAATAATCATCAGGTAACAGGCGGAACTGCTTATCCGGGAACTTATACATACGATCTTTCAGCATTAGACGCATCAGTGAAGATCAGCGGCCTTTCTGGTGGTATGTACCATTATAAAGTAATTGTGCAGGATTCAGAGGGAGAGCATCAGATGCTGGATAAGATTTTCTCTGTACGCAGTAATACACCAACGATTCAGAACGGTACTTATCTGATAGCATCAGCACAGAATCAGAATAAAGCAATTTCTGTTGATGGTAATAAGAATACATCAGGTACAAATATTTTGCTCTGGAATCGTGCGGAAATTCCATATCGCCAGTTCCAGTTTACTTATCAGGGAAATGGTTATTATAAGATTAAGAATATGGGCTCTGGGTTATATCTCTCAGCAGCAGGACAGGGATCCTCATCGGGAACCAACGTAGAATTGTCTTCATCAGCAACTTTATGGCAAGTATTGCCTGATGGTGCAGGCGGCTATTATATTGTTCCAAGCTGCTCATATACAAGTTGTCTGGATTTGTACACAGGTATACCTAATAATGGCAAGAATATAGAGATTTGGAATTATAATATGCGAGGTTCACAGCGCTGGTATCTGATCAGTTCATCAGCTAAGCCGTCCATCAGCGGTCAGACTATACCGGGCAATATGCAGCAGGGATCGTCATTCAGCATTCGGGGCACAGTTTCATCAAGCGAGAAGATCACATCTGTGACAGTTGGTGCTTATGATACGAATGGCAGAATGAAGATTGGAAAGACAGCGCAGACAAATGCAAATGCCTATAATCTGAAGAATCTTGATACAAGCATTAAATTTGGTTCATTGCCGACAGGTGCCTATCGTTATAAGGTAACTGTAACGACAGCATCCGGTACCTATACGCTGCTTAACCGGATTTTTATGGTAATGAGCAATGGCAGAACTGTTTCTAATGGCACCTATCGACTGGTTCTGGCTCAGAATAAGAATTATGCCATTTCTGTTGATCATAACAGGAAGACACCAGGTACGAATCTTCTTTTATGGTCAAACAGCAATATTGCTTTCAGAAGATTCCAGTTCACTTATCAGAACAATGGTTACTACACAATTAAGAACGAAGGTTCCGGTCTGTATCTTTCTGTAAAAGGACAGGGTTCGGCATCCGGTTCTAATGTAGAATTGTCTTCATCAGCAACGCAGTGGCAGGTACTTCCGGATGGTACAGGAAGCTATTACCTGGTTCCGAAATGCTCATCAACAAGTTGCCTGGATTTATACAGCGGTGTTCCGGCGAATGGCAAGAATATCGAAATTTGGAATTATAATATGGGTAAAGCTCAGCGTTGGAGTCTTGTTAAATAACTGTTCAAAACTCACTTCCGAAATGCTATACATTTTGGAAGTGAGATATTTTGTCAGAGAATCAAAAGGATGGTGGGCAGATGATTACATCTGATGATATTCTATCCCTGAATTTTTATAACTACGGCAACCCTTTTACGGGAAGTTATCAGGGAATGCGATACCGTATCATCAAACAAAAAGAAGCAAAAGACGAAGAGGGCAATATCCTGAAGGAGGAAGGGCTTTTGGCAGTAATCTGGCCAGAGCCCTTTGCTTATGAAAAGACACAGGATGCCCTTAAGACAACACAGCTTTTTCCTTTTAGTGAAGAGGGAAAAGCGCAGGTAATTGAATGGTTGAATGCGTCATGGGAAGAGGGGATTTATAAGAATGAAACAATATGATGTGATTATTATCGGCGCAGGTCCTGGCGGTATTTATTCAGCCTGGGAAATGGCCATGAAGAAACCGGAATTGAAGATTGCCGTTTTTGAGAAGGGCAGAGAACTTGAGAAGAGAAAATGTCCGATCAATGGGGATACTGTCAAGAACTGTGTAGGATGTCCTTCCTGTGCCATTATGAGCGGTTTTGGCGGAGCCGGTGCATTTTCCGATGGTAAATACAACATTACCAATGAATTCGGCGGAACACTGCATGAATACATTGGCAAGAAGAAAGCTATGGAACTGATGAGGTATGTAGATGATATCAATATGAGCCATGGCGGCGAAGGCACCCGGATGTACTCAACCGGCGATACAAAGTTTAAGAAGATTTGCATCCAGAATAACCTGCATCTGCTGGATGCTTCGGTCAGACACCTTGGCACGGATGTGAATTATATTGTGTTGGAGCAGCTTTTTGCGGAGCTGAAAGACAGAGTGGATTTCTTTTTCAACTGTGCTGTGCAGCATGTGACAAAAGAAGGCGAGGGCTATGGCGTTCATACTTCGGATGAGAGCTATTTTTGCAAACAGTGCATTATTTCCGTTGGACGAAGCGGCAGTAAGTGGATGGAGAACGTTTGTCGGGAGATGGATATTCCAACGAAATCCAATCGTGTGGATATTGGTGTCCGTGTTGAATTGCCTGCCGTTGTATTTTCGGATTTGACGGATGAACTCTATGAGAGTAAGATTGTATACAGAACAGAGAAATTCGAAGATCTTGTACGTACCTTCTGTATGAATCCGAAGGGCGCTGTTGTAGCGGAAAATACCAACGGTATTGTCACAGTGAATGGTCACAGCTATGAAAATCCGGAACTTCAAACAGAGAATACGAATTTTGCGCTTCTTGTGGCCAAACATTTCTCAGAGCCATTTAAAGACAGCAACGGTTACGGTGAAAGTATTGCCCGCCTCTCCAATATGTTGGGCGGCGGTGTGATTGTACAGCGTTTCGGTGATTTGATTCGGGGAAGAAGAAGTACAGAAAAACGTATCAGAGAGAGTCTTGTGGTACCGACATTGTCGGCTACACCGGGAGATTTGAGCCTTGTCCTTCCGAAGCGAATCCTTGATGGTATCATTGAGATGATCTATGCACTGGACAAGATCGCTCCGGGTACAGCTAATGCAGATACGCTGCTTTATGGCGTGGAAGTTAAGTTCTACAACATGGAAGTCTCTATTGATGAGAATCTTGAGACACGGCATAAAGGGTTGTATATCATTGGCGATGGCAGCGGTGTGACACACTCACTGTCCCATGCATCAGCCAGCGGCGTATTTGTGGCAAGACGCATTATGGAAGGCATCGAATAAAAATCATATACAGAACAGTTCCGGCGGCCACGCTTAACAGCGTATTGCGTTTCCAGAGATGGAGGATGACAACACCTGCAATGGCGATGGCGGCTGCAATGGTTTCGGTGCCGAGGACAGTCAGTGGACCCTTCAGGCAGTAGATAACCAGAACAGCAATAATAGCAGGCGGCAGTTTGTCGGCGGTTTCTTTAAGGAAAGCCGGCATCTGCCGCTTTTTAAATACCAGAAACGGAAATGCGCGGATCAGAAAGGTGATACCGGATGCGATGGCAATCAGCAAAATGGAATGTCCTGTATTCATTACGGCAGCTCCTTTCTTCTTTCGGCCTGTGCAAAGGCTGTGACAAATAAAACGGTGATGATCAGTGCCGGCAGCAGGAAATTGCCTGAGCCGAAAATGAACAGACAGATAATGCCTGCCAGAAGCCCTGTAACGGCGCAGCGGCCGGCGGCTTTAGGATGGGCCAGCACCTGGTCCAACAGAATGACAACAAATAGTGCGGTCATGGAAAAATCAATACCGGTAAAGTCAAAGGGCAGTACCTGACCAAGCAGAGCGCCGATGACAGAACCGATGATCCAGTAGCTTTGGTCAAACAGGTTGATGAGAAACCAGGCTGGTCGGTTCTTTTCTTCCGGATCTTCGTTTTTGCAGCTGCAGAGGACGGAATAAGTTTCATCCGACAGAGAAAAAATCATGTAGAGCTGCGTCTTCATTTTTTTGAAGGATTCAATAAACGACAGACCGTAAAAAACATGGCGGCTGTTGACGAAAAGTGTCGTGACGGCGACGGTCAGGGGCGAAGCGGCTGAAGCCAGCAGCGGCACAAGGACAAACTGCATGGAGCCGGCATAAAGAAAAAGACTGATGCAAAAAGCCCATATAAAATTAAAACCGGCCTGCTGAAGCACAATACCGAAAGCGATACCGAGAAAAATATAGCCGAATAGGACGGGAAGGGTCCTGGAAAAAGCGTATTTTATATATTTCTTCATTTCTCTATTTCCTTCCAAATATACTTTACTTATCATAGCAAGTTAATGAGAAAAAAGCAAATAGATACATCTGACGATGGGGGGAGATTGTCTCAGTTCATTTACAGAAGAAAGGGCTTTTTTTTATGCCCGGGGACTGGTACAATAGATACAAAACGGTATAAATGAAAATGATATGGAGAGATAAAGAATGAGCGAAGCAGCAGAGATAACGATTAAAGGGCTTTCTGATCTGGCGGTGGGGACTTATCTGCTGGTGGATGTCAGGGATGCCATTTCTTTTGGCTATGGGGCCATTCCGGGCGCAGTCAGTATGCCGGATATTGTTGAGCAGGCTGAAGCCGGAAAGTTGGCAAAGGATAAGAAATATATATTATATTGCATGAAAGGCATGAACAGTGCGAGGCTGGTGCCGAAATTGCGCGAACTGGATTATGATGCCGTGAGTCTGTCGGGCGGTTACAGTGCATGGCTGATGGCAAGTTTTGGCGGTGATGACAAGCAGGAGGAGATTGAGAAGAGTCTCCGTAAAGGCCGTTTTCACAAAGCACTGTTCAGCAAGTTTGCCAAGGCAATCAATACCTATGATCTGATACAGCCGGGGGACAAGATCGCGGTCTGTATTTCAGGCGGCAAGGATTCCATGCTGATGGCGAAATTATTCCAGGAATTGAAACGCCACAACAAATTTCCATTTGAGCTGGTGTTCCTTGTGATGGACCCGGGATACAGTGAAGTTAATCGAAAGTTAATAGAGAATAATGCCCGGATTATGGGTGTGCCGATTACAGTTTTTGAATCCCAGATTTTTGAAGCAGTATATGATATCCAAAAGTCCCCATGCTATCTGTGTGCAAGAATGCGCCGCGGCCATCTGTATAATAAGGCAAAAGAACTTGGGTGCAATAAGATTGCATTGGGGCATCATTATGACGATGTCATTGAGACCATTTTGATGGGGATGCTTTATGGTGCTCAGGTACAGACCATGATGCCGAAGCTGCACAGCAGTAATTTTGAGGGTATGGAACTGATTCGTCCGATGTATTTGATTCGTGAGGAGGATATTAAGCAGTGGCGTGATTTAAACGGTCTGCATTTTATCCAGTGCGCCTGTCGCTTTACAGACACCTGCAGTTCCTGTCGTCCGGACGGCACATCGGCCTCCAAGCGCATGGAGATTAAGCAGTTAATCAGTGAACTGAAGAAAGTGAACCCTTTTGTAGAGGGCAATATTTTCAAGAGTGTGGAAAATGTCAATCTCAGCACGATTATTGCCTATAAGCAGAACGGACAGGTTCATCATTTCCTTGATACTTATAATGACCAAAAGGAATAGGAGGAAGCAGGATGGCTTATAAAATCATATGTTACGGTGACTCCAATACTTATGGTGCCTGCGGTTTTGCCGGCGGACGACATCACGCAGATATCCGATGGACTGGCATCCTTCAGAATTCTGGTTTATATGACGTTGTGAATCTGGGGGAGAACGGACGGGAGATTCCGTCGGATCAATGGGAACTGAATGAATTGACGGAGATTCTGCGTCGGGAGGGTGATTTCGATCTGCTGACGGTGATGTTGGGAACCAATGATCTGCTGACCATGGTTCGCTCCGGCAGTGCCAAGGTGGCCGTGCGGATGGAACAGTTCCTAACGGAACTTCTTCAGGTACAGTCAATGGTCTGCAGACCGGAACAGATACTTTTAATTGCGCCGCCGTCTACGGCTCTTGGTGAGATGGCGCCGTCGTCCATCGGATTGGATGAGGCCTGTCATGAGCTTGGGGATTATTATGCGGATATTGCAGAGAAACTTCATCTTCATTTTGTCAATGCATCTGTCTGGCCTGTCGAACTGGGGTCTGACGGGGTACATATGACGGCAAAGGGGCATCAGATTTTTGCCGAAGAATTGAAAAAGGTATTGGCTGACATTTTCTAAATACAATGTCCCCGCTGTCCGGTGGGCAGCGGGGGTATGAATGTCGGTCAATACCTTTTTAAACGACTATAAATTTATTGCATCACACCAACTTCATCAGGAACGATGACGTCAGCATCTGTACATGCCAGAATATCTTCGACTGTATATCCCGGCGCAACTTCGCGGAGAACGAGACCTTCCGGTGTGACTTCAAAATAACATCTTTCAGTAACGATATCTGTGACGCACTGATAGCCTGTCAGAGGCAGTGTACATTTCTTAAGAATCTTGGACTGACCGTTCTTCTCGCAGTGATCAGTTGCAACGATAATCTTCTTGACACCGGCACAGAGATCCATGGCGCCGCCCATACCAGGAACAAGTTTGCCAGGAATCGTCCAGTTGGCAATGCTGCCTTCCTGATCGACCTGCAATGTACCAAGAACAGCTGCGTCAATGTGACCGCCGCGGATGAACATAAAGGAAGTTTCGTTATCATAAACGCTTCCCCCAGGAATGATGGAAGCAGGTTGACCACCGGCATCGATACAGTCGATGTCAACGTCGTCCCAGCTTGGAGAAGGACCACTTCCGACCGTTCCGATTTCGGCTTCAAGCCAGAGCTCTACGCCTTCAGGAAGATAGTTCACACACATCAGAGGAACACCGATACCAAGATTTACAAAATCACCATTTTTAAAGAATTTCGCGCAGCGGGATGCAATGAGTGCGCGTCCGGTTAATTCTGCCATTACTTATTCCCTCCTTCTGCCTTTTCTCTTGCTTTGGCTTCTGCCTTAGCCTTTGCACGCTGCCACATTGGACACAGTGGGCGTTTCTCGCCTGTGCGCACATAGACCATATCAACAATAGGTGCAGGTACGTGAATCTCTTCAGGTCCGAGTTCACCGACTTCTACGATTTCTTCTACTTCGGCAATGACAAAATCACCGCCGAGAGCGAGGCTGACACCGGCACCGGCTGCTGCACCGCAAACAGAAGTGATGACCATCTTGCTCATGCGTTTCAGGCCATCTGCAACCACACCGACCTTGCTGATCAGGCCATCCATATTCACTTCGCCGCCTGCCTGAATCAGTTCATAGAAATAACCGATATCACCGCCGGCGAAAAATGCACGGTCTGTACCTTTTAATACAACAACTTTTACATTCGGGTCCTTCTCAGCAGCATCCACTACATACATCAGTTCAGTAGCCATCTGCTCATCGATGGCGTTCAGATTCTTCATGTAGTTCATTGTGATCACAGCGATACCATCTTCGTTAACAGTGTAGATCAGCTTTTTCAGTTCCTTAAAAAACCCCCTTTAAGATAATCGGTTGACACATTATCACAATAAAGAAATGACGTATTATTGTGCAAAATGCATAATGATTATATATAATATTATACATATTTAGAGCAGAAATAGCAATACAATTTCCGGATATTTCCAAACATTTATCAGAATAATGCTTAATTATTCGACAAAATCTGAAATAATGTATATAAAATAAACAAAAGCATAGTGAAACACTGGGAATTTATAAATGTGTATTGACAATTAGAAAAATATACCATATAATTCCTACTAAATCGCTAAGGTAACGGGAGAATATGAATTCTCATAGTTCTTTAGAAACGAATAAAATTTCAGTACAGAAAAGAAGTGAGTCAGTTGATCAGATTTGAACATGTTTCCCGCGTTTTCCATAATGATGGGCGGGAGTTTGCAGCAGTGAATGATGTGAGTCTTGAGATTGAGAAAGGCGAGATATTCGGCATCATCGGTTTCTCCGGTGCCGGCAAATCCACATTAGTTCGATGTATTAATTTGCTGGAGCGGCCGACTTCAGGAAAAGTCTTTATCGGTGACGAGGAACTGACTGCCATGTCACCGGCAGAACTGAGACAGCACCGCAAGAAAATCGGTATGATTTTCCAGCAGTTTAATCTCTTTGCTTCCAGAACGGTTTATGATAATGTGTCATTTCCGTTAAAGGGCAGCAATCTGACAAAGGAACAAAAGGATAAGAAAGTCCGTGATTTGCTGAAACTGGTAGAACTGGAGGAGAAGGCTTCAGCGTATCCGTCACAGTTATCCGGCGGACAGAAGCAGCGTGTGGCTATTGCCAGAGCTCTGGCTAATGATCCGGAGATTATTCTCAGCGATGAGTCCACCAGTGCGCTGGATCCGAGAACAACAAGAGCGATTCTTGACCTTTTGAAGAAAGTCAACAGAGAGCTGGGCATCACCATTGTGGTGATTACCCATGAGATGCAGGTTATTAAAGACATTTGTGATCGGGTAGCGGTTATGAAAGATGGTCGTGTTGTTGAGACAGGAACAGTATTTGATATTTTTGCCAATCCAAAGGAGCAGATTACAAAAGAGTTCGTTGAGAACACATCCAATATGTCCCGGATTTATGAATTGGTGGAGACCAAGAGCCCTGTGGTGGAGTTAAAACCGGGAGAGGCTATTTTGCGTTTCAGATATCTGGAGCGAAATGTGTCGGAAGCCCTTGTTTCACAGTTATCAAGAAAATTTGATCTGGATTTAAATATTATTTTCGGAAGTATCGAATTGATTGGTGAAAATCCAATCGGCGGTCTGGTGGTTATTGCCCAGGGAACATCGGACAATATCAATCAGGCAATTCAATACCTGAAGGACAAGAATGTAGGAGTGGAGGTGATTCTGGATGGTCGAACTGCTTAATCAATGGCTGCCGAATGTCATGGACAGGCCGGATGTTTTTATCAAGAGCATTCAGGAAACCTTTATCATGGTGGGCTGGTCAGGAGCTATATCATTTGTGGTTGGTTTATTTCTGGGAGTTCTGATTACGGTAACGAAGCCGGGAAATATTCTGGAACATCCGCTGGTTTATCAGATTATCGATAAGGTGGTCAACCTTTTCAGATCTGTACCCTTTATTATCCTGCTGGCTTGTCTGGTACCCATTAGCCGTCTGATCATGGGAACGGCCATCGGTGTCAAAGGTGCAATTGTGCCTCTGGTATTTGGATGCGCACCGTTTTTTACAAGACAGATTGAATCAGCGTTGGCGGATGTGGATCCGGGTTTGATTGAAGCCGCCCAGTCCATGGGACTGGACAATAAAGATATTATTTTCAGAGTGTATCTGAAAGAGAGTATTGCAGGCATTGCCCGCGGTACAACTATTACGATCATCAGTCTGATCGGTCTGACAGCCATGGCCGGAGCCATCGGCGCAGGCGGTCTGGGCAACTTTGCCATTATGTATGGTCATCAGAGAAACATGCCGGATATCACTTATACAACAGTGGTTGTGCTGGTTATCATCGTGACAGTGGTACAGCTCATTGGCAATTATATAGCGAAAAAAAATACACATTAAATTTTTACAACAATGCATTAGGAGGAAAACGACATGAAAAAGAAAGGTATTATTGCACTTGCATTAACAGCCGCACTGGCACTTGGCGCATTAACAGGCTGCGGAAACACCACAGCAAAGGAAACAACAGGCAACACAGATGCGGCTGCTGAGACAACAAAAGCATCCGAAACAGCAGGTTCAGAGGCAGCAGGAAGCGAAACAGCAGTTTCAGGTGAGACACGAGTGGTTAAACTGGGATTAACTGGCGTTATCTATGAAGATATCTGGAATCCAATCAAAGAAGAACTGGCAAAAGAGGGCATTGATTTGGAATATGTTCAGTTTTCTGATTATTCCCTGCCAAACGAAGCTTTAAATGCCGGTGAAATCGACATCAATGCTTTCCAGCATCACGCATATTTCAACAATGATGTGGAAAAGAACGGTTATGATATTACACCAATTGCAGATACATTTATCATTGCCATGAATCTTTATTCTGATAAGGTAAAATCTGTAGATGAAATCAAAGATGGTGACGTTATTGCTATTCCGGATGATGCCTCCAACGGCGGCCGTGCACTGAAAGTACTGGCATCCGCAGGGCTGATCACACTGAAAGCAGAAGCAGGCGCTAATCCGACGGTTGCGGATATCGATACATATAATGTAAAAATTGAAATCAAGGAAATGGGCGCAGCAGATATCCCATCTGTGTTGCCGGATGTGACAGCAGCCGTTGTCAATGGTAACTATGCATTGGATTATGGTATTGATCCGAGCACAGCTATTTTTGAAGAAAAAGATTACGATGACGACAGCTATTTCTGCCTGATGGCTGTTCGCAGCAGTGACGCAGACGATGCCGTTTACAAGAGAATTGTAGAATTATTCCAGTCAGAAACAACAAAGCAGATATTCCGGGATGAATTCAACGGCTACTTTGTTCCTGCATGGGAAGTACAGAAATAATCGATATACAAAAATAAATATAACGATTCAGTTTGGCTTTAGACCCTTGTGGCTGAAGGAATGAGAAAATGATTTAGAGATGCAAAATCCCATCAGCAAAGTCGATTGTTGATGGATTTTGCATTATAATCACCTTGAACATAATGATAATGAGTAAAAACTTCAAAGTGTGTTTTATCGTGTTGTGAGAAAACTGAATCGCTGCGACAGAGAATAGGAGAGTAAAAGAAGCCATGAAGGAAGCACTTTTATCAATTATAAAAGATGAAAACAGAATCATTACAGGCCAGATTGATCCGCAGTATCTTTCTGACAATCTGGGACGTAAAAAAGGAACAGCCGAAGCGGTTGTTTTTCCGGTATCCACAGAGGAAATCAGCGGGGTTATGCGTTATGCCTGGAAAAATAACCTGCCGGTGACACCGAGAGGTGCAGGTACGAATCTTGTTGGCTCCACTGTACCGTCAGGTCACGGGATTGTGCTGGATGTGTCTTTGATGAATCATATCCTTGAGCTGGATGAGGAAACCTTCACGGCCACTGTTGAGCCGGGGGTTGTACTGGAAGATTTTCAGGCCTATGTTGAAAGCAAAGGTTTATTCTATCCACCGGATCCGGGCGAAAAGAAAGCCACCATCGGCGGAAATATCAGCACCAATGCAGGTGGTATGCGTGCTGTGAAATACGGTGTAACGCGAGATTATGTCATGGGGGTGGAACTGGTTCTGGCAGATGGCACCGTTGTCATGGCGGGCAGCAAGAATAGAAAAGATACATCCGGCCTTGATCTGAAAGAGATTGTTATCGGTTCCGAAGGAACACTGGCGGTGATCACCAAATGTATACTGAAGCTGATTCCGAAGCCGGAAGACAGTCTCAGTGTCCTTCTCAGCTTCGACAGTCTGAAAGCAGGTATTGAGAGTGTCAGACAAATTATTCAGGCTAATTTGAATCCGACAGCCATGGAATTTATTGAGCGTAAAGTGATTCAGCTGGGGGAAGATTATCTGAAAATGTCATTCCCTGAACCGGAGGCCAGCGCCTATGTGCTGACAACCCTTGACGGCAGCAGAAATGAAATCAATGACCACCTCGAAGGACTTCGCAAAGTGGCAAAAGAAAGCGGTGCCCTTTCCGTTCTTCCGCTGGAGGATAAAGAGGAGGCAGCCAGAGTATGGAAGATTCGCGGTATGTTGGTGAAAGGTGTGGAGGCTGTTTCAGAGCAGGAGCCGCTGGATATCGTTGTGCCGATTAACCAGATTGATGTCTTTGTCAATTTTGTCAACGCCTTTGAAAAAGAATGTGGTATGCGCATGATCAGTTTCGGACACGCCGGAGACGGCAATGTGCATTTGTGTGTTATCAGAGGTGATAGAGACGATAAAACCTGGGAAAAAGAGCTTGACGCTAATCTGACTGTTCTTTATGATAAAGCTTATGCACTGGGCGGTCTGGCCAGCGGCGAGCACGGCATCGGACTGAGCAAGCAGAAATATCTGCTGAAAGCATCAAAGCCGGAAAACATTGCATTGATGAAGCGTGTGAAAGCAGCTTTTGATGAGAAAAATATTTTAAATGCAGGCATTTCCTACAATGTCTAAAGGAGTACAGATATATGAAACCGTTAAGTGATAAAACTGCCGGATTTACAGATTCGGTGATCAGAAGAATGACAAGAGTCTCAAATCAATATGGTGCTGTGAATTTATCTCAGGGATTTCCGGATTTTGACCCGCCGAAGGAAATCACAGACAGACTGCGTGAAATCGCACCGCACGGACCGCATCAGTATGCCCTGACATGGGGCGCACAGAACTTCAGAGAAGCCCTTGCGAGAAAACATGAACATTTCTCGGGTATGAAAGTAGATCCGAATAAAGAAATTGTTGTCACATGCGGCAGTACGGAGGCGATGATGGCGTCTATGCTCACTGTCTGCAATCCGGGAGACAAAGTCGTTGTCTTTTCCCCATTTTATGAGAATTACGGTGCAGATGCGATTCTGTCCGGCGCACAGCCGATTTATGTGCCGTTAAATCCGCCGGAATTTAACTTTGATGCCAATGTACTGGAAGATGCCATGAAGCAGGATGGGGTGAAAGCCCTGATTCTCTGCAACCCGTCCAACCCATGTGGCAAAGTCTTTACACTGGAAGAACTGCAGATCATCGCTGATCTGGTCATTAAATACGATCTGTATGTTATTACTGATGAAGTGTATGAGCATATTTTATATAAGCCGAATAAACATATTTATATGGCCACGCTGCCTGGAATGCGTGAGCGTACAATTATCTGCAACTCCCTTTCAAAGACTTATTCCATTACAGGATGGCGTCTGGGTTATGTCATTGCACCGCCTGAAGTCATTGACAGAGTCAAGAAAGTGCACGACTTCCTGACTGTAGGCGCTGCAGCACCGCTGATGGAGGCGGTTGTGCCGGGACTGAACTTCGGTGATGATTATTATATCGAACTGCAGAACCATTACACCCATATGAAAAACCTCTTTGTAGACGGGTTAAAAAACATCGGTTTGACCTTCACAGAGCCTCAGGGGGCTTATTATGTCATGGTAGATATCAGCGAGTTCGGTTATAAAGATGACTATGAATTCTGTGTGGATCTGGCAGAGAAAGTCGGCGTCGGTGCTGTTCCGGGTTCCAGCTTCTTCAGGGAAGACGTGAACCAGTACATCCGATTCCATTTTGCAAAGAAGGACGATACATTGAATGCGGCGTTGGAAAGACTGGCGGATATTCGGAAGATATTGAAGAAATAATCTTTCTTTTTAGAAGCCTCAATATCCCCATGTCATCAGCTTCCACTTACCGCCATTAGAACGAGCTAGCCACCATTGCCAGCCGGTATATTCTTCATCAGGATTCCATGCACCGCCGCCATTTTTCGGAGAATGAAAATCGCTTGTAAACATAATGCACTGGTCGAAGGTTTCTTTGTTATCATTGGCAGCTTCCAGTTCGTTCATCCAGGCAATATGATCGGGAGTGTTGCATTGGTCATCTGAACTGTAGGAAATACTGTGCAGTTCACAGCCGTCAAAATCCTTGAATACAGTTTTAATGGCCTTGATGGCGGCATCCATATCTTCTTTGGAATAGATAGAGGAGCTGCCATAATCAATGGTGACATCTGACATTTTGGCCTGTTTGCCGCATGCGGTTAAGGCAAAAAGACCGATGATACCCAAAAATAATAAATATTTTTTCAATGTTTCCGACCTCCGTTCTGTGAAATTTCTGAAATCCTAATATTTTCATGAGTAGTATAACATATGATTAGGAGATATAAATGAACGAATCTCTTAAGAAAAAATGACGATTTATATAGGGATTATTCATCCGTATACTGAAATAATTCCTCAACCGTTGTGTGAAAAACCCTGGCGATATCCATAGCCAGCTTTAGGGAAGGATTGTATTTGCCCCGTTCAAGATTGACAATGGTTTCCCGGCGAACGCCCACCAGTTCGGCGAGGTCGGCCTGTTTGAGGTTATAATTTTCCCGATATGTTTTTAAATTTGTCAAAAGTGCCATGCTATACTCCTTTGGTGTCCATGATGTAGAAGAGAATCGTGCGTATAATGGCAAGAGCAATCAGGATACCCATCAGGCAATAGCCAATGAGGTCTGTTGTTATTGACAATCTGCCGATAGCACAGACGAAACTCAGAACAATGATTGCAGCGGCACCGATTTTAAGACACAGGGCATCGCAGCGTTTTAGGTTGGCCTCAGACATTTCATCCGGCAGTTCCTGTTTGTATTTCTTAAGGCGGGATGCGCGGGAGATAAAATAGAAGAAGGTAAAGGCAAAGACAGCGTATTGAATTGATGTATAGTAGTTGTGCCAGTCATTTCTTGCCCACATCCAGTAGTAAAGAGCGATCAGGATGGCAAATACAATCTTATCAGCAACAATTTCCCGTAATGATACTTTTCTCATAAACAAAATTCCTCCTTTGAAGTGATATATTTCTCACTTGTCTGTGTGATAAATATATCACTTTTAAAAACAGGTGTCAAGATGAAATGTGCGAAATTTTTCACTTTACAATCAGCCGTTGACAGCCCAGGAAAAGTATGTTATTTTGAAATTAAGTAAAGTTTTCTTCGGAAATGAGCATGTTCTCTACTGGCGGTGACAGCCCGCGAGCCATTCGGCTAATTCGGTGTAATTCCGGAGCCAACAGTCAGTCTGGAGGGGAGAAGGAGGCTTTCCGGCTGAGCGCCGGATGCCGTTTTCTGCTCATTCTATCCAAGTCATCATATCAGCATCCGGTATCAATATTATTTCTTTTGGAAGTAATAGCGGCCGGGTGCTTTTTGTTTTGTTCAAGTCGAGCGACCGCGAGACTTGGCGCGTGATTCTGGTCAGCGTAAGCTGACATATTCTTTACAGAATCACTGCGCATCCTCGCGGAGCGTTTATCTCAGTCGGAGATTGGACTCCCACTGACACAAATTTGCTGTTACTCACCACCTGAAAGAGGTGGGGGGTCTTCTCGACTGAGATAAAATGCCATGATGATTGAGGAGGGGATGGAGAATGGTAAATATGCAGACAAACAGAAGTCCTTTGGAAACAGAACCTCTTACGAAGTTGTTGTTCAGGTATTCTGTTCCGACAACCCTGACTTTGATGGTCAATTACATCTATAACATTGTAGACCAGATTTTTGTGGGGCAGGGTGTGGGCATCACAGGAATGGCAGCCATCAATATCGCTTTTCCGCTGTCAATTCTTGTCAACGCGGTTTCACTGCTTCTGGGAGATGGTTGTGCGGCTAATGTCAGTCTGTGTCTGGGACGTCGGGAGCAGGAAAATGCCAATAAGATTTTCGGGCAGGCAGTGACCTGGATTGTTGCCAGCGGCATTGCGCTGGCATTCATTTGCGGTATATTTGCGCCGCATATTGTTACGCTGTTCGGAACAACGAATACGGCTTATGGGGAATCGCTGGCTTATATGCGGGTGATTGCCATTGGTATCCCGTTTCAGCTCATTTGTCCGGCTTTTACGGCGATGATTCGTGCGGACGGGTCACCGCAATATACTATGAAATGTATGATGGCCGGTGCAGTGGTCAATATTATTCTGGATCCTGTATTTATTTTCGGGTTGAAAATGGGGGTCGTGGGGGCTGGTATTGCCACGGTGATTGGAGAAATGGCAGCAGGCATATTATGTCTGCTCTATCTGCGCAGATTACAATCTGTACAGCTTGAAAAGGGCGCATTGCGCCCGACCTGGCCGGTGCTGAAGATGATTCTGCAGCTTGGTTTTCCGAGTTTGCTGACTCAGGGATTAACGGCGCTGGTACAGATCGTGTTGAACAATCTCATGCGGGTTTACGGTGAAGCCAGCATTTACGGCAGTGATATGGCGCTTTCTGTTTATGGCATGATGATGAAAGTTTATCAGCTTGCACATTCCATGTTTGTGGGGGTTTCCTCCGCCATTCAGCCCATTAACGGCTATAACTTCGGAGCGAAGAATTATCAGCGTGTGCGCCAGACCTATCGTCTGGCCAATGGCATTGCAGTCGTTATTTCAGCTGTATGGTGGCTGGTTTATATGGTATTTTCAAGACAGATAGCAGGATTGTTTGTTGCGGATAATCAGCTGTATTTTGACTGTACGCAGCATTGCTTCCGACTTTATATGATGGCCTTTTTCCTCTATGGGGTGCATATGACGACAGGTTCCTTCTTCCAGGGAATCGGGAAGCCGACAAGATCATTACTTATACCGCTGATTCGACAGGGCGTGTTACTGATTCCTTTGGCACTGGTAATGTCCAGATTGATTGGATTAGACGGCGCACTGCTGGCGGCACCTGTGGCAGATACGGTTACCTGTCTGCTGTGTGTGGCTTTGGCACGAACGGAATTCAGGCGGTGGGAAAAAGCTGGGATGTTGTAAAAAAGATAATATTTAATGTGATAAAGGCAAGAACGTCAATGGTTGAGATAATCATTTTTGCTCTTGCTTTTCTATTGATTTGAGTAAAAACTCACATGAAACAAAAACAAGTGTATTTTTACTTGAATTTATTAAATGAAATGGTATAATTAAAGCAAAAATACACATAAATTAAGAACGAGTGTAATTTTACTTAAAACGAAGGGGGGTGACAGAATGATATTGACGTATAGGCAGTGTCTTGAAAAGTATGGAACAGATTACAGGATTAAGAAAGCAATAGAAGCAGGTATTTTATTTCAAAAAGAAAAGGGGTTATATTCAGATAAAAAGATATGTTCTGAACTTGAACTGATGACTGCAAAGTATCCGAGAGCGATATTTGCAGGGAGCAGTGCGTATTACTATTATGGCTTGACTGATATTATACCGGACTATTATTGTTTGACAACGAAAAGAGAAGATTCAAGGATAAAAGATAAAAGGGTAAAGCAAAGTTTTGTTAATGATGATTTGTATGATATTGGTAAATGCCTTATAGAGTATCAGAGCGTAAAGATTCCAATATATAGTCGTGAGCGATTGCTGGTGGATTTAATACGATTTAGAGGAAGAATACCTTTTGATTATTATAAAGATGTGATTGGCAGTTACCGAAGGATAATTAATGATATGGATTTTTTCAGTATGGAGGATTATGCTGAAAAAGTCAAGGGTGGAAAGAAGATTATGGATGCCATACAACTGGAGGTTTTGTGATGAATCTGCTAGAAGATATTTAGAAGAAAACGGATATAATAGGTGTAGTGAAGTTAGTTGATATTATAGGAGAAAGTATGGACAAATTAGTAGATAATAAGATGATAAATAAAATAGAAAAATTACTTCAGGAAGCAAGAACACATGTTGCAGTTGAAGTGAATAATACCCTCCTAAGAACGTATATGGAAATAGGGAAACTGCTTGTCGAAGATATTAATTTGCATGAAAATGAAGAGAATTATCAAAACAAAACAATTTCTATGCTCTCAAAAGAACTTACCAGAAAATTTGGTAAAGGTTTTTCACGTGCCAATATTTGGAATATGATTACATTTTATAAAGAATATGGCAGCGTTCAGACAGTGTCTGAACGCTTAAGTTGGTCGCATTATTGTGAACTTTTGTCAATTTCTGATAAAGCTAAACGTCATTTTTACGAAATTGAATGCGCAAATTCCAGATGGAGCGTCAGAGAATTAAGAAGGCAAATTGCGTCATCGCTTTTTGAAAGACTTCTGTTATCAGATGGGAAGGCAAATAAGCAGAAAGTATTAGAATTGTCGTTAAAAGGTAATGAAATTGTAAAACCACAGGATATTGTGAAAGATCCTTACGTATTTGAATTTTTAGGGATTGGCAAAGCTCAGGGGTCAAGATGCGTTTAAGGTTGTATTTCTGGTTATATTTTCTCAAAAAACGTTCCGCCATTGGAATAATATCTTCCTGACGTTTTCGAAGAGGGGGAATCAATAACAGCATGACATTAAGACGGTAATATAGGTCTTCACGGAATGTTTTTTCACTGACCATCTGCCGCAAATCGCGATTAGTTGCGGCAATAATCCGGACGTTGGTTTTTACCTGTTTTAGTCCGCCGATACGCATAAATTCGCCAGTTTCTAGTACTCTTAATAATTTTGCCTGCATCGGGAGAGGCAATTCGCCGATTTCATCAAGGAAAAGGGTTCCGTTATTGGCCATATCAAATAAGCCGGGTTTTCCGGAGGAGCGTGCGCCGGTAAAAGCTCCTTTTTCGTAGCCGAAGAACTCAGATTCCATTAATTCACTTGGGATGGCGGAGCAATTGACTGGAATGAAAGGTTGTTCAGCACGTTTGCTGTTTTTGTAGATGTAGTTGGCGATGACGTCCTTACCGGAACCGGTTTCGCCGCAAATAAGAACGGTTCCGTCAATGGAGCCAAAATATCGTGCATCTTCAAAAACAAATTTTGATGCCTGACTTTCACAGATAATGGAATCTGAGAAACTATTTTGAGCTTCAAGATATTTCACGATATCTTTGTATTGGTCTAAGTTTGATTTTTCAGTATCAATATGGGATGAAAAACTGGTGAGCATTTGTCTGGGAATAGAAAACTGAGCACTCATAATCAGCTCGCCACTCTCATCAAAAATAGGTTCAATATGAGTAAATAGCTCATCACCATACTTCGAAACATTGTAGGCATTAAAGGATTGTTTTTTGCTGTCATACATTTCCTGAGAAACGGATCGAAGCCAGAGTTTTTTTGCTCTAAGTTCAGCCAGAGACATATTTGTAATTTCATCCTTGGACATATGGACAGAATTGGCCATACGTTCATTGACATATAGAATCTGCTCATTGCGGTACGTGATAAAAATATTGCCAAAATAGCTGTCTAATATTTTCTCAGCATAATTAAAAAAGTCTTTCGGATAATTTTCAGCCAGTTTTTTTAAGTTCATGATTTCATTCCCCCTTTTGAAAAAACGGATACAATAAGTATATATGTCTAAAAATGCTGTATCTAAAATGAGACAATTATTATAAATGAGACAATAATTATCAATAATGAGACATATTTGTTTATGATTATACCCTAAAACGTAGAAAAATCAAGGCTTTATTTTTGGCATAGGAATTGCTTTTAATAAAGGTATCAAAAAATTATTTAATAGGAGGGACAATATGGAAATGTGGTTAAGTATTGTTGGTTTTCTTGTAGTCGTTGCAATTATTGTAACGATTATGACCAAAAAACTGTCGACGATGGTAGCATTGTCAGTGATACCTTTAGTGGGGGCAATTCTGGTAGGCGGAGCAGCGGATATACCGGCTTATCTGACCGCCGGAATCAATAAGGTTGCAGCCAATGGTGTCATGTTCGTATTTGCAATTTTGTTTTTCGGAAGCATGATGACAGCTGGCGCATTTGATCCGATTGTTAAGTTCATTATTAAATGCTGTAAAGGAAATCCTTTATACGTTTGTATTGGTACTTATGTTTTATCTATTGTCGGTCATCTGGATGGTTCTGCAACTACGACAGTGTTGCTCGTGTGCGGTGCAATGATTCCGATTTATAAGAAGATGAATATGAAGCTGCGTAATCTGGCTGCTATTCTGGCAATGGGGTCCGGACTTATGAATATGTCACCTTGGGGTGGTCCGACATTAAGAGCAGCAGTTGTAATGGAGACAGATTTAACACAGTTTTTTAAACCTATGCTGGTGCCGATTCTCATTACGATCGCCATTGGTTTGATTCCAGTTGTGATGATGGGTCTTTCTGAAACGAAAAGACTGAAAAAAGAAGGGTTTGATTTCTCATCTGTGATTACCGAGCATGAAGAAAATGAAGTTACAGAAGAAAATAATCTCGCCAGACCAAAACTGGTAGTAATTAATCTTATTATGATTGTGCTTGTTGTGGGCGCAATGATTTCTGGAATTTTATCTCCGGGAGCTTCTTTCCTTGTGGGAACAGCAGTATGTTGGTTGATTAACTACCGTAAGATGGAGGAACAACAGGCGATTATCCGTATTCATGGCGCAAATGTTGTGTTTGTGGTCAGTGCCTTATATGGTGCGGGTGTTCTGATGGGTGTTCTTACTGAATCCGGTATGGCTGCCGCTATGGCGAATACACTGGTAAATATTATACCGGCAGCATTGACGAAATTTGTACCATTTATTATTGGTATATTTGCAGTACCATTTTCACTGTTGTTTGATGCAGATACATTTTATTATGGTGTACTTCCGGTTCTTACACAAAGTGCATCTGCCCTAGGACTTTCCGGTGCGGGAATCTGTTATGCGGCACTTTGTGGACAGTTGACACTTGGATGGGCAATTACACCGTTGACTCCGGCCACTTTGCTGATGTGTGGTATGTGTGATTTGGATTTAGGTGAACATCAGAAGTATACGATTAAATATGTCTGGGGACTTTCGATTATTTTATTGATTATTCTTACAATTTTCGGTGTCATTATTTAATCATTGGATTGCGGTAAAAGCTGAATTATATGGCGAAAAGGAGAGATAAAAACAATGAAGAAAATTAGAATCGGCGGCGGCGCTGGTTTTGCAGGCGACCGTGTTGATGCGGCAGTAGTATTGATTGAAAAAGGAAATTTGGATTATATTATTTTTGAGTGCCTTGCGGAGCGTACGATTGGTCTGGCTAAGCAGGAGATGCTGAAAGATCCGACAAAAGGATACAGCCGTCTGTTGGAATATCGTATGTCGCAGGTGCTGAAACCTGCGAAAGAGCATGGCGTAAAAATAATTACCAATATGGGAGCCGTGAATCCGCATGCTGCAGTGATGAAGGTAATGGAGATTGCAGAAGAGCAGGGAATTACAGGACTTAAATTTGCAGCGGTAACGGGAGACAGTATTGATGATAGTATAGAACAATACTATGATGAAGAAATTCTGGAGTTCAAAGGAAAAGTTGCTGACTGGAAAGATCAAATTGTATCTGCCAATGTTTATATGGGTGCAGAGGGGATTATCGAAGCACTCCGAAATGGCGCGGATGTGATTATTACAGGAAGAGTGGCGGATCCGACACTGACATTGGCACCATTACGGTATGAATATGGTTGGACACCGGATGATGCAGACAAGATGGGACAGTGTGTGTTGGCCGGACATCTTCTGGAATGCGGCGGACAGGTGACGGGCGGCTATTATGCAGACCCGGGATATAAAGAAGTGCCGGATCTGGATAATCTGGGATTCCCATTGGTGGAATTTGATGAGGACGGTTCATTTATTATCACAAAGGCAGAAGGAACCGGCGGCATAGTTTGTGTGGACACATGCAAGGAGCAGATGCTTTATGAAATTCACAATCCAAAGGCTTATTTGACACCTGATTGTATTGCTGATTTTTCAGCGGTAAAATTTACCCAGGAAGGTGAAAATCGTGTACGAGCAAAGGGTGCCACCAGTCATGGATTGACAGAAAATCTGAAAGTCAATGTCTGCTACAGAGATTCTTTTATTACAGACTGTGAGATTAGTTATGGCGGATGCAATGCGCTGGAACGTGCGAAATTAGCAGGGGATATGTTTGTAAAACGTCTTGACAGGCTCGGAATTTCATATAATGAAGTTCGTGTAGATTACATCGGTTATAATTCTCTCTATAAAGATAAGCTGGCTGAATATATCAGTGAGGGTCGTTGGGGAGAAATACGTCTGCATGTGGCTGTGCGTACGCAGGATAGAGAGAATGCCGTAAGAGTATCGAATGAAGGCGACTCTATTTATACGAATGGACCGACCGGTGGAGGCGGAGCAACAATGCGGATTTCAGAGATTATTTCTGTTTTCTCATTTTTTGTACCGAGAAACGCAGTTCAGACAGATGTAAGTTATAAGGAGGTGTGATTATATTATGAAGTTAAAAGAAATTTGTCATTCACGTACAGGTGATAAAGGAGATATTTCAAATGTTTCGCTGATTCCGTGGAATGAATCGGATTATGAATTAATTAAGGAAAAAGTAACAGCTGAAAAGGTAAAGGATTATTTTTCAGAAATATGTCATGGCAAGGTAACAAGATATGAAGTAGATGGTATATGCGCTTTGAACTTTGTTATGGAAGAGGCACTTGGAGGAGGTGTATTACGCAGTCTTGCAATGGATAAGCACGGAAAAGCATTAAGTTCAGCGTTACTGGAAATGGAAATATAACGTGTTTAGATTTGAAGAAGATGGTATGTATCAGATGCCTGTTCATTTTGGTCCCTGCTGTGGCCCTCGTCGGGGACCAGATGGCGAGCGATTGTATAAAAAAGGTTCCCAGGAAAGTACACAGCATATGCTTGTGTATGAGACAGATGCAAAAGCAGTCAGCCGATATTTGCCGGAAGGTTTTTCAGTGCGTATGCCCTATATCATTATCACACACAAAATGCATAGAAATTTACCATGGCTGGCCGGACATGGGTATAATGTTACAACATTTAATGTACCGGTTACTTATTGCGGCACAAATGATGAAATAAAGGGACAATATCAGCTGGCAATCTGGGAAAATCATGCAGACCCTATTATTTGCGGGCGAGAGCAGCTGGGATACTCGAAAATATATGCAGATATTACAGATATATGCGAAGAAGAAGACGGAACCTATGCGGCATTATCATCATGGAATTTTGAATTCCTTAAATTACATTTTAAAATGGACGAAAAGCCGGATGATTTAAGTGAAATGCAGAAAGTACTTTTTGATGAGGAGAATGAAGGTATCATGCATTACAAGTACATTCCGCACTCAGAGGCAGGATTCAATAAGGCTGATGTGCAATATGTTACAATAACACCAAAAACATTTCCTGCACCTGAGGATGCCAAACCTTTGCCTCAGCCTGAACGAGTATGGGGAAATGCTTCTTTAGAATGGTGGATACCTGAGTGGAAAGATATGCCGACTCAGTACCATATTGTACAGGGCTTGGCTTCGTTGCCGATATTGCGGGTTGTCGGGGCTTCCAAGGTACATTTGTGGCATTATAATGATGTTTATCATCAAAAGGCTATTGAGTAAAAAAGTTAAACAGTTTATAAAAGAGTAACAAAGAAGAAAGCAAGAGCGAGATGGTTTGAGAGAATCATTTTTGCTCTTGTTTTTGGTTAGTGCATAATGGCAAAGTGTTCAACCGCTTTGGTAAAGTTCGCAATGGTCTTGTCGGCATCACCGTGTTCAATGCCGTCTCTGACGCAATGCTGAATATGCCCCTTCAATACGACCTGTCCGGCCTTATGGAGTGCAAATTTTGCAGCATTAATCTGGGAAAGAATATCTTCACATGGCACATCTTCATCAATCATGCATGCAGCAGGCCTATGAAATGAGAAAAGTTTATAATTGTCTAAAATAGCATAATTGAGAATGTTTATCAATTATGCTGTTTTATTTTAACACCGCCGTCGTTGTATGATACACTGGTTAGAGATAACTAATATTGCGGCGAAAAACAGTCAATATAGAATGAAGAGAGGCGAGAGGAATGTTTCTGGAAATCAATCAAATCAGAAAATCTTACGGCTCAGGGGAGAGCCGGGTTGAAGTGTTGAAGGGGATTGATCTGTACGTAGAGCAGGGGGAATTCTGTGTGCTTCTGGGGCCTTCCGGTTCCGGCAAATCGACACTTTTGAATATTATCGGCGGTATTGACCAGGCAGACAGCGGGGATATCTGCATTCGAGGTGAAAGAATGGCAGATATGAAAGAAAAGAAGCTGACATTGTATCGCAGAAAGCATCTGGGTTACATTTTCCAGATGTATAATCTGATTCCGAATCTGACAGTCAGGGAGAATATAGAAGTCGGGGCTTATCTCAGTGAGAAGCCGCTGGATGTGGATGAACTTTTACATACACTGGGGCTTTACGACCATAGAAATAAGCTGCCGAACCAGCTTTCCGGCGGACAACAGCAGAGAACGGCCATCGGCAGAGCCATAGTCAAAAATCCGGATATTCTACTGTGTGATGAACCGACAGGCGCGCTGGATTACAATACATCTAAAGAAATCCTGAAACTCATTGAGAAGGTTAATCAGAAATACGGCAACACAGTGATTATGGTCACCCATAATGATGCCATCAAAGATATGGCGGATCGTGTGGTACGTCTGAGAGACGGCATGATCCGCAAGAATTATCTGAATGAGCAGAAACTTTCGGCGGATGCATTGGACTGGTAGGAGGTGGTACAGATGAAGAATCCACTGAATCGGCGTCTGACAAGGGAATTAAAAGGAGAATTGGGCAAATATCTGGTGATTTTGATTCTTCTGATCGCAACCATCGGGTTTGTATCCGGTTTCCTTGTGGCAGATGGCAGTATGCTGACGGCATATAATGAAAGTTTTGAGAAATACAATATAGAAGACGGCCATTTCACAGTTGTAAAACAGATGAACAAGGCTCAGAAGAAGAATGTTGAAGCTCTGGGAGTGACACTTTATGATTTGTTTTATGTGGAAGAAACGTTAGTGACGAATGATAGTACACTTCGAATTTTTCCAGATCGCAAGGACGTCGATAAAGTATGTCTGATGGAAGGAAGTATGCCGGAGAAATCGGACGAAATTGCCATCGACAGAATGTATGCGGACAACAACAGTCTGAAAGTAGGCGATGTGATTGCATCAACAGATCACAGCTGGAGAGTGACAGGATTGGTGGCATTGTCTGATTACAGCGCATTATTCTCGGACAATAATGATTCAATGTTTGATGCGATCAAGTTTGGGGTGGCCATTGTGGCTGATAAGGGCTTTGCACAGCTGGATCAGTCTAAAATGACCTGGCAGTATGCATGGAAATACAATCAATCGCCAAAGAACAACATAGAAGAGAAAGAAATGTCGGATGATTTGATGTCAGATATCAATAGCATTATTGTACTGGACAGCTATACACCGCGTTATCTGAATCAGGCGATTAATTTTACCGGTGAAGATATGGGCAGTGACAGAGGCATGATGATTGTCCTGCTGTATATGGTTATTGTGATCATGGCTTTTGTGTTCAGTGTGATCATCAGCAACACCATCAGCAAAGAGACCAATGTCATCGGCACGCTTCGGGCATCCGGTTATACGAGAAGTGAGTTGGTGCGGCATTATATGATGGTGCCGATTTTTGTCACTTTGATCGGTGCCGGTATCGGCAATATTTTGGGATACACTGTTTTGAAAGATGTTTGTGCGGGCATGTATTACGGCAGCTACAGTTTGCCGACCTATGTTACATTGTGGAACTCGGAAGCCTTTGTATTGACCACCATTGTGCCAGTGGTGCTGATGGCAGTCATCACCTTCGCGGTATTGTCTTACAAACTGACACTTTCACCGCTGAAGTTTCTGAGACGTGATCTGAGCAGAAGAAAACAGAAACATGCGTTGCCGTTGAGTGTGCATATTCCGTTTTTTAATCGATTCCGCATCAGGGTCATTCTACAGAATCTCAGCAATTATCTGGTGCTTTTTGTCGGCATATTATTTGCCAATATGCTGCTGCTCTTTGGACTGGGATTGCCGGTAGTACTTGATCATTACAAAGCGACCATTGGCGACAATATGCTGGCCAATTATCAGTATCTGCTTCAGATGCCTGTGGGAGCGGTGGATGAGGATCACAAGCTGGAAAGTATGTTGAATATGATGATGTTCAGTCGTTCTGTTGAAACAGATAATCCAGATGCAGAAAAATTCAGTGCCTATTCACTGAAAATGCAGCAGAATGCCACCAGGACAGAAGAAGTGCTGCTGTATGGCATTGAACCGGACAGCCAATATATTCATTTGGATCTGCAGCCGAAGGATGTCTATATTTCATCCGCTTATGCAGACAAATATTTGCTGCAGCCGGGGGATACGATTACCCTGAAGGAAACCTATGAGGATAAGAGCTATAACCTGACGGTAACGGGCATTTATGATTACGAAGGTGCATTGGACGTCTTTATGTCGAGAGAAGCATTAAACGACATGTTTGATCTGGGCAGTGACTATTTTTGCGGTTACTTTTCTAACAGCGAAATAACAGATATTGATTCCAGATATATCGGTTCACTGATTGATATCGATGACCTGACCAGAATCAGCCGTCAGTTGGATCAGTCCATGGGCAGTATGATGTATCTGATAGATGGATTTGCGGTGCTGATTTTCGTTGTATTGATGTATTTGCTATCCAAAATCATCATTGAGAAAAATGCCCAGTCCATTTCCATGAACAAGATTCTGGGATATACGAATAGCGAAATCAGCCGGTTATATATTATTTCTACATTTATCGTGGTGGCGGTGTCTATACTGATCAGCATGCCTTTGGTTTATGAAGGACTGGTTTATATTTTTCGGTGGATGCTGATTAACAGTATGTCCGGATGGATTCCGATTTATCTTGGCAAATCAATTTATGTGAAAATGTTTATCATGGGTGTTGTTTCCTATGGCGTGGTTGCTTTGCTGGAGTACAGGCGTATTCAGAAGATTCCGATGGATACAGCGCTTAAAAATGTGGAATAGACGGGAGGCAGTGCGATGAAAATAAAAAAGCGATTAAAAGATAAGGCGGGAATGCTCGTATTAACAGCGGTGCTTGTGGTGGCTGCGTTGATAGCGTCTGTTGTGAGCGGTTGTACGGAGCAGGTCAAAGCAGCAGAGAATGAGGTTTCAGCAGAAACTTCAGCTGATACTGACAATAGTAGCCATAAAGAAACCAAGACAACAGATGCAGATAAGAACGGCAGTAAGAATGCTCAGGTATCGGATAGCGATAAAAGCGCTGACAAAGGCAGTGATAAAACAGATAAAACGGAAACTGTCTATGCCAAGGCAGATTCATCCGGCAAAATTTATGATGTGTCTGTGGAGGCAGTGCTGAAAAATGAAGGAGAGGGAGAAATCACAGATTATTCGACACTTTCTGACATTAAGAACACAGAAGGCGACGAAGAATTTACAGAGAAGGGCAGCAACGTGGTTGTATGGGAAAATCATGGTGAGGACATTCAATATAAAGGTACTTCTACAGATGCTCTGCCGGTGGATGTCAAGATTACTTATTATCTGAATGACAAACAGGTGACTGCGGATGAATTAAAAGGACAAAGCGGCAAAGTCAGAATCCGTTTTGATTATACCAACAAGTATTCTCAGAAAGTAGAAGTAAATGGAAAGATAGTTGAGGTATCCACACCTTTTGTTGTGTGCTCAGCCATGTTCCTGTCATCGGATAACTTCAGTAATATTGAAGTGACCAACGGCAAAACCGTGGAAATGGATGACCAGAACATTGTAATTGGTTATGCCATGCCGGGACTTTCCGACAGTCTGCAGTTGAAGAATTATGAAGCCACAGAAGATGTTGATATTCCGGAATATGTGGAACTGACAGCGGATGTGACAGATTTTTCACTGGATTTCACAGCAACCATTATCTCCAACGGTATGTTCGGCAATATGGATACGGATGACCTGAAAGATGTAGATGACCTGATTGATGCCATGGATGATTTATCAGAGGCTTCAGACAAACTGGTGGACGGCGCTGCAGAGCTGGCAGATGGTGCGGATGAATTGGGTGACTATTTTGGACAGTATCTGACAGGGGTATCTGCAATGGATGAAGGTTCCGCAGGTTTAATGAAAGGGCTGAAAACCGTCAATGACCAGAAAGGCGCACTTCTTGAAGGTGCCAAAGGCCTGCAGCAGGGACTTGAAACATTGAATCAGTCATTGGCAACAGTGAATCTGGATGGACAGTCTGTGGATATGCAGCCGATGTCAGCAGCCGCAGCAACACTGGCACAGGATACAACAAAATTGAAAGAAGCGCTGACAGTCATGCAGTCAACGTTAAATGATGTGAAAACCTTTGCCAATGATGCAAAATCTTATAAGGAATCTGTTCAGAAAAAGATTTCCGAGGCAAAAGGTGCACTGGATGCAGTGGATTTGAGCGAGGCAGAGAAAACGGCAGAATCAGAAGCAAAAGAGCAGGCATCAAAGGCTGTGAAAGAGGCTCTTGCGGGTACAGATTTGACAGATGATCAGAAAGCTGAGATTCAGTCAAAAGTGAAAGACAGTATTTCAATTTCCGATACAACGGATACGGCTTCAGGAAAGATTGCCGAGGCAAAAGATGCGCTGAAAGATATGCCGGACCTTGAGATTCCGGAGTTTTCACTGGGTACAGATACAATTACCGCATTGGTTGAAGATATGCAGAAACAGCTGCAGGTACTGGGACAGTATTCAGAAGCCTTGTCGAATCTTGGCACACAGATGTCCGGACTCTCAGGCACACTGGAACAGTTAAAATCCGGTGTCAGCAGCCTGGCCTCCGGCAGCGGTCAGCTTACCGAAGGCGTGCAGGCTTTGAACAATGGTATTGAGCAGCTTTATCAGGGATCGGTGACATTAAATGACGGTACGGGACAGCTCATCACAGCCGGAAATGCTATCTCTAAAGGATTTGATGGCCTGTCAGAGGGAACAGATGCCCTCAGTGACGGCATGAAAGAATTTGACAAAGAGGGCATTCAGGAACTGAAAAAACTGGCAGGGGATGACCTGGAAAATATCATCACCCGTGTCCGTGCTCTGAAAAAAGCAGATGAGCAGTACAACAACTTCTCTGGTCTTGAAAAAGGAAAAACCGGAAGTGTACGTTTTATTGTAGAAACAGACGAGATAAAAAAGTAAAGTTATTCTAATATTTTAAATTGGTTCTTATGATAATCTATCCGGCCTTCCCGGCGCAATTTGCTGAGTTCTGCGGACATAGCACTGCGCTCGACACCGAGATAATCCGCCAACTCCTGGCGGTCATAAGGAATCGCAAAAATTCGGCTTTTATTTTGTTTAGCCTGCATCAGCAGATAAGCCATCAGCTTTTCCTTGGTGGTCCGTTTGGAAGTCAGCTCAATCTTCTGATTCAGCATAATGTTTTTGGCGGCAACAATATGCAGAAGGTTGGCGATAATCCGATTATGAAATTCACAGGAATTGCCGCAGGTGGTGATGACACGGCGGCAGTCCAGCAGAAGAATCTCACTGTCGGTAACTGCGGTTGCAGTGACCGGCAGTTTTTCTATGCCGGCGCAGGCAAAAGCTTCGCCAAAGAGCTGTGACGGCTCCATCATGGAAATGATATTGCGGTTGCCGAAAAAATCATCTTTGGCAATCTGGACTTTGCCGGTTAATACAACACCAATAAGACTTGCCGGTTCCCCTTCCCAGAAAATCGGCTGGTTCTTTGAATAGGAAGCAGTCCGTGCGCCGAGACAGGTCAGCATGCCATCTAAATCATCCTCAGAGATACCTTGAAAAAGTGCTGATTTTTTTATCACTGGAAAATATTCTCTCATAAAAGAACTCCTTTTGTTGGAATTACAACGTAACTTTTGGGCAAAGTATACTATGATAGGTGCATAAAGTCAAGGAGGTATTCCAATGGAAAATAATATGTTTTGTTTTCAGTGTGAGCAGACAGCCGGATGCGGCGGATGTACAGGCAGAGCAGGTGTCTGTGGCAAGCAGGCGGATACAGCACAGTTTCAGGATCAACTGACAGGGGCACTCATCGGTCTTGCCCGTGCGGCAGAGGGAAATGTACCGGGGCCTTCCACTGATAAAGTCATTATCGAGGGATTATTTACAACCGTCACAAATGTGAATTTTAATAATGAAACCATTAACGCTCTGATCGATCGTGTGCATGAGGAGAAGCACAAACTGGTGCCGGACTGTGAATCATGCGGTTCTCCATGCGGCAGAACAGAAGATTATGATATGAAAGGCATCTGGGAAGCAGATGAGGATATTCGTTCATTAAAATCACTGATTCTTTTTGGTATCCGAGGTATGGCAGCCTATGCTTATCATGCTGCTGTGCTTGGATACACGGACAAAGATGTTAATCAATTTTTCTATAAGGCTCTTTTTGTCATCGGTGAAAACTGGAAAGTGGATGAACTTTTGCCGGTAGTTATGGAAGTGGGAGAAGTGAATCTGAAGTGTATGGCACTCTTGGATAAGGCCAATACAGAGACTTACGGGACGCCGGAGCCGACAACCGTTCCTTTAACTGTAGAAAAAGGCCCGTTTATTGTTGTGACAGGTCATGATCTGTATGATCTCAAACAGCTTTTGGAGCAGACAAAGGATAAGGGTATCAATATTTACACCCATGGCGAGATGCTTCCGGCTCATGCTTATCCTGAGTTGAAAAAATATCCGCATCTTAAAGGCAATTTCGGTACCGCATGGCAGAACCAGCAGAAAGAATTTGCCAATATGCCAGCGCCGGTTCTGTTTACAACCAACTGTCTGATGCCGCCAAAAGCAAGTTATGCAGACAGAGTATTTACTACAGAGATGGTGTCTTATCCGGAAATCATGCATATCGGCGATGAAAAAGATTTCTCACCGGTGATCGAGAAAGCGTTGGAACTTGGTGGTTATAAGGAAGATCAGCATTTTACCGGCATCAACGGCGGGCATGAAGTGACAACCGGTTTTGGTCACGGCACAATTCTGTCAGTGGCTGATAAAGTGGTTGAAGCGGTTAAAGCCGGAGATATCCGTCATTTCTTCCTGGTGGGCGGCTGTGACGGTGCAAGACCGGGCAGAAATTATTTCACGGATTTTGTGAAGCAAACACCAAAGGATAGCATTGTACTGACATTAGCTTGTGGTAAGTACCGTTTTAACGATTTAGATCTGGGAACCATTGGCGGTCTGCCTCGCCTTATGGATATGGGACAATGTAATGATGCTTATGGCGCAATCCAGGTGGCAGTGGCGCTGGCCAATGCCTTTGGCTGTGGTGTCAATGATTTGCCGTTGTCCATGGTACTGTCCTGGTATGAGCAGAAAGCGGTCTGCATCCTGCTGACGCTGCTGCATCTCGGCATCAAGAATATTCTTCTCGGACCGACACTGCCGGCATTTATCTCACCAAATGTACTGAAGATTCTGGTGGATACCTACAATATCGGTGCGGTGACAACACCGGAAGCAGATATGGCAAGGTGTCTCGGAATGCAATCATAAGATGTTGGGGTCAATCACAAGAGTAGTTCAGGTGGTGTCTTATATAGTCGTAAACAGGACGAAGTATATGATTCAATTGGAAAATACAGGAAAAACTCATGTCAAACTGCACAAAAACTGAGACTTAAAATATGAATAACTAACAATTTGACAAAAAAGCAAGAGAATTCTCTTGCTTTTTTTGTTGAAGTGGTATATGATGTAATTACAGAGTTGGAAACGTTTCCAGAAACGTTTCCGGGAAGGTTTTATCTTTAAAACGAGGAGGAATCATAATGAAAAAAAGAAGTTTATTAGCTCTGGCCATGGTTGGCGCACTCAGTGTTTCCATGCTTGCAGGCTGTGGCAGCTCTTCAACAAAAGAGACACAGGCTCCTGCAGGTTCTGAGGCAGCAACAGAGGCAGCAACAGAGGCAGCGAAAGAAAGCACAGCAGCAGGCGACGGCAAGGTTTATTATCTGAACTTTAAGCCTGAACAGGATGCACAGTGGCAGGAACTGGCTAAGCTGTACACAGAAGAGACTGGTGTTCCTGTAACAGTTTTAACAGCTGCATCAGGTAATTATGAGACAACACTGAAGTCAGAGATGGCTAAGACAGATGCACCAACATTATTCCAGGTAAATGGTCCTGTTGGTCTGGCTTCTTGGAAAGATTACTGCTACGATCTGAAGGATTCTAAGATCGCAGGTGAACTGACAAATGATGAATTTGCTCTGATGGATGGCGATTCTATGGCAGGTATCGGCTATGTTATCGAGACATACGGCATCATTTACAACAAAGCCCTTCTTGAAAAAGCAGGTTATACACAGGATGATATCAAGAGCTTTGATGATCTGAAGAAAGTTGCTGAAGACATCACAGCACGTAAGGATGAGCTTGGCTTCTCAGCCTTTACATCCGCAGGTATGGATGGCTCTTCTGACTGGAGATTCAAGACACATCTTGCAAATCTTCCAATCTACTATGAATACAAAGCAGACGACATCAATACAACAGATGCCATCAAAGGTACATACCTTGACAACTATAGAAATATCTGGGATCTTTACATCAACAACGCAACATGTGATCCGTCCCTTCTTTCCACAAAGACAGGTGATGATGCAGTTGCTGAATTCGTAACAGAACAGGCTGTATTCTATCAGAATGGTACATGGGCATACAACGATGTTGCAGAACTCGGTGATGACAACCTTGGCATGCTGCCAATCTACATCGGTGCTGAAGGTGAAGACAAACAGGGTCTTTGTACAGGTACAGAGAACTACTGGTGTGTTAACAGCAAAGCAAGCGAAGCAGATATCCAGGCTACACTTGATTTCATGTACTGGTGTGTAACATCTGAAGTTGGTACAAAAGCTATGTGCGGCGGCGAAGGTGCAATGCCATCCGGTGACGCAGGCATGGGCTTTGTTATTCCTTTCAAAGGCAACCTTGAATCATCCAATCCTCTGGTTAACATCGCTAACCAGTATGTAGCTGATGGCTATACACCAGTTGCATGGACATTCTCCACAATGCCTTCAGAAGAATGGAAGAACGGTGTTGGTTCTGCTCTGACAACATACGCAGCAGACCAGACAGATGATAACTGGGCAGCAGTTGTAAGCGCATTCGTAGACGGATGGGCTAAAGAAGCAGCAGCTTCCAAATAATCAGGAACGCAAACGGTTTTATATCGTAACTGTAGATTAAAAGACAGTGGGCGGGCATCCCTTGCCCGCCCACTGGTTTTTTATGCGGGTAGAATCTGCCAGGCATATTTGGACTCGCACTTTTATCAACTTAAGAGGGAGGTTGATTTTGTGGAAAAGGCCATTAAACGTTATCTTCCGATATTCGTTTTACCGACTCTGGCTGCATTTATCATAGGTTTTATCGCACCGTTTATTATGGGTGTTGGACTGTCCTTTTGTGAATTCACGACAGTCAAAGATGCGAAATTTGTAGGTATCAGCAATTATGTAAAAGCATTTCAGGATACAATTTTCAGACATTCGTTTTGGTATACGGCACTTTTTGCGATTGTATCACTGATAGTGATTAATGTCTGCGCCTTTGCACTGGCGCTGGCTCTGACGAGGAAAATGAGAGGAACAAACATCTTCAGGACGATTTTCTTTATGCCGAACCTGATTGGTGGTATTGTTCTTGGATATATATGGCAGCTGATTTTTAACGGTATTCTTGCAAAATATTCCACAGCGCTGGCATTGAACCAGTGGCTGGGCTTCTGGGGACTGATCATTCTGGTATCATGGCAGCAGATTGGTTATATGATGATCATCTATATTGCCGGACTTCAGTCTATTCCTGGAGAAGTTATGGAAGCAGCACAGATTGACGGTGCCAACAGCTGGCAGTGCTTATGGAAAGTTACCATTCCGATGATGATGCCGTCTATTACGATTTGTACATTCTTATCCATTACCAACGGATTTAAGCTTTTCGACCAGAACCTGTCATTGACAGCTGGTGAGCCGTCCAAATTATCTGAAATGATGGCGCTGAATATTTACAACACATTCTATGGCCGTTCAGGATGGGAAGGTGTTGGGCAGGCCAAAGCGGTTATTTTCTTTGTCATCGTTGTGGCTATTGGGCTTATTCAGCTGAGAGCAACACGTTCGAAGGAGGTGCAGCAGTAAATGAAGAACAAAAAGACATTGAGCTGGATCGGTACAATCTTTTTTACCATATTGGGTCTCATTTATATTGCACCGATTATTATTGTATTACTTAACTCATTTAAGAAGAAATCATTTATCAATCTGGAACCGTTCAAGCTTCCGTCAGCGAAGAATTTCATTGGTCTGGACAACTATACAACTGCGTTGGATCAGTATGGCCTGCTGAAGGCTGTAGGATGGACAGTATTTATTACTGTGGGTTCTGTTATCGTTATTCTGATCTGTACTTCTATGTGCGCATGGGCAATTACCCGAGTGAAGAATAAGTTTACCAATGCATTTTATTTATTATGTGTTTTCTCAATGGTTGTACCATTTCAGATGGTTATGTTTACATTGTCATTGATCGCAGACCGTCTCAAATTAAATACACCTTGGGGCATCATTATTATTTATCTGGGATTTGGTGCCGGGTTGGCCGTCTTTATGTTCTGCGGTTTTGTTAAATCCATTCCTATTGAAATAGAAGAAGCGGCTATGATTGACGGATGCAATCCGGTGCGTACATTCTTCTCAGTTGTATTGCCGATCATGCAGCCAACTTATATTTCAGTTGGTATTCTTGAGACAATGTGGATCTGGAATGACTTCCTGCTGCCATATCTTGTTTTGGATATTAATAAATATAAGACGATTTCCATCGCAATCCAGTATATGAAGGGCAGTTATGGACGAGTAGATATGGGCGCGATCATGGCGGCGCTGATTATGGCGGTTATTCCTGTTATTATCTTTTATCTTGCCTGCCAGAAATATATTATCGAGGGTGTTGCAGCCGGTGCTGTTAAGGGTTAGAATTGTATGCGGAAATCCTGCTGAGAAATGTGTCTGCGAAGCAGACTGACATTCTGTATCAGGATTCGCAGACAGATATTGAATCTGACACCTGAAGAGAGAGGTAAAAACTGTGACAATAAAAGACATTGCAAAGGAAGCCGGATATTCCGTAGGTACAGTCTCAAGGGTACTGAATAATCATCCGGATGTTTCTGACAAGGCCAGGAAAAAGGTCATGGCCGTTGTCAAAAAAAATCATTTTAAACTGAACAATAATGCGAAGCATCTGAAACAGCAGTCTAACAGTGGTATTGCAGTGATTGTCAAAGGTAATAATAACATGCTTTTTGCAACGATTGTTGAAAAGCTTCAGGGATTGATCAAAGAGCGTGGCTATGTCTGTCTGATCTACTATATTGATGAGGATGAGAATGAAGTTGAACAGGCACTGCAGATTTGTCGTGAACGGCAGCCCATGGGCATTCTTTTTCTAGGCAGCGATTTAGAGTATTATCGCGGTCGTTTTGGGGATGCCGGCATTCCGGGGCTGCTGGTTACGAACTCGGCAGAGGGGATGGAACTTGAGAATCTTTCAAGCGTCAGTACGGATGATGAAGGCGCGGCACAGACGGCGATAGAGTATCTGTTCACGCTGGGACACAGAGAAATCGGGGTATTAGGCGGCAAATTGGAGAATTCTTACGCAGCAAGGTCCAGATATATGGGCTGTCGGAGAGCATTTGAACTCCGTGGACGGAATTTTGACAGGAGCCGACAGTATGAAGGTGCCAGATTCTCTATGGAAGATGGTTATCATGGCATGCTGAGAATTCTGAACAAGATGCCTGAGGTGACAGCCGTTTTTGCTATGTCAGATGTGATGGCGATTGGGGCCATTCGGGCCATCAAAGACCGGGGCCTTCGGGTACCGGAAGATATTTCGGTGATTGGCTTTGATGGTATTGTACTCAGTCAGTATATGTGTCCGAGATTGACGACCATCAAGCAGGATAGTGAGATTATTGCCAGACGTAGTCTGGAGATACTGCTTGGCAATATCCGGGAGGAGCTTCCGGTGACGTATGAGAGAATTCCGTCACTTTTTATAAGGGGTGAAAGTACCTGCGCTCTGTCAGAACAGAATAAAGGAGATGAGAAAAAGTGAGGAAAAGCGGTATTTTGATGCACCTGGCGTCTCTGCCGTCTGAATACGGCGTTGGAACGATGGGGGCAGCGGCAAGAAAGTTTGCTGATTTCCTCAGCGATGCAGGACAGCAGTATTGGCAGCTTCTGCCAATCTGTCCGACCAGTTACGGTGATTCGCCGTATCAGTCCTTTTCTACATTTGCAGGCAATCCTTATTTCATTGATTTGGATTTGCTGGCGTCTGAAGGGCTTTTGGATAAAAAAGAATATGTATCTGTTAATTGGGGTGATGATGTATCACGAATTGATTATGGAAGACTTTATGAACAACGCTATCCGGTTTTAAAATTGGCCGCAAAACGTTTTTTGGAAAATGAACCGGAAGATTTTGAGACATTTTGCGAGCTGCAGGCTTTCTGGCTGGAAGACTATGCGCTGTTTATGACATTGAAGGATACCCATGGCGGCTGTTCATGGTGGCAGTGGGAGGATGAACTGAAAAGACGCGATCATTTGGCCATTGATAAAGTACGCGAAACAATGGCTGAACAGATTGCTTTCTGGAAAGTGCTGCAGTATTTCTTCTTCCGTCAGTGGAAGAGTCTGAAGCAGTATGTCAATGACAAAGGCATTGATTTTATCGGTGATCTGCCGATTTATGTTTCCCAGGACAGCGTGGATGTCTGGGCCCATCCGGAACTTTTCCAGCTGGATGAGAATCTGATGCCGAAGGAAGTTTCCGGTTGTCCGCCGGATGGCTTTTCTGCCACAGGACAGTTGTGGGGCAATCCGCTCTTTGACTGGGACAAGATGGCAGAAGATGATTATGCATGGTGGGTCGGAAGAATCGATTATTTCTGTCATATTTATGATGTATTGAGAATCGACCATTTCCGAGGCTTTGATTCTTATTTTGCGATTCCGTATGGCGCTGAGACAGCCAAAGACGGTTACTGGAAGCAGGGTCCGGGCATGAAACTTTTCAATGCGGTGGAAGCCAAGATTGGTAAACAACCGATTATTGCCGAAGATTTAGGCTTTCTGACAGACTCTGTCAAGAAACTTTTGGCTGACAGCGGATTTCCTGGCATGAAAGTTTTTGAATTGGGCTTTGACAGCAGGGATACCAATGGCAACGGCTATCAGCCGCATAACTTTATCAGGGACTGTGTGGCTTATACAGGAACCCATGACAATGATACCATTCAAGGCTGGTTTGCATCCGCGGATCCTGTTGATACAGAATGGGCCAGAGAATACTTCCGATTGACAAAAGAGGAAGGCTATCACTGGGGTATGATGCGGGCTTTGTGGGGCAGTGTGGCAGACACAGCCATCGTGCAGGCGCAGGATCTTCTGGGACTTGGCAGCGAAGCCAGAATGAACGAGCCGTCCACTGTGGGGCGGAACTGGCAGTGGCGGGCATTGCCGGGAGTGTTCACAGAAGAACTGGCACAGAAGATACATCGGATGATGGTGCTGTATGAGAGAGTGAACTAAAACAGAATTTAAGAGAGAGATTATATAAAGCGGCCGTGAGCAGAAAGCTCACGGCCGCTTGTTTTGTACCTATGAGATAGTCTATAATCCCAGAACATTTGACAGAAATAGTTTAAGAAGCGCTGCCACGGCAAATGCCAGGACGGCAGTAATGATAATTCGGATTGCTTTAGGAAAATTATCAAGTACAGACGATCTGTTTTTTCGATGGAGTTTATTAATCAAACCTGTTGAATAAAAAACAATCATAGTAATCGTTACCGGCACTAAAGTTTCGCAATACAAATACAGTTTTTCAAAGAAGCTATTTTGTCCGGATACGCCGGCAGCTTCAAGAATATAACAGAGAATGAGCGCGCAGACACCTGTAATACTTAAATTCCTGACATTCTTGATCATATTGATTTTTTCTTCACCTGCATAATCTGATAATTTTTCAGCGACTTCTTTGACTTCTTCGTTCATATTCTCACTTTTCCTTTCACCATTGATGATTTCAGGAATACTTACATCGAAAAATTCTGAAATTTCCACAAGCAGACTGATATCTGGCATGTTATGCCCGGTTTCCCAACGGGAAATCGTTCTGGCGGAGACATTGAATTGTTCGGCAAGCTGTTCCTGAGTGATACCTTGTTCCTTTCGAAGTTCTCTGATGAAACTTCCAATTTTTTGTTGATTCACACTGTAACCTCCTTGATAACAGGGTAAAATAAAATATCTGCCGGAAACACGACACAAAGTGAGAAATGCTGTATTTCGGAAGCAGACACATATGTCTGGTACATGAATTTTATTGTAACATGAATTAGATTCAGATAAAACATAAAAGAGAAGTTTATATTGAGCTTTTAACTTTTTTACTGTATACTGTTAAAGGTGAAAGTGATAAAGCACAACTTTTAATAACTATGGCGTTTTGCTATTTAGGGAAGGAAATTTAGAATGTTTATTGTACAGCTTATTGAAGCCACCTACAATTTTCTGTGGGGCGACTTATTTCAAATTCCGCTGCCGGTCGGCGGTTCTATCGGCATTTCACTGCTGATTATATTTCTTGTGCCGGCGGCGGTTTATTTTACGATTCGTACGCGTTTTATGCAGGTTCGCCTGTTCCCGGATATGGTGCGTGCCCTGACGGAACAAAAGAGCGGGGAAAATGGTCTGTCACCTTTTCAGACTTTGATTGTATCCACGGCCACCCGTGTCGGTATGGGGAATCTTGTGGGTGTTGTAGCGGCTATTTCTGCCGGTGGTGCGGGCGCCGTTTTCTGGATGTGGATCATGGCGGTTTTGGGTTCTGCCACAGCTTTTATCGAGGCCACACTGGCACAGCTTTATAAAGAAAAAGACCCGCTCTACGGCGGTTATCGCGGTGGACCGGCTTATTATATTCACCGCTTTTTCGAGCGCAAAGAAGGCAGGAAGAAAAGGTATGTTCTGCCGGCGGTATTATTTGCCATTTCGGGTCTGATCTGCTGGTGCGGTATCAGTCAGGTTATCAGTAATTCGGTTTCGGAATCATTTAACAATGCCTTTAACATTCCGCCGCTTTATACAACGATTGCACTGGTAATTTTGGCGGCGGTGATCGTGCTCAGGAAAAATGCGACGGTCAAGGTGCTGGATGTATTGGTACCGGTGATGGCTGTTTTATATTTTGTGATCACATTGATTATCATCGGAATGAATATAACGGCATTGCCGGGGGTTTTTCAGCGTATTTTTGAAGAAGCTTTCGGCATCCGGCAGTTTGCCGGCGGAAGTTTTGGCGCTATTTTGATGAATGGTGTAAAACGCGGCTTGTTTTCCAATGAGGCCGGTTCGGGTTCTGCACCTTGTGCGGCAGCTGCTGCAGAGGGAAAGACACCGGTGACCATGGGACTAGTTCAGTCTCTTGGCGTCTTTATCGATACCATTGTGATTTGCAGCTGCACCGCATTTATTATGCTGCTTGTACCGCAGGAAGTGACAGATGGTCTGTCAGGTATGGCACTTTTGCAGACGGCCATGGAATTTCATCTGGGGCGATTTGGCGTGATTTTTATTGCAGTCACATTAGCTATGTTCAGTTTTTCAACATTTCTCGGTATTCTTTTTTATGCCCGATCTAATGTGGCGTACCTTTTTGGTGATAAATGGTGCTGGCAGATGGCCTATAAAGTATTGGCGCTGGTTATGCTGTTCATCGGCGGTATTGCCGCCTATACATTTGTATGGGATCTGGGTGATGTGGGCATCGGCCTGATGACATTGTTTAATATTTCAATCCTATATCCGTTGTCGAAGGAGGCATTTCAGGCACTGGGACAGTATGAGAAAGAGAAAGCGGAGAAATAGGATTTTTGTAAAGTATTTAAGTCATTTGCATCGGATAATGCCCAGCAAAGTTAATATTTGGTAAAGACGGTAACCGTTTCACAGGTCATGGGGTGCGGGGCACAGCGTGGTTACAAAAAGCGCGTGCGTGGTACGGAAGTAGATGTGATGATGCTACCGAAAATTAAGTTTGAAATTGTCGTATCCTCAGAAGAATGGGAGCAGAAAACTATTGCTGCGATTCAGAAAGCCGCTTTCACAGGCGAAGTCGGTGACGGCAAGATTTTCAGCTATGAAATTCGTTCTGCCATGAAGATCCGGACAAGGGAATGCGGGTATGATGCGTTAAATTAAAAAGAATTGAAATGTCAGAAGTAGAGATGTGCTTCTGACATTTTTAATGCTTGATTTTGAAAAAAATCAGGATTAATATATAGTACAGACAATAACATAATCAATATTCGAAAAACAGAATGAATGACATGAAATGGAAAGGGTGATCAGAATGTCAAATTATAGTATATTTTTGCCAAGTTATAGCGTAGGGGAGGAATGTTATAAAGAGATTCCTTATGTAACACGAAAGTATGGTAAAAAGGCAGTTGCTATCGGAGGAAAGACGGCGATGTCTAAAGCGAAGCCGGAATTATTAAAGGCTTTGGAAGGCACTGATTTTGAAATTACTGATTTTATCTGGTATGGCGGTGATTCGAATTATGAAAATGTTGAAATACTGAAGAAGCACCCGGAAGTAATAAATGCAGATATGCTGTTTGGTATCGGCGGCGGACGTGCCTGTGATACAGTTAAGATTTTGGCGGATATGTTGGATAAACCGTTTTTTACCTTTCCGACACTGGCCTCTAACTGTGCCGCATGTACAGCTATTGCGGTTGTATATAATCAGGATGCATCTTTTAAAGAGTATTATTATATGAAGACGCCGGCTTATCATACTTTTATTAATACAAAAGTCATTTCAGATTCACCTGCAGAGTTGTTTTGGGCAGGAATTGGTGATGCCCTTTCAAAAGAATACGAAGTTCTTTTTGTAACCCGTGATAAGCCGATGTATCATACACCATTGATGGGACATTGTATTTCAACCATTTGTACAGAACCTCTGCTGACGTACGGCAAACAGGCATTGGAAGATTGCCGACAGAGAAAACCATCTTTTGCACTGGAACAGGTTGCATTGGATATTATCATTTCAACAGGTATTGTGTCAAATTTTGAAACCCATGAAGCACAGCCGGATCCGAAGGATGATTATTATTACAACAGTACACTTGCTCATTGTGTTTATTATGGCGTATCTACGATACCGGCAGCGGAGAAACATCTGCACGGGGAGATCGTTTCCTTTGGTGTGCTGTGTCTGCTGACCTATGATGGACAGATTAGAGAACGTGATAAAATTATGGCATTTAACGCAGATATGAGATTGCCGGTTACACTGGAAGAAATGGATTTGACAACGGAAGATGTGGATAAGATTGTGAAGAAAGCATCCAGCGTGATCGAGTGGCAGTTCGTACCGGGCGGTGCATCAGAGGAAAAATTTAAAAACGCTATCCTGGAAACAGATGAAGCCGGAAAGAGTTATCTGGCACAACATTAAAAGGAGTAAAAATAAACAGAGATGTAGCACGGATTAAAAATGGGTGAAACCTGTGGCATGATGATGCAGGGTTCATCCATTTTCTGCTTGACGAAGAAACAAATTTGCAGTATGATATTTTACAGATTAGATAGTTTACATTGTGAACTAAATGGACGGCATGAGTACTCCGATATGAAGATACAAAACTTCTGATGAATGGTATGAAGGATCAGTTGGTGTATCAAAAAGATGCTGCATCAATAAAGATTGAACAGGATATATGAAATGAGAAATACAGAAAAGGACAAATATTGGCGAGAGATGATTAGAAAACAGGGAGAATTGCGGCATTTTGGCAGCATGGCTATTCGAAAGAGCAGTAAAGGAGATCTGGCATCTGCACAGGAGGTGGATTTACTGTTTCGAGTGGCTTTGTCAGGCGGTATGATGACACCGGGACAGCTGGCAGCGGATATGGGAGTCAGTAAGACGATTATTAGTCGTTTAATCGATAGTCTTGAGAAGAAAGCACTGATTATTAAAGAAAGAACATTGAACGACCGGAGAAGTTATGGTATTCGTGTAACAGATGATGGCAAAGAAGAAGTAGACCGGATGTATTATTATTACCTTGATCCATTGTACACATTAAGGGAACAGATGACGTCAGATGATTTTGAGAAATTATTCAGACTCATTGAAGCGGCCAATACGATTTTGAGTAATGCGAATAGCAAATAGATAAGAAGCGTCAATAGTCGCACAGACTGAAATAGAAAAATGAAGCAAAAGAATATGATTAATGAAAGGATGAAAGATTAATGACATTTTATCAGGAATTGCAGTTGAGTTCCGCGGGTTCCAAACAATTAATTAAAAACACAACAGATAAGAAGGAAAAACGCAGACATATTTTGATTTATAATTTTAAAGTCTATCTGGTCATGACATTCTGTTTTGCACTGGTAACCTTATACAGCATGATCTTCGGATCGGACAATAGCGTAGCCGGGGTTGTTTTTCTGTTAGCACTTCTGGTGCTTCGCCAGGCGGATTTTGGTATTCGGACGCATCATGGTCTGCTGTGTATTGTCGGTATTTTTGCTATTTTGATCGTCGGACCGAGGGTCTCCAATATGGTTTCACCATGGGCGGCCTTTGTTATTAATATTGGCTGCATTTTTACATTAATGCTGCTTGGCTGCCACAATGTCATTATGTACAATCATTCCACATTTGTGCTGGGATATTTATTGCTTCAGGGATATGATGTCACCGGCAGATCCTATTATCTGCGTGTTATCAGTCTGTTGGTGGGGATGCTGATCTGTATGGCTGTTTTTTATAAGAATCAGCGCAAGCGTCCTTACAGAAGACATTTTCTGGATATTTTCAGAGAATTCAATATTCGTTCGGCCAGAAACTGGTGGTACATCAAACTGACACTGGTGGTTTCAACAGCGTTGCTGATTTTCTCATTGCTGGGGCTGCCGAGAGCCATGTGGGCCGGCATTGCATGCATGTCCGTCTGTCTGCCGTTTTCGTCGGATATTGTCGAACGTGCCAAAAAGCGAGGTCCGTATAACATCGTCGGCTGTCTGATTTTCCTTGTATTGTATTACATACTTCCGCCATCCATGTATCCTTATATCGGCATCATTGGCGGAATTGGTGTTGGTTACTCTGCAGGATACGCATGGCAGACAGTCTTCAATACCTTCGGCGCCCTCTCCATCGCTTCCGGCCTCTTTGGTGCGGCAGGAGCGGTCGCTCTCCGAATCGGCGCCAATGTCTTTGGTTCTGTTTATACTGTACTGTTCGATAAGGCTATGAATGGCCTTATACAACTGGTTAATAGCAGAGAATGCAGGAAAGCAGTATAAATCTGTATTCTACATAGTTGATAAAAATAAAATCATAAGATATTTCTTACGGATGAAAAATAGTGTCGGCTAATTTTATTTAAAAGCTGTGATATTTAAATGAAGTCGAAATAAACAGCTGCGAAAGCATAAAATTCGAAAAGGTGCAGCGCGAGCGTGCCTGCTTTGAATAGGGCTTTTGCTGCACCTTTCGTAGACTAGGGATTTCGCAGCATTGTTTTCGCAGCGTCAAATAAAGTAATTCTGTTTTCCCGGCCGGAAGAAATACCGTACATGCATGACCGTCGACAGGAGCAGTGTCAGAAACTCTGCCACCGGAATGGCAATCCATGCGCCGGTTAAGTCAAGGAAAGTCGGCAAAATCAACAAGCTCAATACAATAAATACAAGCGTTCGGCAGAAGGAAATCATTGCGGAAATCAGACCGTTGGATAAGGCGGTGAAAAATCCGGAGGAAGTAATGTTTAAACCGCTGAACAGGAAGTTAATGGCAAAAATCTTAAATCCCGGAGCAGCCAGCCGGAAAGTATCCGCATCATGTGTAAAGACGGAAACAATTGGTGTGGATAATGTAACGGCAGCGATCGTCAGAAGAACTGAGGAAATACCCACAAAGAGGAAAGCAATACGATGGATATTTTTCAGTTCTTTTTTGTTGCCTGCGCCGTACTGGAAACCGACGATCGGTCCGATGCCGATGGAAAATCCAAGATAAAAGGCATTGAACAGGAACTGTCCGTACAGTAAAATCGTGATGGCAGCGACACCCTGTTCGCCGGCCAGACGCATCATGACAATATTGAACAGAAATGTAACAATGGCATTGGACAGCTGTGAGATCATTTCAGAGGAACCATTATAACAGGCCTGTCCAAGCTCCCTGAGATGGAGTCTGAAATGGGTGAAATGCAGAGAACCTTTCGAAAATGTAAAAAACAGCAGGCCGGCGATAGCCGGAATGGATTGACCGATACCTGTGGCAAGGGCAGCTCCGCTGATGCCCATCTGGCAAACAACGATAAAAACATAGTCCAAAACGGCATTCAGGATACCTGCGATCATCGTCAGAACAAGGCCAAGGTTTGGTCGGCCTGCAGTAACAAAATAAGACTGAAACAGACATTGCAGGATGGCTGCCGGTGCAAAGCTGACGACGACAGAAAGGTAACTGTCGCAGTCAGCCAGCAGAAGATCGCTGGCTCCCAGGATTCTGGAAATAGAAGTCAGATTCATATGGGTCAGCACAAGAATGACAACACTGATGAGCAGACTGATGACCACAAACTGGGTCATACATTCCTTGGCTTCTTTATCTTTGCCTTCCCCCATGTAACGGCTGATAATGGCATTGCCACCGGTGCCCAGCATGGTGCCAATGGCAAAAACAATATTAATGATTGGATAAACAATGTTTAAAGAGGACAGGGCATTGCTGCCGACAAAACGTGAAATAAAAATACCGTCGATAATCGTATATAACGACATAAACATCATCATAATGATGGAAGGTGCGGCAAATTTTAAAAGAGAGGCCGGTGTAAAATGGCCGTTAATTGAGTGACTCATAAATAAAATCCTTTCAAAAGATAGTGTAACTTTTATCAACATTTGATAGAATATACTAATGGGTAACCCTATAGTCAAGAGGGAATACAAATATTTACAATTAGATGCGTGAAAAGGCAGAAATGCTTTTGGAGGGATAAAATGGACAGGCATGAATATATGACAACAGGTGAGTTTGCGTCGGCCATGGGTGTTTCAAAGGATACATTGTTTCATTATGATGACATTGGCTTATTTTGCCCTGAAAAGGTATCGGGAAACGGGTATCGATATTATTCCATTTATCAGATGGAGACATTTGATACCATACGGATGCTGCGGGACCTGGGGATACCTCTGAAAGAAATCAGAGATATGCTTGCGCATCGCAGTCCGGAGCGGGTGATGCATGTTTTTGCAGAGAGAGAACAGCAGATTGACAGGCAGATAGAAAAGCTAAGAGCGATGAAACAATGGCTGTCCAGGCGGCGGGAGAAAATTGCAGATGCAGAAAAAACAGATTTTTCGGAAGTGACGATTCAGGCATTTCCCGAGAGATATTATTTGTATGGGCATGTAGCGGATGGCCTGGAGAAATCCATCTATCGGAAAACCAGCGAGTTGATTGCGGAATTCAAGAAGTCAGGTATGCGGAGCGATTATGATGCAGCTTATATTCAATATGACGAAAATGTCCAAAAAGGGAAATTTACAGAGTATGACAATACGATTCTGCTGGTGGATGAGCGGCCTGCGACAGGTCAGTATGAGATTCTGCCGGGAGGCAGGTATATTACTGCTTATCATGTAGGGCATTGGATGAATATTGGACAGACATATGAGCGATTGCTGCAATATAAAGAACAGCATCACTTAAAGACTGAGTCGTTTTATATTGAGCGGTATGTGGTGGACAATTTTATTGCCAAGGAAATAGAGGATTATGTAACTGAAGTAGCAGTGAGAATTTTGGATGCGAGTGACAGGTGATCATTCAGGCAGCAGATGAATTGAAGAGAAACTTTGAATAGACAGGAGAAATCAGATGAAGAATATACATGGCGGAGATATTTATCAATACAATAATATTCTGGATTTTTCAGCGAATATTAATCCGCTTGGGGCCCCGGAATCAGTGAATCGGTCAATTGTTGATGCTATCGGGCAAATTGGTCATTATCCGGAAATGTACAGCGACAGTCTGCGAAAAGCCATCGGAGAGAAGTATCATATAGACAGCAGTCAGATCATTTGCGGAAATGGAGCGGCGGACGTTATTTATCGGTATGTGTATGCGGTAAGACCAAAGAAAATTCTGGTGACGGCACCTTGCTTTGCGGAGTATGAGGGAGCCTGGCAAAGTCTTTGGGCATCACATGACGTACCTGAAGCAGTGGTATATGCTTTGAATCACCAGGATTTTTGCATTAAAGAAGATATTTTGACGTTGATTGAACGGGAAATGCCGGAGGTTGTTTTTTTGTGCAATCCTAATAATCCGACTGGGGTTCTGATACCGGTACAGATTTTAGCATCAATTGCTGAATGCTGCAAAGTCAATAAAATCCGGTTGTTTCTGGATGAGTGTTTCATGGATTTTACAGGACGTGAAGAAGAAAATTCTTTAGTTGAAAAGCTGAAGGAATATCCAAATTTAATGATATTGAAGGCTTTTACAAAGATGTATGCCATGGCTGGTGTCCGTCTGGGATTTGGTTTGACAGCGGATACAGAATTGATCGATCGGATGTATCAGGCAGGGCCGCCATGGAATGTGTCAGTTCTGGCAAGTGCAGCAGGCAAAGCAGCCCTCAAAGAGGATGATTTTGTCAAAGAAACTGTGCAGTATATCAGAAAAGAAAAAGAATATTTGTATCAGGCATTGGATACACTGGGGGTACAGTATTGGAAAAGCGCAGCTAATTATATATTACTGAAAGCAGATAGTGACTTAAAGGAACGTTTGATTGCAGCAGGCATACTGATTCGTGACTGCAGCAACTACAGAAATCTTTCGGAGGGATATTTCAGGATTGCAGTCAAAAGCCATGCGGATAATGAAAAATTAATCGCAGCGCTGAAAGTAGTTTTGGAGAGATAAATGAATTGGAGCAGCGAAATTACCGGAGAAAGTTTGAACTGTCAGAATGATAAAAAAGTTTTGAGAAAATGATAAAAAGTGATTGACAAAAGCGTAGATATCGTGTATTATAACGATAACAGTAATGATTACTGTTATTTAAGAATAAAACGAAACACGAATATAAAATCATATCGAGAAAAGGAGATTATAATTATGAAGAAATGGGTTTGTACAGTATGTGGTTATGTTTATGAAGGTGAAAACGCTCCGGAGTTTTGTCCAGTCTGTAAGGCACCGGCCAGCAAGTTCAAAGAACAGTCCGGTGATAAGACATGGGCTGCAGAACATGTTGTAGGTGTTGCTCAGGGTGCACCTGAAGATATCATGGCTGATTTAAGAGCGAACTTCGAAGGTGAATGTTCAGAAGTCGGTATGTATCTGGCAATGGCGCGTGTGGCGCACAGAGAAGGCTATCCTGAGATCGGTTTATACTGGGAGAAAGCCGCTTATGAAGAAGCTGAACATGCAGCGAAGTTTGCAGAGCTTCTGGGTGAAGTTGTCACAGACAGCACGAAGAAGAACCTGGAGATGAGAGTAGATGCTGAACACGGCGCAACAGAAGGCAAGTTCGACCTTGCGAAACGTGCGAAAGCGCTGAACCTGGATGCTATCCACGACACAGTTCATGAGATGGCCCGCGATGAGGCGAGACACGGCAAAGCGTTTGAAGGTCTGCTGAAGAGATACTTCGGTTAATTAAAAGTATTTAGAAAAAAGTTCCATACAATTCTGTAACATGAATAGTATGGGGCTTTTTTTTATGTAATAGGAAATCTGTTGGAATTCCCTATTACATAAAAAGGCACTGTGTGCCAGAAAGCGCAGTTCGCGGAGAGGAATATATAGCGGTGCTATCCGCTCACGCGCGAAAGTGTGCGACAAGCGCACACTTTGTTCTTAGAATGAAAAAAGATTGACAAGTGCTGGGTTAGCGGATAAGGTATAGGGTAGAAGGAGAAAGTTGTGCTATGAAGAAAATCAATTTTAATGAAGTTATAAAGGAAATTATCATTCTGACGGCAGCAGTGGCGATCATTGCAGCAGCAGTTTATTTTTTCCTTGTACCGAGTCATACGTCTGTCAGCAGTATTTCTGGTCTGGGTATTGTCTTGTCGAATTTTGTGCCGTTGCCCTTGTCAGCGATTACCATGATTCTGAATGTGGTGCTGCTGATCATCGGATTTTTGACATGCGGCAGGGAATTTGGTATAAAAACGGTTTATACAAGCATTATGCTGCCTGTATTTATCGGTATTTTTGAAAAGATATTTGCGGGTTATGATTCCATGACAGGAAGTCAGGAACTGGATGTGATTTGCTATATTCTGGTTGTCAGCGTGGGATTAAGTATTTTGTTTAACCGCAATGCATCTTCCGGCGGCCTGGATATTGTGGCGAAGATCATGAATAAATATTTACATATGGAACTGGGAAAAGCCATGTCTCTCTCCGGCATGTGTGTGGCATTGTCCGCTGCACTGGTCTATGACAAGAAGACCGTGGTTCTGAGTATTCTCGGCACTTATTTCAACGGCATTGTGCTGGATCATTTTATTTTCGACCACAATATCAAGCGCAGAGTCTGCATTATTACAGAGAAGGAAGAGGCTCTGAGAAAGTTTATTATTCATGAGCTGCACAGCGGCGCAACGATTTATGAGGCCATTGGCGCTTATAATAAAGAAAAACACAATGAGATTATCACGATTGTTGATAAGAGCGAATATCAGAAACTGATGGCGTATATCAATCATGAGGATCCGAAGGCCTTTATTACGGTTTATAATGTATCGCATATGCAGTATCAGCCGAAGGTGTGGAAATAGATATTGTCGGGTTTTAAGTTTAAGGGGAACCGGCGATTGATTCCGCCGGTAAAATATAAAGAATAGAGATTACAGGAGGTAATGTTTATGGAGTTCAAAGATGTTGTGTACGGACGCAGGTCGGTGAGAAGATTCAAGGATACACCGGTGGATGACAAAATTTTGAAAGAAATTGTAGATGCGGCCCTGTGGGCACCATCGGGAGTGAATCTCCAGCCATGGTATTATGTGGTTATCCGTACACCTGAGAAGATGACAAGATTGAAAGAAATGATGAGCGTTGTTTCTGACAGGGATAAACCGCATCTGGAAGAACGTTTTTCTGCTCACCCGGAAGTTGTAAAGACGACACTTTCGTTCATCAGTACACTTGGCGGGGCGCCTGCGGTAGTACTGGCTTTCAGGGACAAGCCGGATTATACATGGGCCCTTCTGGATGAAGGTGTTGTTCAGAGTGTTGCAGCTTCCATGGAGAATCTGGTTCTCAGTGCCTATGACCATGGTGTGTCCAGCTGTTGGATGACAGCAGCAAACCAGGCTCATATGACAAAGGATCTCAGAGATGAATTTGCACCGGGACATGGTGAACTGGTGGGAATTATAGCTTTGGGATACAATGCAGCGGAGGAGGCGCCGAAGGCACCGAAGAGGAAAGCAGATAAGTTTGTGCTGATCTGACAATCACGTTTGTGACAGAGATATTTATTTTGAATTGGCAAATTTATTGTAACTATGGGGCGTCCATGGCAATTCTACCACGGAGAGGTGTTGATTTTTAGCTGGTCATGTTATGCTGAAAAGGTAAAAAGGAGGATTGCCATGGATACAGTTAAGATTGGAAAATATATTGCCGGAAAGAGAAAAGCCCTTGGAATGACGCAGGCACAGGTGGCAGAGAAACTGGGAATGAGTGACAAGTCCGTTTCCAAGTGGGAGCGGGGCATCTGTCTGCCGGATGTTTCTGTTTATATGGCGTTGTGTGAAATCCTCGGAATATCTCTCAATGAATTTATTGCTGGGGAAGATATTGAACCTGCTGAGGTGGTTCAGAAATCCGAGGAAAATCTGATCCAGGTGACGGAGGATGGAGAACACCGCAAGCGCAAATTGAAAAAAATCATTGTGTTGCTGGCAGTTTTCGGAAGCGTGATGGCGGGGATTCTGATTTATCTGTTGACGTTTAAAAATCAGCCGAGAGTGAATTACATAGAACCGCTGGCACAGGATAGTACAGAGATGAATATTGCCGGTATGCTTTCAGATGCGGATGGCGCTTTTTTATATGATTATGCTGTGGATAAGGAAATTAAAGGTATATCATTTGAATTGGCTGTTTACAAAAAAGGTGTGTTGGAATCCGAAAGCTCGCTGGGAACAATAAGCTGGTCCGAGCTTGAGCAGATTTCGTTAAGAAACGGAATGATTGCGGTTATACCGGATTTTCAGAATTTTAAAGTTAAACTGATTGTTGCCGGTGAAGGAACAAAATTTTCTACGGAATTTAATATTTTGGAGGATGTACAGGGTAGAAATTATTACGGACGGTCAGCAAAAAGCATTGATGAAGGAAAAATAACGATTCAGCCCGGAAAAGAAATCGGCATATTGGCTTTGTATTATGCAAAAAACGCGTTGAGTGTGACACCATTCTCAGATATTGAAAATGAAAATGTTGACAGCTGTAATGATGAGGTTTATTATCTGACAGTGAAATTCGAAAAAGACGATGATGCTTGGGATTAAAAAGTCAAATACAGCGTATAATATAGGTGAATGAAATAATAAGGCAATGAAGGTGCAGCGTATTTTGGACGCTGCATTTTTCTTTGTAGAAATAAATATTTTCTTTGGAAGATTGGCTGGAGAAAGAATTGAATGTTGCAAAAATGATATTATAGATGATAATTTATATTGCAAAAATGATAAAATCTCAGCTGATATGTTATACTGAATTCAGCTGATGATAGAATGACATACATGGGAGGTATACGATGAAACAGACACAGAATAATTCATTTGACAGCCAGCAGGTACTTTCAGTCATTGAGCAGTACAGTATGGCACTGGATTTGTTGGATGCGTATGACCATCAGACGATGGAAAGACCAAAAGGAAATGAAGCCGCATATGTATTAACTTATGAGGAATGTATGCATGTGATCGCCTGTATGCGGTTTGGCAAAGAATCGGATCTTTTCGGAAAGGAAAAAGACGACTCTTTTAAAGGCAGTATTGGAAACATTTATCAGTCTTTTGCGGGCATGGAAGTTTATCCGACATTGGAAGAGAAAGCGGCGCATTTGCTGTATTTTGTGACGAAGAATCATAGCTTTTTCGATGGCAACAAGAGAATTGCAGCGGCGATGTTCTTGTATTTTCTTGATAAGAATGGTGCACTGTTTGCCAATGGTCAGAAGACAATTGATGACCATACACTGGTAGCGCTGACGATTATGATTGCTGAGTCCAGACCGGATGAGATGGAAATGATGATTACGGTTGTTATGAATTGTATGAAAAAATAAGAAAAGCAGAGAAGAAAGGAGAATATGACGGTTGACTGGTTTAGGAAAATCAGTTGGCCGGTTTTTGTTTTATAAAGGTAGAGAATCAAAGACTGGCCTTTTAATTTGACCAATAATGATTTCAATTTGATCATTTGTAAGTGAAATGATTAAATTGAATGGATTTTTGATACATTAAATGTTATAATTTAATTACATCAAAATAGGGTAAAATAGTAATATTAAAATCAGAATGAGGAATTTGGATGAGGAATTTTGAGTTTAGAAGAGAATATGAAAACCTTCTTACACCTGACATAGTGAATTTGATTGCACACATTCATGAGTATAAAGGACAGCAAAAACTGTTTATAGAAGCAAATCAGGATGCACTATCTGAATTACTTGAGATTGCCAAAATTCACAGTACGGAGGCATCTAATCGAATTGAAGGAATTATTACTACGGAAGATAGGTTGAAGAAAATCGTCAAGGACAAAACAACGCCGAAAAATCGGAGTGAACGTGAAATTGCAGGTTATAGAGATGTTTTAAATACTATTCATGAAAGTTATGATTATATTCCAGTGCGCCCGGGAATGATTCTGCAGCTGCATAGAGATCTTTATAAATTTAGTGGCAGCGGTATTGGCGGAAATTTCAAAAATTCAGATAACGTCATTGCAGAAACATTGCCGGATGGTACAAGCAGAATTCGTTTTAAACCAATTCCAGCTTGGGAAACATCAGAGGCGATAACAGCTTTGTGTAATGCATTTAATGATGCAGTGAATACACGGGAAATGGATCCGCTACTGTTGATTCCGATTTTTATTCTGGATTTTTTGTGTATACATCCTTTTAATGATGGCAATGGCAGGATGAGTCGTTTAATGACCTTGTTGACATTGTATCGCGCAGGCTATCTTGTTGGAAAATATATTAGTATTGAGAAAATGATTGTGGACAGTAAAGAGACTTATTACGAAGTTTTGCAGGAGAGTTCCTATGATTGGCACGATGAAATGAATGATTATGCGCCGTTTGTGCGATATATGCTGGGTATGATTGTGGGAGCGTACAGAGAATTTTCATCCAGAGTGGAATTGCTGACAAATCGTAACCTTTCTAAACCGGATAGAATTCGGGAAATTATTAAGAATTCTTTAGGCAAAATGACAAAGACAGAAATTATGGCAAAATGTCCGGATATCAGTCAGGTAACCGTGCAGCGGACATTAAAGGATTTACTGAAGAATAATGAAATAATTAAAATTGGCGGAGGCAGATATACGGCCTACGTTTGGAACAGGGAGAATGAATAATATGGTTACAGGAGAATTAAAAAGTAAGATTGACAGTTTGTGGGAAATATTCTGGACAGGTGGCTTGACAAATCCTCTGGATGTCATTGAGCAGATGACGTATTTAATGTTTATTCGCGATTTGGATGATGCAGATAATTTGCATGCAAAAGAGGCAGCAATGTTGGGGCTGCCTTATCAGAGTGTTTTTGCCAAAGAAGTTCAGATTGGTGAGCGTACGATTGATGGCAGCCAGCTGAAGTGGAGTGTCTTTCATGATTTTCCAGCAGCAAAGATGTATAGTACGATGCAGGAGTGGGTATTTCCATTTATCAAGAATTTGCATGGGAATAAAGAAAGTGCCTATTCAAAATACATGAGCGATGCTATTTTTAAAATTCCTACACCGTTGATGCTGGATAAGATTGTGACGGCTATGGATGCTATCTATGAACAGATGTCACAGCTGAAGGAAGCAGATACTCGTGGTGATGTTTATGAATATCTGCTTTCAAAGTTAGCGACGGCAGGTGTTAATGGACAGTTCCGTACACCTCGCCATATTATCAAAATGATGGTAGATATGATGGAACCAAAGGCGGACGATATTATCTGTGACCCGGCCTGTGGAACATCCGGTTTCCTGGTAGCAGCCAGTGAATATTTAAAAGATAATTGCAAACAGAAAGTATTTTTTAATCGACAGAATAAAGAACATTATATGAATCATATGTTTCATGGCTATGATATGGACCGTACAATGCTCCGTATCGGTGCTATGAATATGATGACCCATGGTGTGGAAAATCCGTTTATTGAGTACAGAGACAGTTTGTCTGACCAGAATCCTGACAAAGAAAAATACAGTCTGATTCTTGCGAATCCACCTTTCAAAGGCAGTCTGGACTATGACATTGTATCTGCGGATTTGTTGAAAGTATGCAAGACAAAGAAAACAGAACTGCTGTTTTTGACACTTTTCCTGCGTATGCTGAAGGTGGGCGGCCGTTGTGCATGCATTGTTCCGGATGGTGTTCTTTTTGGTTCATCCAAAGCCCATAAAGCCATTCGTGAAGAAATCGTCGAAAATAACCGTTTGGAAGCAGTCATCTCGATGCCGTCTGGTGTATTTAAGCCTTACGCAGGTGTTTCAACAGCGATTCTGATATTTACAAAGACCGGACACGGTGGCACAGAAAAAGTCTGGTTCTATGATATGAAAGCAGATGGCAAGAGCCTGGATGATAAAAGAACACCTGTGTCAGAAAATGATATTCCGGATATTGTAGCCAGATTTCATCATCTTGAAGGCGAAGAAGAACGTCAGCGCACGGAGCAGTCTTTCTTTGTAACGAAGCAGGAAATTGCAGATAATGATTATGATTTGAGTATTAATAAATATAAAGAAATAGAATATATTCCGATTGAATATCCATCAACATTGGAGATAATGACAAGGTTGAATGAATTAGAGATGGAGATAAGTGCAGGACTGGATGAGCTGGCAGAAATGTTAGAAGAATAAAGGGAAAGAATTATTTTTTGATGGTGAGGATGTAGATGGCAAAATTAATTGAAATAACAGGAAAAGCTTTATCAGGTGAATGGGGAACGGATGATGAAATTGGCAATGGAATTCCTGTATTGCGAACAACCAATTTTACAAATGAAGGTTTTATTGATTACAGAGATGTAGTTACAAGGCATATTGATAAGAAAAATATAGATGAAAAATATCTTAGACCTGGAGACATTATAATTGAAAAATCAGGGGGGAGTGATAAGCAGCCTGTAGGAAGAGTTGTGTATTTTGAGGGCCCAGAAAGTACGTATATGTTTAATAATTTTACGGGCTTATTAAGGGTGAAAGAGCAAAAAAAATGGTTTCCTAAATATATATTTTATTCTTTATATTATAATTATTATAAAGGCGGAACAAAAATATATGAAAATAAAACAACTGGATTACATAATCTCAAAATGGATAGTTATATTTCAAGATATGATGTTTTAGAAAAAGATTATGGAGAGCAAATTAGAATCTGCGAGAGAATAGATAAAATTAATAGACTTATTCAGTTGCATAAGGAAGAAATTATTGAATTAGAAAAAATTACAAAATCCCGATATTCCGAGGATTGGGAGGAAGCAGCATGAAAAAATTAACATTAGGAGATGTATGTAAAAAGGAAAGTTCCAATATTGCACAAAAAGATATAATGGAATGTGAGGGAGAATATCCTATTTATGGAGCTGGTGGATTTATAAAAAATGTTAATTTCTATCAACAAGAATTACCATATATTGCTGTTGTGAAAGATGGGGCTGGAATAGGACGCACTATGCTATTGCCAGCATATTCATCAGTGATTGGGACGATGCAATATATTTTGCCAATTGATTATGAGTCAATAGATTTACAGTATCTTTATTATGCTATTGTGCATATGGATTTGGGAAAATATTTTAGTGGTGCGACCATTCCACATATATACTTTAAGGATTATAAAAAGGAAAAATTGTTCCTGCCAGAAATATGTGAGCAGCAGAGGATTTCGCTTTTACTGAAGCAAGTAGATTTGATGATAGAAAAACAAAATAATCAAGTTGAACTTGTGGATAAACTTGTACAGTCCCGATTTGTCGAACTCTTTGTAGGAAAAAATTATGATATAGTTAAGGCTGGGTCAATAATAAAAGAGATGCGCAATGGTGTATCGCCTTCAACAAGCGGAGGGCATTTCGAGAAAGTATTAACATTATCAGCAATAACCCAAGGAAAATTTGATGATAAGGCATGGAAGGAGGGCTTTTTTACGGATTGTCCATCGACTGAAAAACGAATAACAGAAGATGATTTTTATATATGTCGCGGAAATGGAAACAAATCATTGGTAGGGATGGGAGTATATGCATTGGGAAACAGACCAGATTTGGTTTTTCCTGATACGGTTATTGCAGCACATATAGATACGGAACGAATGGTTCTTCCGTATTTGTGGATAATGTGGCAACAACCGGAAGTTAGAAAGCAACTTGAATCTGGTGCTAGAACAACGAATGGTACTTACAAAATTAATCAAAAAGTTATCAGCAAAATAAAGATTATCTGTCCACCGATAAATGAACAAGAGGTATTTGCCGACTTCATCAAACAAGTCGACAAATCAAAATCGGTTATTCAAAAAAGCCTGGATGAACTTGAAATTTTGAAAAGATCTTTGATGCAGAAGTATTTTGGGTGAAATATGTACTGACATTTGATATGCTTAACTCAAAAACAGGAGTTATATCAGATGAAAGAACAGATTATTGCGGATATAGAACAGAAGATGTCAGGAGGTCTTGACAATGCACAGATGAAATTGTTACATCAAACACTGGAATATTGTTTTTGGCAGGTGAAAATAGAACCACTAAATCAGTTAGAGCGTGAAAAAGAGGATAATTCTAATGATGAATTATTAGAACTGTTTACAACGGCAAAAAGGGTAGAAGGATGTTCCGAGAAAACTTTGAAATATTATGGTATTACTATCAAAAATATGTTGAATACAGTGAATAAATCTGTGCATCATATTACAACGGATGATTTGAGAACATATTTGGTTGAATATCAGAAACTTAGGAATTGCAGTAAAGCCAATATTGATAATATTCGACGGAATTTGTCAAGTTTCTTTTCTTGGTTAGAGGATGAAAATTATATTATCAAAAGTCCTATTCGAAGAATCCACAAAATTAAGACAACAAAGACCGTGAAAGAGACTTATACAGATGAGTCTTTGGAATTGATGAGAGATTCTTGTAATAGCTTGAGAGATTTGGCAATTATAGATTTACTGGCTTCTACAGGAATGCGAGTAGGTGAACTGGTTGGGCTGAATCAAAATGATATTGATTTTGACAACAGAGAATGTATTGTTTTTGGAAAGGGGAGTAAAGAACGCCCGGTTTATTTTGATGTGAGAACGAAAATTCATCTGAAAAACTATCTTAATAGCAGACAGGACGATAATCCTGCACTATTTGTAACTTTAAACAGTCCATATAAGAGACTTCAAATTAGCGGTGTTGAAATACGTTTGAGAAATCTTGGAAGAAAGTTAGGAATTAATAAAGTTCATCCACATAAGTTTAGAAGAACATTGGCAACAAGGGCTATTGATAAAGGCATGCCGATTGAACAGGTACAGCAGCTTTTGGGGCATACGAAAATTGATACGACCATGCAGTATGCGATGGTAAGTCAAAGTAATGTGAAGATGTCACATAGAAAGTATATTTCGTAGTAATAGGGGAGTGATAAGATGGTTCTATTCCATGGAAGTAATGTGATTGTGACGAATCCGAAAGTATTGATTAATGGATTCTATAAAGACTTTGGTTATGGTTTTTATTGTACAAATTTAGAGAAGCAGGCCAGAAGATGGGCTTTAACAAAGAGAAAAAGTCATGTTGTCAATAAATATTCTTATAAACCTAATGCCAGTATGAATATATGTCAATTTTCAGAAATGACCGAGGAATGGCTAAATTTTGTTGTAGATTGTCGACGGGGAATAGAACATAATTATGATATTGTTGAAGGACCGATGGCGGATGATACTATCTGGGATTATATTGAAGATTTTGTGAATGGCACAATCTCAAGGACAGCTTTTTGGGAGTTGGTAAAATTCAAGTATCCGACACATCAGATTGTCTTTTGTACGGAAAAGGCGCTTACAACATTGCGCTATGAAGGGAGTTATAATCTATGAGAAATATCTTCTTTGAGGATGAAGTGATTACAGAAAATGATTTATACTTCATCTGTTATATGATAGAAAGAGTGGCTCGTAAACTTCATCAGCATAATAAGTACGTGGTGAATAGTGTTGAACCAGCAGAGTGGCGTCGATTAATCAGTTTGGCTAATGTTTTACATTGCGAAAATCCATTGAAAGTTGAACAGGAATGGATTGATGAGTATGAACTGAAAGCAGGAAAGTTTGATATTACGAATGTTGACAAAGAGTTGGTTGAAGAAATACCAAGAGAAACACAGATGGGTAAAGTTTATACACGATTGATATTGAGCACTTTAGGTGAGAATGAAGATTATATTGATGGTATGATTCGTGTATACAATGATGAAATATGCGAAACCATTGATAATTATAATGCTAGTGCATATTATGAGCCGTCCTATGTAATTACAAGAGCCTATAATGAAGGTGGCTTTTAGAACTGTTTGGTTTCAAATCCCGATTTGTAGAGATGTTTGGAAATCCTGTTTTGAATGAAAAAGGCTGGAGAACAAAGCCTTTATTAGACATGGGAAACTGTAAAAATGGAATGAATTTTCATTATGATGATTGCGGAGTAGAGATAAATTGTTTAGGTGTAGGCGACTTTAAAGATTTATCTGTAATAGATGATACTAAGCAACTTCCAACAGTATCGTTAAATGAGATGCCATCTGAAGAATATTTGCTGAAAGATAATGACATTGTATTTGTTCGTTCAAATGGCAATAAAGAATTAGTTGGAAGAAGCATAGCAGTATACCCAGGTAATGTTGCAACTACCTTTAGTGGATTTTGTATCAGATATAGAAAATATGATGATGAAGTTATAATTCCATATTTGTTGAGAGTATTAAAGACAGATTCGATAAGGAGAAAGATGGCTGGACGAGGTGCAAATATTCAAAATCTAAATCAACAGATTTTAGGTACTTTAATAGTACCTATTCCACCACTGGAACTGCAGAACCGATTTGCAGATTTTGTCCAACAAGTTGACAAATCAAAATTGTCCGACCTCTTACCTTGGAAAAATTACAGCCATTATTTGATAGCGTAGCACATATGAAAATCCCCGGAAAGGAAGGATAAAATGCCCGACTTTATATTACAGTTTTTCAATTCTCCATATTGGGCACCCATCAGCAATGTTTTTACAGCTATTGGTGTTATTAGCGTTATTCTTACCATTGTCCGTTTTGTACATAACCGTCGGCGTAAAGAATGGAAAAGCAATGTTTCTATTCGGGATTATCCTGCGGATTACGATGTTGAAATGGAATGTCGGAATGCGATTTGTTCAAAAATATGGACCGAGGAGCTGACGGTGGGTATATCAACGATTGTGTTCAGGCCGGTGGACTGTGTGATACCGAAATTGGAGGTGTATGGCGTTAACAGTTGTGGAAAGACGGATGGGGTTATAGACACTTTTAGGGATTTGACACCGGAGGATGCGGTTTGTTTTCGGCTTGAGAGGGCAGAGTGCATACCTCGTTATAAAATACGATGGTATTCTGAATATGGGGAGTATGCGGAACATGAATTTAGTGATAATCTCAGAAATGGCATCAATACAGTGGATGGCATTGAGTATCATATAAATTTTGTTACATATTTTTTTGTTCATGAAGGTGCTCATTTATTATATGCTCTGCTTGCCGGTGTGTATAAGCAAATTAATTTTATGGGACTGGGTGTGCAGATTGACGTTTATGCAGAACGTATGACAGATACGCAACTTGGTATTTTTTGCCTCATGGGTGTGTTTGCGACTTTATGTATAGGATATTTGCTGACAGCACTTGTAAAGAACATATGTCGCATCAAAAATAAGCTGCTCCGTGCGATGATTTACTACATAACGATTGCTTTGTTACTGCTCGATCCTTTATATCTAAGCGTCTTTTGTAGTTTTTTTGGCGGCGGGGATATGAACGGTATTGCTCTCATCTGTCCGGAATGGACGGTAAATAAATCTGAATCCAGTAAAAAAGCGCAACTTCCGAAAAATGAAGAGAATGTGCTAGAAATGCAACCAATTGAAAATGCGGACGTAAATGCAACAGATGATGAAATTCAGGTGGATTATTTGGAGAAAACTGAAGAAGAGAATTCAGAATCCAGTTCAGAGAATGAAGATTATCCAGGAGAGGATGTGGTTGAAATTGTAAATCTGAAGGGGGAAACAACGACTGTTTATAAGTTGGCTGATGGAAGATACATGGATCGTAATCTCAATGTTAGATTATTACACTGAAAGGTGTGTTACATGTTAAGTTGATTG